>Ga0302315_10004565_pt1 | contig 12026 bp, 9 predicted proteins | sample III_Palsa_N3_1_FD_200532 | JGI IMG/M metagenome (GOLD analysis project Ga0302315, IMG submission 200532) | Peat permafrost microbial communities from Stordalen Mire near Abisko, Sweden - III_Palsa_N3_1 | ecosystem: Environmental > Terrestrial > Soil > Palsa > Peat permafrost | place: Sweden... | reverse complement strand
GGTTAAAAAAAGGGGTAATTTCCGGCAACCATTCAATGCAATCATTAAGCTCTAAAGTTTAAACGGCCTCATTCATTATGCAAACAAAAGGTAGAAAAGATTACGCCATCGGAATAGATATAGGTGGGACCAACACTGTTTTTGGCATGGTAGACCATAGGGGTGATATCCGGTACAGGGGCGCCATTTCTACCCGCAAGCACGATGACATTACCGAATATATTGAAGAACTGCACGAAGCGCTGCTCCCGGCGATTGAGCATATCGGAGGCGTACAGAACGTAAGGGGTATAGGGGTAGGCGCCCCCAACGGGAATTACTATAACGGCACCATTGAATACGCGCCTAATCTGAGATGGACGGGCATCATCCCCCTGGCGGATATCATGCAGAAAAAGTTTGGACTGCCGACAGCCCTGACCAACGACGCCAATGCAGCAGCGGTGGGAGAAATGATGTACGGCGTTGCCAAAGGCATAAAAGATTTTATCATGATCACACTGGGTACCGGTGTGGGTAGTGGCATTGTCGCCAACGGGCAGCTCATTTACGGACACGACGGGTTTGCCGGGGAATTGGGCCACACCATTATCATTCCAGGCGGACGTTTCCATCCCGGCACCGGGGCGCACGGATCCCTGGAAGCCTATGCTTCCGCCACGGGCGTTGTCAGAACAGCTATAGAATTTCTGGATAAGAATTCCGCGCAGGAATCGCTTCTTCGCGCCTTCCCCAAGGAAGAGATTGACAGTCGCATTGTTTTTGAATGTGCCATGAAAGGGGATGAAATTGCCAATGAAGTCTATCGCTATACCGGGGAAATATTGGGCATGTCGCTGGCCAATTTTGTCATGTTCTCTTCTCCGGAAGCCATCATCCTTTTCGGCGGACTCACCAAAGCCGGCGACTTACTGCTGAAACCGACCAAAGCCAGCATGGAGAAAAACCTGTTGCCCATTTTTCAGAACAAGGTCAGGCTGGTTTTCAGCGAACTCAAGGAGGCGGACGCCGCTATCCTGGGCGCCAGCGCGCTGGTGTGGGAGTTAAAAAAAGACTAGGCTTTCGTCGATCCGGATGCCCAACCCGGGCTCCCCGGACGGTATTACTCTTCCATCCACAAATGCCAGCCCCTCCGCGCAATCCCCATCCAACAATAGAGGACCATCGAAGTCGGCATAGTCGAATAAAGGCCCGAGCGCTGCCAGTGCGGCCGTCCCGATAGATGTCTCGTTCATGGAGCCGCCCATAATAGTAAGGCCCAGGGAACGGGCTTTTTGGACCATCCTTCTGGCCGGCGTAATCCCGCTGCACTTGGTCAGTTTGATATTGATCCCATGGAAATGACCGGCGCACTTTTCTACTTCATGTTCGGACACGCAGCTCTCATCGGCTATTAACGGCAAAGGGGACCATTCGTACAATTTCTTCATGCCTTCCCAATCGTCTTTTGCCAGGGGCTGCTCCACCAATTCCACTCCGTATTGCGCTAACAGGGGGATCTTTTCCATCGCTTCCTCCACCGTCCAGGCGGCATTGGCATCCACCCTGAAAGGGGCCCCGGTATGCCCGCGCAGGGTTTTTATAATGTCTATATCATCCGGTGCGCCTAATTTGATCTTGTAGAGGGGCCAGGGGTTGGCTTGCAATTTGGCCACCATATTATCCACCGTATCTATTCCTATCGTATAATCAGTGGGGGGCGTTTTTGCCGGATCCAGCTTCCAGAGTTCGTACAACGGCCGGCGCTTCAGCTTCCCAAAAAGATCCCAGGCGGCGATGTCCAACGCGCAGACCAGGAATGGATTGGCAGGAAGGAGGTGGTGCAGGTAGTGCCAGTATCTTTCAGGGTCCGTAAAGGCGAATTTCTCCACAAACATCTTCTTGAACAGAAGATCGGCCTGCATTTTTTCAGCGGTGATATTATAATAGCTAATGGCGGGCGCTTCCCCGTATCCTACATGTCCCAGGAACTCCAATGCTACCACCAACGAAGGCTGATGAGTCTTGGTCCCCTTGGAGATCGTAAAAGGATACCGGAAAGGCAGATTGGATATGGTTGAACGGACCTTCATATTCTTCCCGATCGGGCCACACTGTTTCTCAGGGCTGTATTAAAGCCATTTTTTCCCAGCAGTTGTTCTAAGGTTAAATTCATCCGGTAGCGCCAGTAATGTTTGGGGTTGGCCGGGATATTAATGCGTTCCGCCTGGGGGCTTTCCCGGCGCAAAGCGCCATCGCTGCCCAATATATCCTGCAATTGGAAGATGCTCCACATAGCCGGTGAATGGAGGTGCTGCTCCACGATCATCCGATTGATCTCCGGTTCACAGAAATAGGGTGCTCCTCCCGGCAGGCCCAGGATGGTATTGTAGAAGCGCTGGGTCTTTGCCCTGTCTTCTTCCCACCATCCCCTGATCGTACTCATATCATGTGTGGATGGCGTGACGACCGAAAGGTAAGGGGCCTCTGAGGGATGAAAGAATTCGGCGCCCAATTGTTTAGGCATGCGCTGGACTTCCAGGCTCAGGATGCCTAGTACGCGCATGACTTCAGGCACGCAATGCGGAACCAGCCCCAGATCTTCTCCGCATACCAGCATATTGGTCGATCTTTTCAGGGCCGGTAGTTTTTCCATTCCTTCCCTTCCCCAGAAATCGTCCTGCCTCCTGAAATAGTAGTCTACATATAGATCCCACAATTTTCCCTTAGTATAATCATCCAGGTGCCGGTAAGAAATAGTCTGATCCATGCCAAACCGGAAGTGGAAACGGGTGAAGCCCGATCCTTCCTCTTCAAACAGGATGACATTGCTGATCAGGTCATACAAACCCTGGCGGAGAAAAGCGGTGTTCTCATTGGCGATGGCATTGGCAAAGTGCTGCTCCACCTGGCGCTGGGTGGCAAATTCCGGACGAAGGCTATAATACCCGTTTGCTTCGGGATGGAGGTATTCGTGGAAATAATCCTTATTGGAACCGAATAATTCCCAAAGGACTTCTTCAGAGATATAGGGAAGGCAGAACCTGGAAGGCAAAAACGAAACACCCAATTGGGCAAACTCGTTGATATGCACGGGCAGGGCCGGCACAAAACGGCCCAATATTCCTTCTACCGCATGCATTGGTATGCTCCATATCCTGAAAAACCCCAATATATGATCGATCCGGAAGGCGTCGAAATAGTGGCTCATCTGCTCGAAGCGATTCTTCCACCATTCATACCCATCCTCCTGCATTCGTTTCCAGTTATAAGTAGGAAAACCCCAGTTCTGCCCTTTCACCGCAAAAGCATCGGGCGGTGCTCCGGACTGTATTTCCATGTTATAAAGACCGGGCGCTTCCCAGGCGTCGCAACTATAACGGTAAATGCCGATAGGTATGTCTCCTTTGAGGATAACCCCCTGTTGATGGGCGTAGTGGACCGCCTCCGTCAGTTGGAGGTGTAAATGGAATTGGAGGAAATAATGAAAGGCTATTTCTGCATAATGTGGCTGTCCCTGGGCTACAAATTGCTGAATGGCGGCCTTATCATAGGAGGCGTGTTCCTTCCAGTTATAAAAATCAGCAGTGCCATAAGTATCCCTTAAATAACAAAATGCTGCATAAGGGATGAGCCAGTGCCTGTTCTTCTCAAAATAGAGCTGGTAGTCAGGATCGGATTCAAACTTACCCTGTTCTCCTTCGTAGATCTTTCTGAGCAGCTGAAGCTTCACATGCATTACCTGGTCGTAGTCCAGGTCGGGCAGGTCATTCAACTCCTTTTGCTTCTTGCGCATGGGTTTGAGCAGGCCTGCATATACCTTGCCTGCTACCCGGCTGAGGTTAAGGTATATCGGATGCAGCGCAAAAGCGGATATGGCAGAATAGGGATAGGAATCGGCCCAACTGTGGGTAGCGCTGGTGTCGTTGGCGGGCAATAACTGGATGAGCCTTAACCCTGTGGCCTTTGCCCAATCCACCAGGAGCGCAATGTCGGTAAATTCCCCTACCCCGAAGCTGTCATTACTCCGCAGGCTGAACACGGGAATGGCTACGCCTGCCCCTTTCCAGCTATTATTGGGGAAACGGACAAATCCGTCGTGCAATATCTTGATCTTATCCGTACCGCTGGCTTCATACAACAACCGGTTATCTCCCCCTTCATACTCAATGAAGTGACTGTTCTCCAGGTCATAGGACCCGTATTTGTAAGCCAGGGGAAAAGTGTCTGCGGAAAGGTCCAGGCGGAATACCCACCAATTATTTTCCCTTTTTCCCAGTATGGGGTCGCTCGTTACCCAGGAACCTGCTCCCGGGCTGCTCCCTACGAGGCAAAGGACTTCATTTGCCTTTAACAGGGGGGCTTTTATCCGGAATTCGTGGGTATAGGAATCGGGCCATTTTATCTTACGGCTGGTCCCTTTGGTTTCCAGTAGCAGTGTTTGCTGAAAAGGCTGTGTATAAAATGCATTTTCGTATTCGCCTGCAAAATCCCAGGTATCTATCAATACGATCTCGCTGACTGTCCTGGAAGCATGGTCCAGCACCTTGTCATTCCCCCATTCCTCCGTAACCACACCGTCCGTCCCCAGGACCATATATTTATAGACGATCGGCTCGTCCAGGGCTTTTACTTCTATAGAAACGTGCCAGAACTGCTCGTTTAAGTAGTTCATGGATAAGGCGCCCGAAAGATCGTCAGCGCCAAGTGAAGGATGATTGCCGGTGAGTAATAGGGATTGTCCGAAATGCGTATGAAAACGTATATAAAAATGCACTTGCATCGGCAGTGAGACTTTTTTTAAAGTGGAAAAATAAGGAAAACAGGGGAGAGTCCAGTATCTTCGTGCCGACAAAACCAGATTACAATGGAAACAAAGGAAAAATCATCTACACTCATTTGGTGGGTCTTATCTATTGTGTGCACCCCTCTTTTCATTTACCTGGCAATGGAGCAAGGCTTTTCTTGCGTTTATTTGTTGCCATTCTACTGCTATTTCCTCGTAAAGGCATTGGATATTATATAAGTATCCCCTTTAAGGTATATTATTTGTAAAAAGCGGACCCCAAGGTCTGCTTTTTGTGTTACTTGCCGGCCGGTTGTAAAAAATAGTATGCGTATTTGAAATTTAAAATATGTTTGCCTCAACTTTAACCCCTTAGCAACCCTAAACCCAGTGGATACTTTAAAACGCTATCAGTCATTTTTTCTCAGGCCGAGGAACGTCTATATCCTTTTCCTGATTGGCATTAATATCATTAGTGCCCAGTCTGTCTGGGCGGACAGGATCAACATATTCGATATTTACCGGTATGCTTTCCCCCACCTGCTGAACCATCAGAACCTTTATCTGTATTACCTCTCGCAATACCGGGATCTGTTCAAGTACAGTCCGACATTTGCCGTTTTCTTTGCCCCGTTTTCCGTGCTGCCTTATTACTTTTCCTATTTCCTCTGGAACAACCTATGTATGATGATCATTCCGGTGGCCATTTACAGATTGCCCTTGGAAACGGAAAAGAAAAGCATCATTTGCTGGTTTGTGTTTATAGAATGCCTGACCTGCCTGCAGGGAACCCAGGCCAACACCATCATATCCGCCTTACTGGTGCTCAGTTACGCGGCCTTTGAACGGAAGCAGCTCTTTTGGGCGGCGCTCTTCATTTCGATCGCCACCTATATCAAGGTTTTCCCCATAGCCGGATGCGCGCTGTTCCTATTATATCCTGGAAAAGGGCGTTTCATCGGCTATTTTATCCTTTGCATGATCGGCCTCTTCCTGCTTCCGCTCTGCTTCATTACATGGGACGATCTTATCTGGCAATACCATAACTGGCAAAGGATACTCCAGGAGGACCATGAGAACCGTTTCGGTATTTCCATCGTCGGGCTCGTGACAAAAAACTTCGGGATCACCCATTTCTGGAAATTAGCTATACAGATAGGCTGCATTGGCATCTTTATGAGCCAGTATATCCGGTACAAATTATTCCCCCTGTTGGAATACCGCCTTTATTTCATGGCGTCCCTGCTCCTGTGCGTTGTTTTGGTGAATCACGACGCAGAAGACTTCAGTTATTGCATTGCCATGATCGGCGTCGGCATTTGGTATGTATTGCAGCCCAGGCAGAAATGGCTGGCCTGGTCGATGCTGTTGTTTGTGATAGTGGTGTCCGTCTTCCCGGTGGACCCTACGCCCAAGCCTGTCATCCATTTTATGGTGGCCCATATCTTAAAGGCGTTGCCATGCACCCTTCTATGGCTGTTTATGGTATATCAGATACAGACAAAAAAAGACTTTAAGGCCCTTCCGGAGGCGGCGGTATAAAACAATGCAGGCCTTGTCCTATGGCCCAAAACAGGAGGGCCGAAGGCCCTCGCCCGAAGGGCCAGACATAAAAATGGTTTTGGGCCATAGGGCTAAATTGGCGAAGCAGCCTATGGCCCAAAACAAAAGAGGGACCCGCAATCGCAGGTCCCTCTTTCTTATACTGTTATTCCAGCCTTTATTTCACTTCTTCATATTCCGCGTCTGTGACGGTATCTCCCTGTGCAGCTTCGGCACCTTCAGGATGGGGGCCTTCATGGGCTTCTCCACCGGGTTGTGCACCCCCTGCCTGGGCTTTATAGATCTCTTCGGAAGCGGCGGTCCAGGCATTGTTCATCTCAGTCGTTGCCGCATCTATCGCTGCAATATCCTGGGATTTATGCGCTTCCCTCAAACGGTTCAAGGCGCTTTCAATCGGTCCTTTCTTGTCCGCCGGAATCTTTTCTCCGAATTCTTTCAGTTGCTTTTCAGTCTGGAAGATCAGGCTATCGGCCTGGTTGATCTTTTCGATTTTTTCCTTAGCCGCCTTGTCGGTGGCTTCATTGGCTTTGGCTTCGGCCTTCATCTTTTCCACTTCTTCCTTGCTCAGACCGCTACCGGCTTCAATACGGATCTTCTGTTCCTTACCGGTGCCCTTGTCTTTTGCGCTCACATGAAGGATCCCATTGGCATCAATATCAAAGGTGACTTCAATCTGGGGAACGCCCCGGGGAGCCGGTGGAAGACCATCCAGGTTAAACATACCGAGGCTCTTGTTATCCTTGGACAAGGAACGTTCTCCCTGCAGAATGTGGATCTGTACCCCTGGCTGGTTATCGGAAGCCGTAGAGAAGCTTTCCGATTTCTTGGTCGGGATAGTCGTATTGGAAGGAATCAAAGTAGTCATTACACCACCCATTGTTTCGATACCCAGGCTGAGCGGGGTAACGTCGAGCAGCAATACATCTTTTACTTCTCCTGTCAGTACGCCACCCTGAATGGATGCGCCCACCGCCACTACTTCATCAGGGTTAACTCCCTTATTGGGCTTCCTGCCAAAGAATTTTTCTACAATTTCCTGCACTTTAGGAATACGGGTAGAACCGCCTACTAAAATGACTTCATCAATATTGGAATTGTTATATCCGGCGTCTTTTAATGCTTGTTCACAAGGCTTGAGGCAACGCTCAAACAAAGAATCGGCCAATTGTTCAAACTTAGCCCTGGTCAATTTCTTTACCAGGTGTTTAGGGGCGCCATCCACTGCGGTGATATAAGGCAGGTTAATCTCCGTTTCCGAAGAGGAAGACAGTTCTACCTTTGCCTTTTCAGAAGCTTCTTTCAAACGCTGCCAGGCCATAGGGTCCTTGCGCAGGTCCACGGCTTCTTCTGACTTGAAGCTATCGGCCAGCCAATCCATAATCACCTTATCAAAGTCATCTCCGCCCAGGTGTGTGTCCCCGTTGGTGGATTTCACTTCAAATACGCCTTCGCCGAGTTCCAGAACGGAGATATCGAAAGTACCACCGCCGAGGTCGAACACTGCGATCTTCATATCCTGGTGCTTCTTATCCATGCCATAGGCGAGTGCCGCTGCAGTAGGCTCGTTGATGATACGACGGACGGTCAGGCCCGCAATCTCTCCGGCTTCCTTGGTAGCCTGACGCTGTGCATCATTGAAATACGCCGGTACAGTGATCACCGCTTCAGTGACTTCCTGGCCCAGGTAATCTTCCGCCGTCTTTTTCATTTTTTGCAGGATCATTGCTGAAATTTCCTGCGGGGTATACAGACGGCCGTCAATATCAATACGCACGGTATTGTTATCGCCCTGCACCACCTTATAGCTAACGTGCTTGATTTCGTCGGTTACTTCCTGGTAATGTCTACCCATGAAGCGTTTTACGGACTGGATGGTATTTACAGGGTTAGTGATGGCCTGGCGCTTGGCCGGGTCTCCCACTTTCCTTTCCCCGTTCTTCAAGAATGCCACCACCGACGGGGTTGTACGGCGTCCTTCGTCATTTGCAATGACTACCGGCTCGTTGCCTTCCATAACAGAAACGCAACTGTTGGTCGTTCCCAGGTCTATACCAATAATCTTACCCATATATAAATCTCCTTTTGAATGTAATTTCCTTTCAAACTTCAATCATTATGCCAAGGCGGGTATAGATGCAAAAATGTCAGCATAAGACCTAAAGAGGGCCGGATACCTGTTCCGGGGGAGGCGCCTGGCTGACAAGAGGGTCTTTTTCTTTCCGTAAAGTCAGGTAGGCAATGACAACACTGCACCCAATAAAGAACGCACCGGCCAGAAAAGGGGCGCCCGGGAAGTAAATATGTCCCCTCGGGCGGGTATAATAGGCAAAAAGGCCCGTCATGAGCAGGGGCCCGAAAATGGAAGTCGCGCTCATGAGGCTGGTCAGCAGGCCCTGTAATTCCCCCTGTTCGTCCGGGGGAACATGCCCCGATAATAGGCTTTGGAGGCTGGGACCCGAGATGCCCCCCAGACAATAAGGCACAAGGAACAGGAACATCAGCCATCCCTGGTTCGCAAAGGCAAACAGGACATAGCCGAGGACATAAAACAGCAATCCTATATAGACGCTCTTTTTGGGGCCCAGCCACGGGATGACCGGGCGGATCAGCAGGCCCTGCACCAAGGCGACCATTAACCCGACAAAGGCCAGGGAATATCCCACCATCCCCGTACTCCACTTGAATTTCTCCATATTATAATAGGTCCAGGTGGTCTGCACCGCATGGGCGGCGGTATAGATAAAAATCACCGAAACGAACAACCCGGTCAGGGCGGGATACTTCCTGAAGTTGAGGATGGCTCCCAGGGGATTGGCCCTTTTCCAATCGAATTTTCGCCTCTTTTCCAGGGACAGGGATTCGGGGAGCACGAAATACCCGAAAAGCGCATTCAGCAGGCTGAACCCGGCAGCCGCAAAAAAGGGAATCCGGAGCCCAAAGCCTCCCAATAGCCCTCCCAATGCAGGACCTGCAATAAAGCCCACCCCGAAGGCTACGCCGATCAGCCCAAAGTTCTGGGCCCTGTTTTCTGGAGTACTGATATCGGCGATATAGGCGGACGCGGTAGTGAAACTGGCGCCCGTGACACCGGCAATCGCCCTTCCGACAAAAAGCCACCCGATCGTCGGCGCGAAACCCTGGAAAGCGTAATCCAGGCCGAATCCCAGCAGGGAGAACAAGAGGACGGGTCTGCGTCCGAAACGGTCGCTCAGGTTGCCCAGTACGGGCGCAAACAAGAACTGCATAATGGCATAACAGGTGACCAGCCAGCCTCCATATTGGGCGGCCACGCTCAGGTCCGCGTGCGCCAGCTGCTGGACCAGCTTCGGGAAAACAGGGATAACCAGGCCAAAGCCAATAGTATCAATGAGTAATGTAACAAAAATGAACCCTATTGCAGCAGATTTAGGGGGAGCAGCCATGAAAAAGGGGGTATTAAAGTGTACAAAATATGAAAAATAAAGGAATGCGCCGATTGAGAGAATGGTCACCGCTGCCATTCAATGTTTGAACATTAAAATGATCCTGAAAAGCGTATCTTTATACGTATGACAATGACATCTCTTTCCGCATTCAGGTCGTTCACCGACCGGCTGGAAGATCAGCCAACACCTATGCCGGTACTGTTCATCGGGCACGGATCGCCCATGAATGGAATTGAAGACAATATATTCAGTGAAAGCTGGAAAAAGAAAGGGTAGGAGATCCCCCTCCCAAAGGCCGTCCTCTGCGTATCGGCGCACTGGTTTACCAGGGGCACCCGCATTACCGCTATGGACGCTCCTCCTACCATTCACGATTTTTATGGTTTCCCCCCTGCCCTTTTTGAAGTGAACTATCCTGCCCGGGGAAATCCGGAGCTGGCGGCTCAAACGGCCAGCCTCATCCCCGCCGCCCATCCGCTACTGGACCACGACTGGGGACTGGACCACGGCACCTGGACGGTAGTCAGGCACATGTACCCCGAAGCCAATATTCCGGTTTTGCAACTCAGTATCGACCATACCCAGCCGCCTGCCTGGCACTTTGAGCTCGGTAGGGAACTGATGGCTTTACGACGCAAAGGAGTACTCATTATCGGAAGCGGCAACATGGTGCACAACCTGCGTATGATGAATTGGCAGATGCCGGACGGGGGATTCGATTGGGCGCAGGAGGCGGGAGACCGGTTCAAAACCATTATTAACAGCGGGGACTTTGCTCCCCTGACGCGGTATGACTCCCTGGGCCCTGCCGTAAAGCTGGCCATTCCAACTCCCGAACATTACCTGCCGCTGCTCTATGTCCTGGGTCTGAAGGAAGAAAAAGAACCCCTGTCTTTTTTTAATGAACGGACGGTCATGGGATCTATATCGATGACGGCGCTCCAATTAGGGGGCTGAGTCGGACGATCCCCGGCGGCGGGGGCGCCCGCGCTACGACCACCCAGTGCGCTATTTAGCTGGGCCGTCGCCGGGCGTCCCCATTTGACGCCTGAGTACCAGGTACTCCAGTAGCAAGGCATCATTATAGGTAGGAGCGTAGAAATAATAGATACACAGTGGACTACGCAGGAACAGGCGCCTGATGGGATTGGGAAATAAACAGGAAAGATTGGCAATATAAAATACAAAAGGGTCCCGCTCTACGGATAAAAAAGACAGGTCTGAAGAGATGTCAGGGAGCCCGGTTGTTTCTCCCAGGCGCAAGAGAGATGTCCCCAGGATTACCCTGTCCATCGGGTCCTTGGTGCGGGCAAGCAGTGCACGGGCGTCGGCCCTGAGCCGGGGTTTGTATTCCTCCAGGTCAGCGACGGGAAAACGGCCCAGTAACCTGGATAAGTGATATATCAGGATGGGACTGCGAGGGTAATAGGAAGAAGCGTAGGCCGCGTCTCCCATGTACTTCCTGTTTTTCAGTACATACGCCAAAAACCGGATAGATGCACTATCCTGGGCATTGAGTGCCAGATTATTAGCATAGACAAAATAAAGCACATTGCAAAACACCCCGGCGTCAAATTCAATCGGTGTTTTACGGCCGAACCAGGCTGAATAAGCAGGAAGCTCCTTCACCTGTTTATAGGTATTCCGGATCCTGCTGCTCGTCCCGTTGGCATGGGCAGCCATCAACGCTTTTAATTTCCTGGCGGTGCTGTCTTCGAGTCCGGTGCCCAAATCCATAATACTGGTATCATCCAGGTCGTCCGTGATCTGTTTGGAGTCCTTCAGGCGATCCAGGAAAACGGAATGCGGGAAAAAAGTAGCCCTGTCCGTGGGCCAGAAGTTATACGATGGCAACCCTTTTCGGTTGCGGTAGTGTACATAGGAACGTATTCCCCTGGCCATGATGCTGTCCCCCGCTTCCTGCTCCTCCCCCCGAAGGTAGGGAGACATTTGCCTGAGCGTAAAAACGACAAGGGCTGTGAAGAATATGGAATTATCCGTTTTTACGTCCGCCGGCGTCGCAGACCAGGACCTGAGCGTAGGGAACATGCCCGCATAGTAAAACCCGTCCTGTTTTACCTGCTGTGATCCGATGCGATCCAGGAGCTTTCTGATCATCAGGGAATCCGGCCCCTGGGACCTGGCCATCATTCCCACGCTTAGCAGGGAAATCAGCAATGGTATTTTCTTCCATAGACGCAAGGTTGCAAGATAATAACTCTTAAATTACAAACGACATAATCTCACACGGCATGGTAGTGGTCATACAATGT
>Ga0302315_10004564_pt1 | contig 12029 bp, 5 predicted proteins | sample III_Palsa_N3_1_FD_200532 | JGI IMG/M metagenome (GOLD analysis project Ga0302315, IMG submission 200532) | Peat permafrost microbial communities from Stordalen Mire near Abisko, Sweden - III_Palsa_N3_1 | ecosystem: Environmental > Terrestrial > Soil > Palsa > Peat permafrost | place: Sweden... | reverse complement strand
CGCCAGGGAGAAGATGGCCCTGCAAGCTCAGTACGCCGACGCGACCGACATGCAACGCGGCGTCGCAGCATACAAAATGTGGGCCGAAATGTAGCCGAACGATGTCCTTCCGGAGGCCAATCTTTCCGATCGCTATATGCAGTTGGGCGAATTTCCGGCGGCAATCCAGACAGGCGAGCGTGCTCTCGCGCTGGCTCCCGACAACGCCAATGAGTTCGACATCCTGGCGCGCGCCTACAAACGCGCGAGCCAATTCGGCAAGGCGAAGGCAGTGGTGTCTCAAGCAGTCGCGCGGGGCAAAGATTATGTTCGGCTGCATGACACGCTCAACGAGATCGCCTGGGCCGAGAACGACCAACCTGCTATGGCTCGGGAGGCGCAATGGGCGGATCAAAAAGGCACTTGGTTCAGCTTTGACCTCGAAGGTTGTATCGCCGCCGATGGGGGACAACTGGACCGCGCCGAAGGGTACTTCGAAAAAGCAATCTCCACCGCGGAGCGCGACCACCTGAACACGACCGCTGACGAGGTGCGCCTGGATCAGGCAGAAGCAGAGATACTTCTGGGCCAGCTGGATCGCGCTCGCACAACGCTGCAGCGGATCGCACGGGAAGACAGCGACTCCGCAGAATTTGTTCTGCTCAACATCAAGCTTGGCCAATTAGCTCCGGCAGAGGCTTTCCTGAAGGCCCATCCTACCATCGAGAGCCAGCCGTCTGATCCGCTGACGTATCTCAACTTGCCACGTATCCGGGCCGCGCTGGCTCTCGCGCACAATCGTCCTCTCGATGCGATCGCCGCACTCGATGGAGTGCAGCAGTATGACCTATCCGATAGCGGCTTGAACGCGATGAGTCTTCGTGGCAAGGCATACCTTCTTGCGCATCAGCCGGATCAGGCAGCAGCACAGTACAAGAAGATTCTGCAGAACCCCGGCTTACCGGTCACCGCGGAGTTGTCTCTGGCTCATCTGGGGCTCGCGGAAGCTGAGGAGATGCGAGGCAACCTACCCGCGGCGGATAAGGAATACAGCGCATTCCTGGCACGTTGGACCGGTGCCGATCCGCACAACGTTGTGGTTGCAACCGCGAAGACCGATCTCGACGCCTTGCGTCGAAACGAAGAAGAAGCTAGGCGGTAGCGCCGAGCTATCTTACTGCTCATTTCGTTCATCACGTCGGATCAACGTCACAGTTTTCCTCTCACAAGCCGTCCCTTATGAGACAGCCAAAGTTGATATTTTGACTACGATGATTCGACGAAATACGGGGTGCCTTTCGGCACCCCTTTTGAGCACTCTCTATAGAGATAGTTCCTTGGGTGTCCAGTCCTTCGGTTCTTTCCCGCTGTCCTGCATCGTGTAGAGGCCCGACTCTCTGCGCAGGAATAGCTTCCGTCGTGTGCAAACGCTCCTTTGATCACATCACTCATCTACGCCTCTACGCGTTCTCTTCGGTGCTACCCAGCGATCACGCAGCTTGCCGAAAGCGGAGCGACGGACTCAACCATCATGGCGATTGCCGGACACGTCAGCCATCGTAAGCCGAGACGTATGCCTTCGGAAATCTCCAGTTACTCCGGTGCTTTAGATTTAGAAGTAGTACTTCGCTGATAATTGAACCGTTCGAGATCCCAGTTTTTGTGCGGCAGTGCCTGCATTAGCGTTCACTGGCAAGCCGCCATAACTGTCGTACTGCAAGTAAAGTCCCGGATCGTATTGAATGAACGAGTAAAGCGGGTGATTGAGGAAGTTGAAGCCTTGAGCACGAACTTCAAGTCTCTGCTTCGTTTTCACGCTAAACGTCTTGAAGAGGCCGAGCTCATCGTTCTGAAAGCGTGGTCCGTGAATATAGGGAAGATGATAACTGCCGAAGGCTGGGGTGGTGGAACTGGTACCAAGCGTTGGCGCACGGAAACAGGATGGGTTGAAATACTGGCCACGCTTGAGACCAACTCGTGGGTCACAAACAACTGTGGGTACAGCAGCTTCATCCGGCGTTCCAAGGATGACACGCGAATCGAAATTCGGGCCGCCGTTGTAGTTGTTCGCAGCGTCGGAGACACCATAGAAATTCACGGTTCGGTTGTGGATGCCATCGTATTCAAGGCCGTTCGGCGCAGCAGCCACGCTAATGGGTGAACCAGTAGCAATCTGCTCGATACCGGATACTTCCCATCCATCGAGAATCCCATTCACGACTTTATGATTGCCAAGATGATTCTTACTTACTGATGGCACATGAATCAGATACGAGATGCTGAAGTTCTGACTCTGGTCGAAGGGAGCAGGGTTATAGCAGCGACGCTCGTCGAAGGGGTCTTCACAGTTGTATGCCAGAGTCTTTCCGTAGGTGTAAGACGCCCAAAAATTGAAGAAGCCTTTCTGTCGGGACGCAGTTAGCTGAAGCGAGTTGAAGTTGGAGCTCAGGTTATGCGTCTCAGTGCTGAGCGCTTCGAGATTCTTATACGGACGGCAGAGCTGATCGTTATACGTTCCGGGGGCGTATGACGGAGCATAGTACGGCGTACCACTACCAGGGAACCCAATGCCGCCGTATAGCTCGCAGCCTTCAGGAACAACGTTTTGTGATGTGTACCCCGCGAGGTTGTGCGATACGTTGCCTGTATACGCGAGCTCAAAGTGGATGGCCGCAGGCATCGCCTGAGCGACCGCAAAATTATAGGAGTAAGTAAGGGGCGTGTGCGTATCGTGCTGGTCGGCGATGCCGTATACGGTCGGATACAGCCCGGAGGTCGATAGCGAGGAGACCTGCGAAAGCGTGTAGGAACCATAGAGCGTGGTGAACTGTTCATTGGGTGGGGCCTGCACGGCGGAGTAGGCGTTCTGTCCGGGATCGCTGTAGTAGTTTGTACCGAAGCCACCACGGACGATGGTTTTACCGTTACCAAGTGCGTCATACGCAAAACCACCGGAGAACGCGACCTGAAAGCCGAGACTAGGTGCACCGCTCAATGTCACCGAGGGATCCGTTGCGTGATTGACGAGACCACTGGTATTTCCAACGACGCCGGAGGCGTTATATTGGGAGGGATCAAAGATAACAACGCGGCCGTTCTGCTCATACCAGCGTTGAATGTGGTTCACACGGAGACCATAGTTCAGCGTTAGTTTGGGCCTCGCCTGATACAGGTCCTGTGCGAAGAAATCGATGCGCGGTAGGAGCATATCGGCCATGAAGTTCGCGCTGGATTGCGCATAGGAATTGATGCGGCCTACCAAAAGATCGCCGAAGGGATTTCCAGTCGAAGGGAATGCTGCACCGCTAAACGTGGTGTTGTAATATGACGTCGTTACGCTTCCGTTGTCCTGCCCCGTGGTGCGTTTGTTGAAGTTGTCGCGTTCAAAGTAGATGCCCGCTTTGAAAAGGTGGTTGCGCAGGACCTTGGATAACTGATCGCCAAAAACAAGAGTTTGCTCATTCGTGTTGTAAGCAGGATAGTCACCGCCTCGTATATACAGTGAGCCAGACTGTGCGCTTTGTGCGAACGAAACATTCGGCACGATGTCGCTGCCTGTGGAATAGAGATTCGCATAGGGGTACTTCAGCGCGTCGCGAGATACAGCCTGCTCATTGTTGATCACTGTTCCCAGAATGAGGCGCGTGAGCGTGAACGTAGCTTCGTTGGTGAGTGTTGAGGTGAAGGTGGTCGAAAGGCGCGTGCTAATGGAATTTGAATGGTTTGCGCTAACTTCGCCGGCTGGATATGGTGTCAATGTGAAATTGTTATACAGCCCGTACGGAAATGGAACGTTCTCCCCTTCATAGTTGTAGCGTCCGCTGAGATGATTCTTATCGTTGATGTTGTAATCCACGCGAAGGATTTCCTGGTGGCGCGGTTCCGGAAGCACATAACTGCTTACGTAGTTGTAGCCTCCGTGTGTTGCAGGATCCACATTCGGCAGAGGAAGCAGATTGAGCAGAATACTGCCGCCTGGGTCAATTGCAGAGGGGCTGATGGTCGCCGACGTCAGAGATGTGCAGAACGACGAACCATATCCCTGGCTGATCGCGTTTGCGGTGCAAGGTTGAACTCCCTGGTAATAGTTCAACGCACCCAACTCACTGAGATAGGCAGTGTTCGTAAAGTCGCCTGTGCGTTCAGCGGCCGTCGGAACGATCGCTTCCCGTACATCGAGCAGAGTATCCTGCACGTTCTGAATCGCCTTTTCAAATCCAAAGAAAAAGAAGAGCTTGTCACGGTTAAGGCCGGTATGCGGGATCAGCACCGGACCACCAATGTTTCCGCCAAAGTAGTAAAAGCTATCGTCCGGCTTTGCCAGGCCGAGGTTCTTTACACGCCAATCCGTGTCATCAAGCACGTGATTGCGGGCGATGAAATAACCTTCGCCATGAAAATCATGGCCGCCAGATTTAGTTTCCGTCTGGACGACGATGGGACCATTCGGTTGATCGGAAGAGTAGGCCGCCGTTTGAATCTTAGACTCCTCAATCATGTCCACATTGGGCGTCACTGCGGAAGCGCCTGCGGTTTGTACGTCTGTGACTGGTGAGCCGTCAGAGACGATCTGCACCTGGTCGAAGCGGTTGCCATTCACGCTGTACGCGCTGGTGTTCTGGTTGAAGCCTTCGACGGGTGCCTGGTAGCTGTTGCTGTTGAAGTTGCCCGTGTTTGCCGCACCGGGGACAAGACCGAGCAGTTCGATGGCGCTCCGGCCTTCGATGTTGAGCTTCTCAATCTGTGTACTGGTCAGCGTGTAGGACTGTTCGCCCGTCGAGGTTGGTGCAATGGTTGATTCCGCCGTGACCGTTACAGAAGCGACATCGGAAGCGACTTTGAGCGTAAGCCCATTCAGATGTATCTGGTCGCCGATGTGAAGCGCGATGCCTTTGCGTGTGATAGTCGTAAAGCCGGAGGCAGCCACGGTGGCCTGATAGTTGCTGGCGGCAAGGTTTACAAACGAAAAGAAACCTTCCTTCGTGGAGGTCCCAGTACGGGTGGTCTGGTTCGCCACATCGATCAACGTGACCTGCGCGTTCGGCACAGCGGCACCACTGGAATCCTGTACCGTACCCGTGATGGTGGCGGAACCAACCTGAGCAGTCGCCGTCACTGCGAAAGCAAGTGCGAAGGATAAGAATGAGAGAAGGAAAATGGTTCTGACGCTTCTTGTGTGATGGTGCTTCCGTGCGGTATTTCTGTTAGGCATGTGCCTCTCCAAAGTCGTACTTCTGGTGCGGCGGCCTCAATGCTGCGATTTTCGTGCGTTGCAGGAGGCCTTCCAATTGATCAAAGGGACTGTATGCGCCAGCAACAACCATGCGAATCCGCCGAAAGTAGGAGTGGAGCAAAAAAATTGGCGGCTTGGTAAAAACGGTTCACGGATTCGCCTCTTTGAGCTTGATTTGATACTGCGGAACAATCTCAATGCCCGTCAGTTCGCCCGCCATCCCTGAATGAAAGCGCAGTTGATTAGAGTTTTCGATATGCAGGGGAAAACGCTCAGGAAGCGGAAGAATTTTCAAATCGAAAGTCTCGTTGCCGACATACCCAAGCTCTCGGAGTCCTACCGTCCAGGGCTGTCCGTTCCAAAAATGATCATCCACCAGCGTTCCACTTCGATAAAGTCGCGCCGCATCTCCCTGGTAGTTGATCTTCAAAAAAGCATCGGAAAGCGTCGGTGGCACCGAGGGGAATGTTAATGTCCATATCGCTGCCCGAGCAAAGTCATTATCGTCAGGCGCCAGCGGAATGGCGTTGCTTCGCCATGAGACAGATGGGCCAGTGTTCCATGGAGCACGCGGCTCAAATTCTGTTGCCAACACAATCTTCGGTTCAAGCCGCACGACGGGAAGCGAAACTGCATACGTGTGGAAGAGCCCGTCGCTGCCGAAAGATTTGCGCGTCGCCGCGCCATCAACCCTGGGCATCGCGGAACCGAAGATGCCCACATGGAGCGTGGCGCGACCTGTAGATTGCAACGTCCAGCTTTGGCCGTCTGAAAACGCAAAGGCGTTTGTCTTGAGCAGCACAGCAGGGTCGTCCACCTTCCACACCTCTTCAGCATCAGACTCAGGAAGCAACACAAGATGGACGCCTCCGGACAGTTCGATGTTGGCTGCAGAGGAAATAACCCGGAGGCTGCGACCTTCCGGTCCTTTGCTTTCTTTTACTGTGCCGCGGGTTTTACCCACATCGCCGGTAGCATCCAAAACAAACTCCGGAGCAACACCCGGAAGCGCAAAGAAGAAAAAATACGTTTGGCCATGGAATTCAACTCGCTTGAAAAGCTGGGCCGTACTGTAGCGCAAGGTAGTCTTGCCCATTTGCAGGTTCACTGGCCAAATGCCATAGCATCCGGCAGGTAGATCGATAGGCCTTTCGGGAATGCGCAACGTACCTGATGGCAGTGCAAGCTCCACCTGGAACCCACGCCGCGCGGGCATCGTGAGATGGCGCACGTAGTTGCTCACAAAAACGAAGCCTCGATCACCCGAGGTACGCGCTGAGATTCTTGGTAAACTCGCATCCGACGGGCTGGACGGCAACCGATCCGGGGCACGCGGCGTCATCGGAGCAAGTTGCGAGCCGAAGTCCTGTAAGAAGTAATGCACGAGCTTCAGCTTGCGTAGAGAAGGTTCTTCTTGTCCGTACTCGCCAAGCGGCGCCTGGAAGTCATAGGATTTCTCCGGAACATCTGTCGGATAGCCGGTGAGCTGCGACTCCTGTAGCGTAATTGCACCACCTTCCGGGTTGCGGCCACCATGGAACATATAGTAGCCGATCATGTTGACACCACTGCCCAGCATGATCGGCACAATTGCCGCCACATCATCGGTGCTTACGACCGGGCGGCGAAAGTAGGTGTCCTCAATCCCGTCACCTACTTCTGCGGTTAAAAACGGCGTCCCTTGATAACTGGAGGAAGCATTCTGCCCTTGGCCACCGATGGCTCCCATATTTCCTGCGGCACGATTTTGAAAACGAAAAGCATAGATCTCATTCGCTGGCAGTTCGTGTGGCGAGCCGTCCCATGGCGCATCTGGGTAGCCGCCGAAGACGGGCAAGACAGAATCAAGCGGGATCGCGGCGCCGTCCCAGCCTGTGACGGTATAGAGCGGAACGTCTAGACCATCAGCGATAGCCATAGACTTGAGTTTGCGAATGTGTTCCTCGCCTTTGCCTGCCCCGGTCGCACGATACTCGTTTTCAATTTGAATGCCGATGACGGGACCACCATCCTTCCAGAGCTGGCCCTTGAGCTGCTTTGCGATCTCCGCGTAAAACGTCTGCACCTCCGCGAGATAGACAGGATCGTTCTCGCGTACGTGGTCCGCCTTCACAACCCAGTCAGGAAAACCACCGTTGCGTACCTCCGCATGGGCCCATGGACCGATCCTGGGATACACATACATTCCGTGCTTGCCGCACAGCTCCACGAAACGATGTAGGTCTCGCTGTCCGCTCCAGTCGAACACGCCTTCCGTCTGCTCATGGTGGATCCAGATCACATACGTGGCCACAACTTGCACACCGGCTGACTTCATCTTGAGGATTTCCTGCTCCCACTGGGCTTCGGGATAACGCGAAAAATGAAACTCGCCCATCACCGGCATCCACGGCTTACCATCCAACGTGAGGTACTGGGAGTTGACTCCGATAGTGTGACCATCCGGATTCTGCGCGCTTCCCATCACCGCCGCGACAGGGACCGGCGCAACCACGGGAGCGGTAGCATCGATACGCAAAACGTTTTCATCGGAAGCCTGTGCATCAACATGCAGACAGAGAAGGACTGATGCTGCCGCCAGGGCTGACAATGGGAAAAACTTGAAATTCATGGATTGGATTCCTTGGTCGTTGAAAGCACGCATGCGTCAAAGGTATTCAGTGCAGGAAGTGCATTGCCATCGTCATCGAACAAGCCACGTCGAGCCAGGGCTCCGTGTACCGCTGGTTCCCACCAGAACAAGCCACGCCCAAGATGGTCGGGCGTCGCAGCAACTGTCTCCGCAACAGCCTGTAGAAAATCACGCTGCCCCGCAGGTGTTTCAGGATAAGGACCAGCCTTGCTGGTGTAGTTGTCCGGGCGCCAACTGTAGGCGGTTTCTACAACGATGATTGGCTTGTGGTATTCGCGCGCCATGAACGCAAGATTGTTCTTCAGATCGGAAAGACTTCCCTGCCACCACGGATAGTACGACTGCCCGATAACATCGAAAGGAAGATGCGCCGCGACGATGTGGGAGAAGAACCAGCGTGTCGTCTCCTGGTTTCCACCTTGATCGATATGCAGCATAATCAGCGGACGCTTCTCCGGCACACTACCCGCGGCAACACCACGCACACCCGCGTCGAGTAGTTCGATAAAGTTGCTCCAGTTGTCCGGAAGCTTGCCATCTGGCCAGAGAATGCCAGAAGTAATCTCATTGCCAACCTGCACCATGTTCGGCAGTACACCCGCTTGCCGAAACGCTGCGAGCGTGTCACGCGTGAATGCAAAGACCGCTTCCGTCAACTGCTTGTGCTTGAGTGACTGCCACGCCAGAGGTGTGATCTCGTGAGAAGGATCGGCCCAATCGTCGGAGTAATGAAGATCGAGAAGCAGCGCAAAGCCCATCGCCCTGGCGCGTTTGGCTTCGTCGATCGTGTACTGCAAATTGTTGGGCAGCATCTTCGGATCGTTGAACAGGCGCAGGCGCACCCATCCATAGCCATGATGCCTCAGGATCTCAAGTCCCGGATGCGCGACTCCATTGTCACGGAACGCATGTCCCTGTTGCTCTGCTTGCGCGAGGAAAGACACATCCGCACCCAAAGCCAGATGTGGACAGCTCGGCGAAGCTGGTTGTTGCGCATGCAGTCCAATGCTTCCGCTAAGCAGACAAACAAACGCGAATTTACTGAAGCAATTTGCCATATAACAAGGATGCGATCCATCTTGCCGATCTGGATCTGAAGCGCAACCGGAACTATAGGCCTCTTTCACAACAACGTGAATCCGCCAAAAGTCGGACTGATCAGAAATTTATCCTCACAGGTGAACGAGCCCACGCTTCAGGCCTTCGACCACCGCCTGAGTCCGGTCGCTCACGTTCAGCCGCATCAGGATGACGCTGACGTGCGATTTCACCGTAGCTTCCTTGATATCCAGCTCTTCAGCAATCTCCCGATTGCTCTTACCCCCAAACATGAGTTGCAGCACCTGCTGCTCGCGCTGACTCAGGTTTGATCCGGGTAAGCGCGAGGAAAGGGCCTCCGAAACCGGCTGCGGGATAAATCGCGTCCCCGCATGGACGCGATATAGCGCTTTTACCAATGCATCGTGCGGCATGCCTTTGATAAGGTATCCGCGAGCACCGGCTTCAAGGGCCTGATGGATATCTTCATCGCCTTCGTATGTCGTCAACACAATCACACGTGCCCTGGGCGCGCGCGCTCTTATCAATCGGATAGCTTCCACGCCACTTTGGTCCGGCAAACGAAGATCCATCAAGGTAAGGTCCGGCTGTTGCACTTCAAACATCTTCAACGCTTCGGCGACGCTACCGGCCTGTCCCACAACTTTCATATCAGGCTGTGCATTCACGATGGCAGCAATGCCAATCCGCATAATCGGGTGGTCGTCAACGATGAGAACGCGAATTACAGCGGATGTTTCTTCCATCTCAGCTCCTTGGAACACTCTTACTCAGTCTGGCGAAGCCTACCACCAGTTCAACGCGCGTGCCTTGCTCTGGCAAACTGCTCAAATGGAACCGCGCTCCGATCCGTTCGGCCCGTTCGCGCATCCCAAGAATTCCGTAATGACCTTCCTCTGCAAGGAACGATTTTGCAGGCGAGAAACCGTCCCCGTAGTCGATAACGCTAAGCGAAACGTCAGATCCGAGGGATTGGAGTTGAATCGCAATCGTCGGTGAGCCGCTGTGCTGGATTGCGTTCTGCACCGCTTCCCGCACGGTCATAAGAACTTCATGCGCCACCGATGCCTTCGCTCTCAGGCGTTCGAGATCAGTTGTGAACTCGACCTTGACTACGGTCTCGCGCTGGCTCTGCGCGACAAGCGACTGTAATGCCATGATGAGATCCACATCGTCTTCCTGTTCATGGCGCATATCCCAAACGACCTGGCGGGCTTCGCTCACGGTCGAGCGTGCCTGCTCTCTCGCCATATCAAGCAACTCGTCGCGCGCTGCGGTGTCTTTGTCTGGTGTGGTCGCAACAGCTTCCAGTAAAGCGGAAATTCCGGTACACCCCTGAATGACCGTGTCATGCAATTCGCGGGCGAGCCGGCTACGCTCCTGTAGGACGGCAGCGAACTGAGTGCGCATCTGCCGCAAACGAACTTGGTAGATCGTCCATCCAAGGCCGGCTAGCAGCAGGAAGCACACCGTATAAAACCACCAGGTCTGATAGAAAACAGGCTGCTTGAATACGTCGAGCGCTGCCTCACTGACATCTCCGGGACGTGCCGTATCAAAAGCCAGCACCCGAAAACGGTACTGTCCTGCGGGTAGGTTCGTATAGGTTGCCTCGCGGCCGCCGGTTGAAAGATTCCATGTCTTGTCGAAGTTTTCAAGACGGTAGCGAAACCGAACGCCTTCTTGCGAGCGTAGAAATACTGACGAGAAGAGGAAGCTTATACGGCTGACTCTTGAAGGAACAACGATCGTTCCACTCGTTATGCTGACACTCCTGCCATCTTCTAAAACAGCATCAAGAACCGCAAGTGGCGGCCGCGCGGGAAGCGGTTCTTCCGCACTGATGTGTGCCGCTCCGCGGTTTGTCGGAAACCACACAGTGTCATCAGGGGCAAGATACCCTGCCGGCTGCCGTCCCCCATAAAGCTGCGCGTCCTCCGCTCCGAACGGCATGGTATAAACCGTGATGCTTATCGGTTGAGCATGCGTTGACGCAGCCGCTTCAAGATCAGCTTCATGGATCGAAGCAATCACGTTCGGCCCTGTCAGCCAAAAGGTGCCACGTCGGTCCTGTATCAATTGATAGATGCTGTTCGTCGGCAGCCCGTCCGACGTGGTGAATTGCTGAACCACGCCAGCGCGATAACGAAACAAGCCGTGGTCGCGTGTACCGAACCATAACGTGCCGTGACGATCCTGTAGGATCGACCACACCTTCTCCTGTGCCAACGCATGGATCGCTCCATCTTGAATAAACTTACCCCCGACCCAATGGCTTAGGCCGTGGTCCGTGCCGATCCAGACACTGCCATCTCTGTCCTCCAATAAGCTGCGCGTGCTCAAATACGCTAATCCGTCGGCTTGTGTCAGCTTGAGCACCCCTGCCGCTCCCACCAAGGTGACGCCTTCGTCGCACGCGATCCATAACGTGCCATCCCTCGTTTCGAGAAACGCCCGGACAAAATTATTGGTGAGCTGACTGGGAGCCGTAAAGTGCGTTGTTCTGCCGTCTTCGCGGACTCGATATGCACCACCACCATCGGTACCAATCCAAAGCGCCCCATCGTGTGTGCGGAATACGTTGCGAACGCTAAATTGCGAATGTATCCCATCGGAGAACGGACTAGCAACACCATCCCTTATGCCATAAAGCCTTTGCGCTGCCACCCATACAGTGCCACCCGTATCTCCCGAAATCGTCTCAAAATCTGGGTCGCCACCTTCCGGCAACGGAACCAGCTTTACTGGAGTCTCGGTCAGCCGGACGATCCCAGCCTGCGTCCCCACCCAAATCTGCTTCTGGTCGTCCTCGAAGATCGAAAGCACGGTATCGCTAGGCAGCAAGGAAGGCCGACTCACGCGGATCAGAACCGCATTCCCATCCGCTCCGGTCTTCGCGGTCCACAAACCGCCGCCGATCGTGCCGATCCACAACATGCCATCCTGGGTCTGTAGAAGCGTCCGGACCGTGTATGGAATTCCAGGCACAACTTCAAACCTACCGTTTCGCAAACGCTGCAAACCGCCGACTGTGCCCACCCAAACCGTACCGTCCGAGGTCTGCAAAATGCGTTTCACACGATTAATACCGTACGCGCCGGGCAGCGCATATTCCTGTTCGCGGCC
>Ga0302315_10004554_pt1 | contig 12046 bp, 10 predicted proteins | sample III_Palsa_N3_1_FD_200532 | JGI IMG/M metagenome (GOLD analysis project Ga0302315, IMG submission 200532) | Peat permafrost microbial communities from Stordalen Mire near Abisko, Sweden - III_Palsa_N3_1 | ecosystem: Environmental > Terrestrial > Soil > Palsa > Peat permafrost | place: Sweden... | reverse complement strand
CCCTGTAACTCAAACAAGCTTGGATGGTAATATTACCACAACCACAAATTGTTACGAGGTGTATGATGGTTGCGGTAATGATCTCGGCCAATCTTGTGATGTTCCTACGCAATGCGGAATTGAAAGTGCAAGTATTTACTTATCTGCAAGTACAGGCAATTTAGGTGACGACGTTATTCTTAATGCAACCGTCACTACTGTAGGCGGGGCAACGCCTCTATTTGAGTTTCAACAGTCTAGCGATGGAGGCACTAGTTGGGATGATGTGGGCAATGACCCTAACGTTGCCTCATTTACCTATACTATAGATGAAAGTGGACAAAATAAATTCCGAGTCATCGTGTCCTGTAGCTGTTCTATTGCCGTCACGAGTAGCCCGGCCATTTGTACTGTAACTGCACCAAGTTGTGGTGTAACGGGAGTTACTTTAAGTTTATCGGCTAATAGCGGTAATCTTAGGGATAATGTCGTACTTACTGCAGCTATCCAGGGCAAATCAGGAACGCCAGTACTTACGTATGATTTTCAAATATTAAGTAATGGGAGCTATGTTGACGCCGGTACTCCTACAACTGGCTCTACCTATACTTATACGGTTGATGAAATAAGCCCGCAATTTCAGGTTGTTGTCACATCTGTTTGCCCATCTGGTACAACAAAGGTAACGTCCGACCCTCAAACTTTTACAACACCAAATTCTTGTACTAGCGGGATAGCTAGTGATGCATTGTTGTGTTCTCTTATGACCGATCCATGCGACGGGTTAAGTGCAGCTAGTAGTTATCTTAGTCAAAACTACCCAAGCGGTACTAATATGTCATCCATTCCTGGAACGACGCCTGCAAATATTACTATTCAAAGTTTGTTTACTGCATTTTATTCTTACTTTCCTCTACCTGGTACAATCACTGCCATAACTAATCAGCCAAGTAATGTAACTGTCACATCTAATGGGGAATGGCTTATTAATAACACAACAGCTAACGGCTTATCAACTACTTCGGGTAGTGGGAGTTCAGCAGTTTCTACATTATATATTTCACCTTCTGTTCTAACAAATGGTTACAATCCTTTAGGAATAATTGCTGAGTTAGGTCACGAATTAATACATGCATACTTGGATCAAAATAATATAACAGGCATAAATCAAGATTATATATGTTATACGTATCAAGCAGCAGTTTGTGCTGAAGAAGGTGACACCGATAATCAAGCAAGGTACTTAAATCAAGCAAATACAGAAAAGTTAAGCGATCCAAATTTTAATGAAGCTGCAAATGATGCTGTTATAAATAATTTACCACCTTTACCAACAATTCCTACATGTCCAAACTAATCACTATGAAAAATTTATTTATTACGCTGTTATTTATGACAGTCACTAATTATTTGTTTGCACAAAACAATAAGAATAGTAATACCATAGAAGTACATCTAAATTTATTGGAAGACAATAACAGCCAGGGTTTGAAAGAATATGCTCTGAGTGTTTCAATTATCAATCATTTAGATAAGGATATTTATATACCTGATTTTGAAAATTTTGTCGTTATCGGAGGTATACATTTTTACCAAAAGGAAAAGGATGGCTGGAAAGAGATTGATCCTTCTAGGCATGATTATTATCATCCTTTAAAACCACCAACAGCACAGGTGATAATAAATGGTAAAACAATTTCAGGAGAAGGAGACGTATATTTTTATAGTGATGAAAACGAATTGTCAAAAAGTTATAAAAATAATAATAACAAATTATTTACACATCAAGATAGCATTGTAAAAGCTTTTTATAATTCTAGTGCCGATCATCATGGATTGCCTGTAACTGTAAAGTATGGAGATATTCCTTTGTTTTTAAAAGCAAATCAAAAAATAGAAAATTTATTGGTAAGAAGCTTGGATTATCTTTCCACAAAAAAGATGGACTATAAAATAAGTTTTAATTCCGAATCAAGGGACTCTATGCGTTACTATCAGGATTCTATAGTCTACTCCAGGTTCTCTAAGCGAAAAGAAAAACTGCCTTATCCAAAATTCATTGATGGATACCAGGTTTTTTATCCGAAAAATATTATTTCAAATACTATATATTTTACACCTACCTATATTATTAAAAGGTAAGTCCCGGGTCATGTCGGATATTAGTTAGGTAATAATATTATATAATATTATTGAAATGAAAAAGATTATATTAATTGTTCTATTGTTATAATCCTATTATGATAGTGGGATCTGTCAGACAAATAGCAGTCAGATAGACAGGCTCAAAATTGAAAAAACAATCATAAATTTTTAAAATTGGTACAAAATTGAAAGTATCAATACTATTCCTCCCACTTACTCACTTTTAAAAGGTGGATATCCGGATACAGATGCGTGGTATATGATTGAAGCGGTACAGGCACACGAAAATGTCCATCTAAGCTATTTCTTGCCAAGTTTAATAGCCGTATTGACTCAAATTAAAACTGCCTTAAAAGCTTATTAAGCTAGCTGTTAAGGCGGAGTATTATTAATTAAAAAACCTAAATATTTTCATCATTGAAAACCGCAATCGCAGCTATCTTACTTTTAATAAGTTTCGGGACAAAAGCGCAAGTTAACGGGAGCGTGAACACCAATGGTAGTTCATCAAATGCGATAACAACCGCTGTTCCATTTTTAACGATTACCCCAGATGCCCGATCAGGTGCTATGGGCGAAGCTGGCGTGGCAATTTCTCCAGATGTAAACGCCAGTTACTGGAATCCTTCCAAGCTGGCGTTTATTGAAAATACAACTAACGTTTCACTATCCTATACGCCCTGGCTCCAGAAAATCCTGCCAAATTCATACATCGCCTATGGCAGCTTTGCCAGTAAACTTGACGATCGGAATACTTTTGGCGCATCGGTCAGATATTTTAATCTGGGCACTTCCGATTTATATGATAATGATCAAAATGCAACCGGATTTGTTCATCCCAACGAGGTCTCTGTTGACGCAAGCCTTGCACGCAAGTTTGGAGAGGATTTTTCATTGGGTTTAACTTTACGATATATCTATTCAGATCTGACAAGCGGTTTGATTGAACAAGGACAAACAACAAATCCGGGAAAATCAATAGCTGCTGATGTTTCTTTATATTACAAAAAGGAAACTCAACAATTTGATAAGGATGCCTTATTTGCATTTGGAGTGAATATATCCAATGTAGGTACTAAGATTAATTACGAACGTTACGGAGAAGGCTATTTTTTACCGACTAACCTGAAAATTGGTATGGCAAACACTTGGTATTTAGATGACGATAATGCATTGACCTTTGCCTTCGATTTAAATAAGCTACTTGTTCCAACACCCCCAATTCGGGATGAAAACGGCAACATTATAAAAGGTAAAGATGATAACGTATCTGTGCCTGCAGGTATCTTTGGTTCTTTTACCGATGCTCCCGGAGGGTTAAGTGAAGAGTTGCAGGAAATAAGTATCTCACCTGGATTAGAATACTGGTACGATAACAAATTCGCGCTTCGTGCCGGTTATTTTTATGAAAACCCCAACAACGGTAATGAACAATATTTTACATTGGGTTTTGGCTTAAAATATCAGGATCTTAATTTTGACTTTTCCTATATTTCAGCAAGCCAGCAAAATAGCCCATTGGCGAACACCTTAAGGTTTTCACTAAAATACAGCTATGGGACTAGTAAATAGGTGTACCCTATTTATAGTTTATCGGTCTACATTAGGTAATCTATCAGCATTTGTAATTTAACTACTCTTAGCCCCCTCAAAAAGCCCATAATAAGAAACAAAACAGATAATAAGTATGTTTATAGTCAATTATCTGTTTTAAAACGAAAAAGGAGGGATTCGAAACCTTGTTCAAAATTAATGGTAACTTAGGATAAGATCAATTTATAAGCAGATCATATCATTAAATGAAGTTTTTTGAAGTAAAAAGATAAACATGAAATGAAATAATTGGAAGTTCAAAGAGATCAGGAAAGCACATTGGCCCCCAAAACCAAATTTGAGGATATAGCCACCAAGCTATTGGTCGTATAGCTACCAGGGAGAAAATAACTCAATTTCCTACAGTTTTTTTGCCCCTGCTCTGTATAATTTGTTCCCGGTTGATAAATAAGGCTGTATAAATATCCACATTTTTACTGTTTTATACTTATAAAAAACTAACGTTTAGCTATGGATTGTAGGTAAATCATGTATTTATACCTGTATTAACGCTGTATAAATTTCCTACCGGCCTATGCTTAGTGCCTTAAACAATGTCCGCTTTAGCTGATGCCTTCAACCAAAAACAATGGTGAAAAGACCCTGTCTGGCTCTTTAGACATTTGTTCAAGGCGCTTTACAACGTTATCCCAATTAACCTGCCCTTTTCTTAAGTGTACCGTTTCTTTAAAGTCTATCATTATGATAGTTAAGTGCCTTCAGGGCCTGCATGGGATTATCCTGTGTATATTGAGCTGCAAAAGTATACACCATTGTTTTCAATGAAAACCTTTCAGATAAATAAGCAATATCTACAAAGTCCTTTATCCTCGTTGTAAATCCAGATGTGTTTAAAATTGACGTTATAGACGACCAGGAATTGCCCGTATCTCTTAAACTATTTATCATAGCGGGGGTTCCTAGTTTAAATCCTTGCAATTTCTTTTCGGCAAGGGACTTCTTGGTGTGTTCACTAATCAGCGCCTGTTCATATTGTACCCGAATTGCAAAGATCCCAATAGTTAGCGTGTTTGCTTCCGGCATATCCGCACAGACAAAACCAACTCCACTATCTCTCAACGCAAAAATAAAAGAAGCGTTTCGTGCTTAAAGTTTAAAACAATAATTTGCAAATTAAATACCTGTTACCTTACTTAATTAAGGCAATAAAATAATTTATATTGATGTTGTGTTTAATAACTACGCTTTCCAAGCTATCATTCATTTTTTAACCAAGTTTTTTTACACGCTATTTCTTTGCACATGAAACCATTTTTGAAATTTCTTTTTCTAATTGGATTATTATTTGTTTGCGTAAATAATTTATTCGCACAGTTAACGAGTCGTCAAGAGAGAAATTTGACCGCATTTACTAAACTCTATGGATATGTAAGGTTTTTTCACCCATCGGACGAGGCTCAACAAATCAATTGGTATCGGTTTGCAAACTACGGAAGTATAAAAGTAATCAACTTAAAAACTGATATTGAATTAAAAGATACCCTTGAAGAGCTTTATCGTTCATTTGCTCCCACTATTGAAATCCAACTTGGGCAAAAGCAAACAAATCGTGTTATAAATGCAATTAGGCCCTCCAATTTTAAAGACTTAAAAGTTATTTCGTGGCAACATTTAGGTGTCAAACTACTTGCTGATGACAGGACATCAAAAAGTATCAGGATAAACCGCACCTTACCGGGTGACCCCGATTCAATATATTCCGAACATTTAAATATTGGAGAGGAAATAACTGCTGAACTTGTTCCCGGGATTTATTGTGTAGTCCCATTAGCGCTATATGGCGATGAAAAACATACTTATCCTATCTCCGATACGGTACTGCTTTCGCAATTGAATTTAAAAATGTCAAAAGGGATGATACGAGACAAAGCCGGGAACGTGATTGACTCTGGTAATATTTTAGGAATTAGGTTTTGCGACGTAATCATAAATTGGAATATCCTGAAACATTTCTTTCCATACTGGCAGGACGTATCTCAGACTCCGGATAAGATTTTACATTTCGCATTGAATAAAGCCTTTATGGATAAAAGTCCGGGTGATTTTTTGGTCACCTTGAAACAAATGGCGGCAAACTATAATGATGGACATATGGCTGTTTCTTTGAATTATAACGAAGACGTAAATAATATGGCATCTGCCCCGCTAGTAATCGGCAAGATAGGAGAACAGCTAATCGTTAAATTTGTCACTGACTCTCTTTTGAAAACAAAGATTCATCCAGGAGATGTTATCGAAAAAATTAACAATCAAACAGCGCTGGATTATTTAAAAACTAAAGAAAACCTCATATCCGGATCAACACAATGGAAAGAATGTAAAACCTTGTTTACGCTAACAAATGGACCATTTGAAGGGCACATATTACTTGATTTAAAACGTGAAGAAAAATATTCTAAAGTAATGGTAAACTTGACCCAAGCCCCTGTAATTTATCGCCCTGGGAATTTTTCTCCGGTGCTTCCTGAGTCAGGTTGGTTGCGGCCTCGAATATTTTATTTAAATCTCGATAAGGATAGCCTATCTGGTCATTTAAATGATATTTTAAAAGCTAAAGCAGTGATAATCGATGTTAGAGGTTACCCCAAACAGGAAACTACAACTCTGATAGCAATGTTGTTAAAACAAAAGGACACAACTAACTGGGCATATTTCCCTAAGATTTTATATCCGGACTATCAAAAAGTAAGCTACATTAAAGATGGGTGGCATCTTAATCCGGATCGAGTTCACATTAACGCTAAAATCATTTTTTTAACTGACGCATCAGCAATTAGTGCGGCAGAAAGTCTTATGGGTTACGTAAAATATTTCAAGTTAGGAACAATAATAGGTGAACCAACAGCAGGTACAAACGGAAATGTAAATTCTATTTATTTACTGGGTGATTTTTCAAGCGCTTTTTCCGGTTTACTTATTAAAAATCTTGATGGAACCAAACATCACCTGAAAGGGATAATTCCAGATATTGAAGTTAAACAAAGTAAGATTGATATTATCAACGGTAAAGACACGATGCTTGATAAAGCGATATTCCTGGCTCAAAAAACTGTTGATGAAAAATAACGCAAAAATCAGGCAATCTTTATTAAAATATTTTATCAGTCCGATTTGGTGTCTGGAACTAAACGCTCAGGAAACTGGCCGATATCAGTAACATCATAGTATTTTTGAATATGCTTTCGGGAACGGGCTATAGTTAAAAGGTCAAGTATTCTAAAATACGAACCGTCTAAGCTTTCAATTAATGAGTCCCTATTAAAGTTGTCGCCATCTCTTGTCCTCAACCAGGCATTAAAACGTTGTTGTGCTTTACGTAGGATGATATCGATGCTGCTGATCCCGAATGCAGCCAAGGCGGAGTCATTTTGTTCGGTGATAAAAGCTATTTGGTTTTTTATATCATTCATCCTGGTGTTACCCGGCGTAGCCGACAGCATCAGCACTTTGGTTTCTACGCCTGTTTTTATAATGTCATTCATCAGCCTTTGGTAACGGGTTATACCATCCCTTTTAGGCGGGTTGTTTCGGAAATTATGAGATTCATCAATTATTATCAAATCATAGTTCCCCCAGTTAACCGTCTCCAGATTTATATCGTCAGAAAACCCGTTTTCACGTGAGAGATCAGTGTGGTTTAACACATCAAAATTGAACCTGTCTTTTGCAAGAATGTTCCTGATATCATTTTGCCCATAAACTATCCAATTGTCGCGAAGTTTTTTGGGGCAGAGAACGAGAACGCGATCATTGCGCATTTGGTAATATTTGATCACCGCTAACGCTTCAAACGTTTTTCCCAGACCTACGCTGTCAGCTATGATGCATCCACCATAAGTTTCAATCTTATCAATGGCCCCCAACACCGCATCTTGCTGAAAGTTATAAAGCATGCCCCATATCAGGGTGTCCTTAAAACCGATCTTCTTTAATCGCTGCTCGGAAGCTTCGTCTATTGTAGCCCCTTGAAAGATGTGGTACAAATTGAACTTATAAATATCTTCAGGTTTATGATTAACGCAAGCTTTTTCAATATTATCAAGTATTGATTCTTTAATATCCCTGGCACTATTAGACTAAAATTGGTTGAATAAATTAAGGTATTGATTACCTATATCCTCAAAGGAAGTAGTTATAACCGGGTTGACAGAAGGCATTAAGCCAAAACTGACCAAATTAAGATCGTGTGGTGATATTGAGAAGCAGTAGGTGTTACCGGCGTTTTTTATCAAGATAAATTTTTGCCCACCCATGTTACCGTAACGGATCTGACATTTATCTTTTACCGTTTGATAAGCCGTTTCTGCTTTATATTTCCCTTTGAGGTCGAGATAGCGACTGTATTCACGTTCATCGTAAGCAAATCTGATGTCTTTGCTTACATCTCCATCAATTAAAATCTGTATTTTTTTTGCCTTCTTCAATTCGGGTGCTAATTCAAAGATGGCGTTAACACTGAAAAAGGATGTGCTAATAAAAACTTCCGAACCTTCAAGATAGTTAATTCTTTAATTCATCAAATAATCGGGTTTCCTGGTTGTTTATGAGCTTCATTTAGGTTGTACGGTGTGGCTAAAAAGCTAAGGTATTAAGAAAGCACCAAAAAAACATCATGACCACAAATAGTTCAACAGAAAACACCTCAATTTCACCAGTGATAACAAGTGATTGACAAGTGGAGCATAATATATTGATACGTTAATTTTAATTTTAATTGCGAAGGTTAGGTTGATGATATATTTTTGTTCGCCCTGTTTTGGCGGGGACGTTCTATGAGCATAACACTTGATAAACGCCAGTTAATGGATCTTATTAGTGGGGCTGTCCAAATAGGTGTTGAAACCACTTTGGTGCAGACCGGTTTGTTAAAACCTTATTTAACTCAAACAACTGCATACAAAATGTATGGCAGGAAGACTGTTGAAAAATGGATTAAAGAGGGAAGGATCACCGCGCATAAAAGTGGTGACCGGAATTCTAAAGTCCTGCTTGACAGGCTTGCATTACAAGCACTGATGAAAACTGACGATTTAATCGTTTATTTTAAACAGGCAGCGTAATCCTTACCGCAAAGTATCTAATACTTTGCGGTTTGCTTCATCAATCATCGAAAAGTCTTTTTCTATATAAACGTCCGCCAATTTGTGCCTTGGATCGACGTGGTTCAGTGCGAGATCAACATCATCTTTTGATATTTTACAGATGTTCCGGGCTATGGTGGCCCAACTGTGTCGGGCAACATATGAAGTTACATGTGTTGGTAATTCAAGTATGTCAGAAATTTGCTTCAAGCCTTTGTTTACAGCCCGTATAAAGTTATTATTAGTATTATATCTACTATAAAAATCAAATACTCGCACGCCTTCTGGATCAATGTATTTTGATATTATATCAAGTGCCTCCGGCTCAACTTTGATTGAAATGAATGCTTTGTCGTCTCTTCGGCTAACTGTTTTGCTTCTGTTATAGGTTAATCGACCTTTCTTTAACTGATCGACATTATAAAGATCTATTAGATTGATACCAACCAAGTAAAAGGATAGCATAATAACGTCTCTGCCCAGTATCATCAATTCACCCTTACCAGACGGCTCAAAATCCCGTATACGCTGAATCACATCAACTTTCACATTACGTTTTGCACCAGGGATGGGTTTCGGTATCATATATTTCTTGAATGGATAGTGGGTTATAACCAATTCATTGCTGTCCTCGTCATTAAATTCGGCTATAGCATCATTAAACAAGGCCCGGATATCGCGCATATAGTTGTTGATTCCGTTCCCCACAGGTTTCAAAATACGCGCTTCTTGGTTCCCAAAGCGGTTAATTCTAGTTACTTTGCGTTCAGTTTTGAGGTAATCTTCATACCTTTTCAACGAACGGGCGGTTATATCGGTAATTAATACCCGGTCACTTTTAAAAAAATCCTGTAAGCTATTGATAACCGTCTGATATCCGATAGCCGTTTTATCTTCTTTGGGTGCAGCATCTTTTTTGCGTTTCGCTATAATCTTCTTTGCAAAGGCTATAAAGTCGACTTCCGCTTTATCTTTTTTATCAAGTGCTTTCTTGATAAATTCTATAATTCTATCGGCTGTAAGAGTTGAAGTGATGGCTATATTTTCAGCAATAGAACGGTATTCTTCAATAAGGTCATCTAACTTTTTCTTTTTGGTTTTATTTGTGATCGAATCTTTCTTCGTGTTTAAATCCTCTTTAGTGACATACATATTCGTAGGTAGGTACTTTGACTTCCGATTATAAGTAACCCGGATTTTTACATTCCAGGTACCGTCTTCTTTCTTGTGATGTTTAAGGATGGTATAGTTAAAGGTGATCATACTGTAAAACAATTGTAAAACATTCCTGATCAAACGTACAAATTTGTTTGTTTATCTGGAAGGGGTAAGGTGATAAAAAAGTGCCTTTATTTACCAAAAAAGCCATTAATGTTCACAAATAGAAGATAGTTAAATGTCTAGATCATCTGCCTTACAAGCAGAGGGTCACTGGTTCGAACCCAGTAACTCCCACAAAAGCCTGACAGAAATGTCAGGCTTTTTTATTTAATTCATTTATGTATTTCGTTTATATACTCTATTCGGCATCTAGGGACAAATATTATGTTGGTTCTTGTGAGGATGTAAATAAACGTTTGATTAAACACAATACAAATCATTCCGGATTTACAGGTAAAACTGGTGATTGGGCAATAAAATGTATCGAAGAGCATTCAACTAAATCCGATGCGCTAAAACGCGAAAAGCAGATTAAAGCCTGGAAAAGCAGGAAAATGATTGAAAAACTGATTAGCGAAGTTTAGCTTAATTGATTCAGAGCATCCCGATTTTACATCGGGAGGGTCACTGGTTCGAACCCAGTAACTCCCACCATTTTGAAAGGTCTTTTTCGCAAGAATAAGGCCTTTTTTTACGCCTTTAAATTTCAATTACTGCCGTACTGTACCACGCTGTACCACGGCACAAGTGAAACACTTGGTACATTTGGTACACTTTTCACCCCAAAAACGCACGAAATAACCCTAAAAAAGCAGTTTTTACATTGATTTTAACGTAATTTTTGACTGAAAAATGCCTGTTTTAGACCTAAAAAACGGTTAAAAGCGACGAATTTTGTCCATTTTTTGCCTGTTTTTGATAGAAAATTGATGTTTTTTATAGCTTTTAATCGTAGTACTAATAGTCATAGACATGCTCAATACTCACCTTATCATCTATTAAAAGCTTTACTGTATTGCTTAAATTCCCTACAGTTGTAACCAAGGCAACGCGATTTAGACCCTGTCGGGTCATAATTGGCTGTATAAATAATAGTTTATAATTATTATTTGCGGCCAAAGTTTTAGTAGTTAGAACTGTGAGCATAATAGCCCCCTTGTTCCCGGCAATTTCATTAAAGTTGATGCCCTTCACGGCCAGTTTACAAACAGCGGGATTAAATTCGGCATAGCGTGGTAAATCGGCTAATATCATCCCATTGGGCAGTAACTTCATATTGTGAACAAGACCAGTCGTATCTAAATCAACCGGTAGCTGATCTAACACTACGGCTGTTTGCAGCGAAGCCGTTCCGTAAGCCGATTTAGTGCCCAAACCTATTAGCCATCCGTAAACGCTTTTAATCATTAATTCGGTAGTAAGGTAATATCGCCGCTCCATCTTTCGCACTAAATGCGAACCTGTGAATGATGTATTGCTCCACAAGGTTTTAAGCTGATGGTTAAAATCATATTCATACCAGGGCAAATCCTCAATAAACTTCACGTAGCTATGTTCATAATCAGCGTTAAATTTATCTTCAGCAGTCATTTCCTCGCCGGCTTTGGTATCGGTCATTCTGCCGATGATGGTTTCATAAAACGACTTGATATCGTACTCTACTGTTGTGCTGCCCGCGATAATCATTACATGGTAACCGGTGTTAAATGGGTAATTACCTTTAATTTGATGATACATTACATCATAGCCACCCCACATCTGATCTACATGTTTAAGGTAGGGGAAAGTAGTGGAAGTGCGGGTTTTAAAATAATCCGCCTGCTCAGCAGGACTAAACACCAGGAACCATTCCGGGTAAGTCAAAAATGTTTGATCGGGCGGGCCGACAGCACAAGTTAACTGGATCCCGCAGGATATAACTAAATTGTATTTAAGGCAACGCTTAGAGTCTTAACAATAATATACCATCATAAATATATTATAATATTGTTTCCAGGCAACCATCGTCTTACATATAAGGTACTATTTATGTAAGCAAATTGTTTAAGGGATAATAGCACCCAATT
>Ga0302315_10004552_pt1 | contig 12046 bp, 12 predicted proteins | sample III_Palsa_N3_1_FD_200532 | JGI IMG/M metagenome (GOLD analysis project Ga0302315, IMG submission 200532) | Peat permafrost microbial communities from Stordalen Mire near Abisko, Sweden - III_Palsa_N3_1 | ecosystem: Environmental > Terrestrial > Soil > Palsa > Peat permafrost | place: Sweden... | reverse complement strand
AACGCTGCGTTAAACGCCGCGTTAAATTTAATCAACATACTTTTATATCGAACTTGCGCAACAATCCGCCGTAACACATCGAATAAGTGCAGAATGTGAAACTGTTCCGGCATTAAATGGGAATCACGATGGCATATCGCACGATTTTTCGCCCCGGTTTGTTTGCCGGACAGGTAGTGATTGTGACCGGTGGCGGTTCCGGTATCGGGCGCTGCACGGCGCATGAGCTGGCAGCATTGGGTGCACAGGTAGTGTTGATTGGGCGCAATGCCGACAAACTGGAAGCCGTGCGTACCGAGATTGTTGCTGTCGGCGGCTGCGCCAGTAGCCATGTCTGCGACATTCGCGAAGAGGCTGCCGTACAAGCGACCGTGCAAGCGGTGCTGGCGCAACATGGCCGGATCGATGCCTTGCTGAATAACGCCGGCGGTCAATATCCATCAGCGCTGAAAGATATCTCGCTCAAGGGCTGGGAAGCGGTGGTCAAGACCAACTTGACCGGTGGTTTCCTGATGGCGCGCGAATGCCTGAATCAATGGATGCAACAGCATGGCGGCACGGTGGTCAATATCATTGCCGATATGTGGGGTAGCATGCCCGGCATGGGGCATTCGGGCGCCGCGCGTGCGGGAATGGTGAGCTTCACTGAAACCGCCGCGCTGGAATGGGCGCAATACGGTGTGCGCGTGAATGCGGTGGCACCCGGTTACGTAGCTTCCAGCGGGATGGATAGTTATCCACCGGAAATGGCGCCGATCTTGCGCGGCGCCATCAAAGGCGTGCCTCTGCAACGGATGGCGACCGAGGCCGAGATTTCTGCACCCATTGTGTTTCTATTGTCGGAAGCGGCAGCCTTCATTACCGGCAGCGTATTGCGTGTCGACGGCGGCCGTCCGCAGATGCGCGCCGGCTGGTCGCCCGGTAAAGATACAAGCAACACGGACAACGAACGCAGTGCAGTCAAGCCCTATGACGGATTCCCTCTGGCGCGCCTGCCCAAGGTGCTGCAAAAAGATCAGGAAAAGGATTCCAAATAAGATGCCCGCCATCGACTCGATGCTGATAGCCAACGGCGCGCAATATCAACAGAATCGCACAGCGCTGCAAACGCAGATTGCTCAGTGGCGTGCGGTGGAAGCACGCACGCGTACAGCTTCCGAGATGTCCAAGCCGATGTTCGACAAGCGCGGCCAGTTGCTGCCGCGTGCGCGTATCGCTTGCTTGCTCGACGTTGGCGCACCGTTCCTTGAATTGTCGACTCTGGCCGGGTATTTGCGCGATACCAACGACGCCGAGAAAAGCATACCGGGCGGTGGTGTCATTGCCGGTATCGGTTATGTGCGCGGCGTGCGCGCCATGGTGCTTGCTTCCGATTCCGGCATCAATGCGGGTGCCCTCAAAATGGCGGGCCTGGACAAGATGTTGCGGGCGCAGGCAATTGCGTTGGACAAGAAACTGCCATTTATCCACCTCGTCGAAAGCGCCGGCGCCAATCTATTGGAATATCGTGTTGAGCATTTCATCCAGGGTGGCGGCATCTTCTATAACCTGGCGCGCTTGTCGGCGGCTGGCATACCGGTGATTACTGTCGTACATGGTTCCTCAACCGCAGGCGGCGCCTATATGCCAGGTTTGTCCGACTACGTCGTGATGGTGCGTGAGCGCTCACGCGCATTCCTGGCTGGCCCGCCTTTGCTGAAAGCAGCCACCGGCGAGATTGCATCGGAAGAGGAATTGGGCGGCGCCGAAATGCATGCCAGCATCTCCGGCCTGGCCGAATACATGGCGGAAAATGATGCCGACGCGCTGCGCATCGCGCGTGAAATAGTCGCCACGCTGGACTGGAATCGCGCTATGTCCGACAAGCAGGCGGCATATCAAGCACCACGTTACGATGCCGAAGAATTGCTGGGATTGATGCCGACCGATCCAAAGAAACCGGTCGACATGCGCGAAGTGATCGCTCGCATCGTCGATGCTTCCGATTTCTTGGAATTCAAACCAGCCTACGGCTCTGCCACCGTCACCGGCCACGCAGCGATCTGCGGCCAGCGGGTCGGCATCCTCACCAACAACGGCCCGCTCGATCCCGCCGGTGCCAACAAGGCGACCCATTTCATGCAGGCCTGCTGCCAATCCGGCACGCCGCTGCTATTCCTGCAAAACACGACAGGCTTCATCGTCGGTAAACAATCGGAACAAGCCGGCATGATCAAGCACGGCTCGAAAATGATCCAAGCGGTATCGAACGCCAATGTCCCGAAAATCACAATAATGTGCGGCGCCAGCTTCGGCGCCGGCAACTACGGCATGTGCGGCACCGGTTATAGACCAGACTTCGCATTCAGCTGGCCCAACGCCCGCACCGCAGTCATGGGCGCAGAACAAGCCGCCGACACGATGGCGGTAGTCATGGAAGCCGGTGCCAGACGCAAAGGTCAAGAACCGGACCAAGCCGCGCTAACCGCCATGAAACAAAAAATCATCGCCACCTTCGAACAGCAAACCGGCGCCATGTACACCTCGGGCCTGATGCTGGACGACGGCATAATAGACCCGCGCGACACGCGCAAGGTACTGGCGTTAACGTTATCGATTTGCGAAGAAGCAGAACGTAGAGTATTGCGCCCCGTGCAGTTTGGCGTTGCAAGGCCATGAGTTTTTTGCACTTGAACGTAAATACGTTCGCGCTGGAAGAATTGCGCTTGGAAGCTGGCGTAAAAATGAAGGGGAAAACGGATAAGAAATGAAACCTGTCTGAGCCGAAGGCGAGTTTGTTTCATTTCCCGTTTTACTGCTTATTTTGACGCGAGGGGGAGTATAGCCTTGCAAGGCTATACCGTTACACGGGCGTGGAGCTTGCTCCACGAAATCCCCGTTCCACCCCGAAGGGCGGCTTCCCCGCGCTCGCCTTTCTTTGCTTCCTTTCTTTGGCGCAGCAAAGAAAGGGAGTGGCTGCCGGGCCACTCCCGGCAAGCTTCCACGGAGTGGTAAAGTTTTAATTAGAAAAACACGTAAAAAATCGAATAATTAAAGGAGACAAAGAATGAACTTCACCCACGACCACCAAGAACTCCAACGCACCCTAAAACGTTTTATAGACACCGAAATCAACCCCCACGTCGACGCCTGGGAAGAAGCTGAAATCTTCCCCGCCCACGAAGTCTTCAAAAAGCTCGGCAACCTCGGTTTCCTGGGTCTGTGCAAGCCAACCGAATACGGCGGTCTCGGTCTAGATTATTCATTCTCGCTAGCGATGGCAGAAACCCTCGGCCACATCCACTGCGGCGGCGTACCGATGGCAATCGGCGTGCAAACCGATATGGCCACTCCCGCACTGGCACGCTTCGGCTCTGACGCCCTGCGCCGCGAATTCCTGGCGCCATCGATTGCCGGCGACATGGTCGGCTGCATCGGCGTATCCGAAGCATCAGGCGGCTCCGACGTCGCATCGATCAAGACTACCGCACGCAAAGACGGCGGCGACTATGTGATCAACGGCAGCAAGATGTGGATTACCACCAGCCTGCAAGCGGACTGGATGTGCCTGCTGGCGAATACCTCCGAAGGCGCGCCGCACAAGAACAAAACCCTGATCATGGTGCCGATGAAAACCAAGGGCGTCAGCGTTGGGAAGAAAATCCGCAAGATCGGCATGGATTCTTCCGATACCGGCCTGATCCATTTCGACGAGGTACGTGTGCCGCAGCATCATGCGATCGGACAAGAAGGCATGGGTTTCACCTATCAAATGATGCAATTCCAGGAAGAGCGTCTGTGGGCCGCCGCTAACTCGATCCAGGCGCTGACCAATTGCATCGACTGGACCATCGATTGGGCGCGCGAGCGGCACATGTTCGGCAGCCGTTTGCTGGAAAACCAATGGGTGTATTTCAAGCTGACCGAATTGAAAACCGAAGTGGAAGCGCTGCGCGCGTTGACCTATCGCGCCTGCGATTTATATATCAGCGGTCAGGACGTCACCGGTCTCGCTTCAATGGCAAAATTGAAGGCAGGGCGATTGATGCGCGTGGTGCCTGATACCTGTCTGCAATTCTGGGGCGGCATGGGATACACGAAGGAAAATCTCGTTGCGCGCATGTTCCGCGACGGACGCCTGGCATCAATCGGCGGCGGCGCCGATGAAGTGATGATGGGTATCATCGCCAAGACCATGGGCATCCACCCGGCCAAACAAGGAAGGTAAATATCATGAGCGATTTACAGAATCTGATCTTGACTCGTAACGGCAGCATCTTGCACGTTACCTTGAATCATCCGGCGACGCGCAATGCCTTGTCGCGCCAGATGGTGATCGAGTTGCGTGAAGTGGCGGCGCAATGCAAGCAGGATGCTGGTTTGCGCTGTGTCGTGTTGCGCGGTGCGCGCGGTAATTTTTGCGCTGGTGGCAATTTCGCTGATTTTCAGCAGATGATACTGAGTCCGGCCCCGGCAGAAGGAGAAGATCCGATTGCCACGGCCAACCGGGAATTCGGTCGCATGCTGCAGGAATGGTTGAAGCTGCCGCAAGTGGTGATCGCGGTGGTGGAAGGCGCTGCCATGGGCGGCGGCCTCGGACTGGTGGCGATTGCCGATATGGCGCTGACCGAAGGCGGCGCCCAATTCGCGATGCCGGAAACCAGTATCGGCTTGCCGCCTGCGCAAATCGCACCGTTCGTCGCCTTGCGTATCGGCCAGTCGCAGACTCGCCGCCTAGCGTTGACGGCGGCAAAACTGGACGGCTGGCAGGCGCAGCAAGCGGGCCTGGTGTCTGAAGTGTTGGAAGGTGCAACGGAATTGGAAGTGGCGTTGCAAAAGACGCTGAGGTCGATATTGCGCAGCGCGCCACGGGCGCTAGCTTCCACCAAGGCGATTTTGCAGCATCGCGATGCCGTCTGGATGGACGAAACACTGGATTTCGCCGCACAGCAATTTGCCAAGGCCTTGCGCAACGGCGATGCTGCCGAAGGCGTGTCTGCCTACACTGAAAAGCGAACAGCGGTATGGGTCGAATTGCCGCCTGAAGCTGCATGAATACTATCTTGATCGCCAATCGCGGCGAAATTGCACTGCGTGTGATCCGCACTGTGCAGCGCATGGGCTATCGCGCCCTAGCGGTATATTCGGATGCCGATGTTGATGCGCCACATGTGCGTGCCGCCGACAGTGCTTGCCGTATCGGCCCCGCATTGGCGCGCGATTCGTACTTGAACCAGGCGGCGATCCTGCAAGCGGCACAAACGCATGGCGCCGACGCAGTGCATCCCGGTTATGGCTTCCTGGCGGAAAATGCCGAGTTTGCGCAAGCGGTACTGGCGGCCGGATTGACCTGGATTGGGCCGCCACCGTCGGCCATGCAGGCCATGGGCAACAAGGCAGCGGCCAAGCGCCTACTGGCCGATCAGCATGTGCCCTTGCTGCCCGGCTACCAAGGGCGCGATCAAGACGACGCCACGTTGCTGGCAGAAGCCGCCCGTATCGGTTTGCCCTTGATGATCAAGGCAGCGGCAGGTGGCGGCGGGCGCGGCATGCGTCTGGTGCATCGTCATGACGAGATGGCGCACAGCCTCGCGCAGGCGCGCTCGGAAGCGCAGCAGGCGTTTGGCAGCGGCGAGTTGATCCTGGAACGCGCACTGGTCAAGCCACGTCATGTCGAGGTACAAGTGTTTGCCGATAGCCAAGGTAATGTGGTGCATCTGGGCGAACGCGATTGCTCGGTGCAACGCCGCCACCAGAAAATCATCGAGGAAGCGCCGTCGCCGGCAGTCAGTCCGGAACTGCGGCATCGGCTCGGCACGGCGGCGATCGCCGCGACCCGTAAATGCGGCTATGTCGGCGCCGGCACTATCGAATTCCTGTTGGATGCCGACGGCGCATTTTGGTTCATGGAAATGAATACACGCTTGCAGGTCGAACATCCGGTCACCGAAGCGATCACCGGACTCGACTTGGTCGAGTGGCAATTGCGCGTGGCAGCCGGCGAACCGTTGCCGTTGAACCAGGGACAAATCGATGTGCGCTTGCAAAGCGGCGGCCATGCAATTGAAGTGCGTTTATGCGCGGAAGACCCCGCACACAATTTTCTGCCGCAAACCGGTCGTGTCGCGTTGTGGCAAGCACCATCGCAGGTGCGCGTTGAACATGCGCTGGAAACCGGGCAACAGATATCATCGTATTACGATTCGATGGTCGCCAAAGTGATCGCCCATGCGCCTAGCCGCGAAGAAGCGCGGCGGCAATTGGCGCAGCAACTGGACGCCTGCGTGTTGCTGGGTGTGCCGACTAATCAGGATTTGCTGTTGGGGGTGCTGCGTCATCCCGAGTTCGTCGCCGGTGCGGCCAATACCGGCTTCATCGAACAGCATTTTTCGAATTTGGAGTCAGCAACATCGAGTGTCGCTGCACCGACGCCAATATTGGCGCTGTGTCTCCTGATGTCCTGCCGCCAGGGGCAACAACCGACCAGCTATCCGCAAGAATTGTGCGGCTGGAGTAGTTGCGCGCCTCTACAGCATAGCTTACTGTTCGAACTGGATAGTGCGTCGCATACATTACTCGTGCAAGCCAATGGGCCGCAACGCTGGCGTGCCGATTACGCCGGGCAGGTCTACGATCTGGCGGTGCAATCGCAAGATGCATATGGCTTGCGCATCCATGTCGATGGTAATCCAATTGAGTTACGTTATGCGCAAGACGGTGATTGCATCTACTTTCGCTGTGATGGCCGCAACCATCGACTGCGCGATCTTGCTTACCTGCCACCCAAGACCAAAAATGCCTCTGCGGGCGATGGCACGATCCGGGCGCCGATGAATGGCCGGGTGGTGAATCTGGCAGTGCAAAATGGGCAGCAGGTCGAGGCCGGGCAACCCTTGATCGTCCTGGAGGCGATGAAGATGGAACATGCGCTGTTGGCGCCATTTGCCGGAGCAGTGCAAACCCTGCATGTGATGTTAGGCGACCAGGTGGAACCGGGGCGGGTACTAGCCGAATTGGCGAAAACATGAAAACCATACGCATAGGCGCAGGCCTGGGATTCTATGGCGATGCCTGGGGGCCGATTGCCGCCAGCATCGAGCGCGGCGACGTGCAATATATCGCTTCCGATCACCTGGCCGAATTGACCCTGGCAATTTTGCAGAAGGATAGGGCCAAGGATCCGCAGGCCGGCTACGCCAAAGACCTGCTGCCGATGCTGGCGCAATTATGGCCATTGGCGCAGAGGGCGAATGGGGGCAAGGGCGTTAAATTCCTGCTCAATGCCGGCGGCTTGAACCCGCACGGTGCGCGTGCCGCTTTGGCCGAATTATTCCGCAAGAAGGGCTGGCACGCGCGCATTGCGGTGGTCAGCGGCGACGATGTCATCGATTGTCTCGACACGTTCGAACGAGCCGGTGAAAGTTGCGCGCATATGGATAGCGGCGCGGCGCTCAGTGAAGTGCGCGAGCGCATGGTGTTCGCCAATGCCTATCTCGGCGCCGCGCCCCTGGTGCAAGCCTTGCAGCAGGGCGCGGATATTGTCATCACGGGGCGCGTGGCCGACGCGGCTTTGTTCCTGGCGCCGCTGGTGCACGAATTCGGCTGGCGTCTCGATGCGCGCACGCCGGAGGAATGGAATCTGCTCGCGCAAGGCTTGACGGTCGGCCATTTGCTCGAATGCTCGGGGCAGGGCAGCGGTGGCAATTTCGGCGGGCTTGATTGGGTGGATATTCCCGATCTCGGGCACATCGGCTACCCGATCGCTGAAGTCAGCGAAGATGGTATGGCGATCATCACCAAAGCGCCTGGTACGGGCGGGCGCATATCGTTTGACACGGTGCGCGAGCAATTGCTGTATGAAGTGCATGATCCACGCAGTTATTTTTCACCGGATGTGATTCTCGACATGGGCAGTATGCAATTGCAGGACCTTGGCGAAGATCGTGTGCGTGTGACAGGTGCGCTCGGTAAGCCGCGTCCAGAACGGCTGAAGATAGTCGGTGGCTTTCAGGATGGCTGGATGGGGCAAGCCACCTTCGGTTACAGTTGGCCGCAGGCATGGAAGAAGGCGGAACGCGCCGCGCAAATCGTGCAGCAGCTTTTACGCGAACAAAAGCAGTCGATTGATGATGTGCGCATCGAATATCAGGGTTACGATTCGATACTCGGGCCATTGGCCGATTCGGCGCAGCGTGATCAACTCAACGAAGTCTATTTGCGCATGGCGTTGCGTACTCGCGACAAACGCGTCGCCGATGGCTTCGGGCGCCTGTTTCCGTGGTTGGCTTTGTCTGGGCCGCCCTTTGTAGGCGGTCGTATCAATATGCAACCGGCCTCGGAATTGCTTGGCATCTGGCCGATGTTGGTGCGGCGCGAGTTGGTCGAGAATGCGGTTATCGTCGACGTCATGGAGGTTTGACATGCAGGTTCAATTGGTTCGGATTGCGCATGCGCGTGGTGGCGACAAAGGTGACAAGGCTGACTTGAGCCTGTTCGCTTACGATGCTGCAACCTATGCGGTGTTAAAGCAAGTTGTCAGTGCCGAACGCGTGGCTGGACACTTCGCCGGAATTGCGTTCGGGCCGGTGGAACGGTTTGAATTGGATAATTTGCTGGCTTTGAAATTTGTGTTGCATCAGGCGTTGGATGGGGGGGCGGCGCGGTCTTTACGGAGCGATGGGTTGGGGAAGTCGTTGGCGGCGGGGTTGTTGAGGATGGAGGTTGAGGTGCCGGATGGGGTGGCTGTGCGGCATGCGGGGCCGCTTTAAGGTTTTGATTCTAGTTAAAGGAATTTAATCATTCTCTTGATAAATCTGTAGCCACTTCGTTGGAGCTTGCCGGGGGTAGTCCGGCAGCTACTTACTTTCTTTGCTTCGCCAAAGAAAGATAAGCAAAGAAAGGCGAACGCAAGGATGCTGCCCTTCGGGTTCCCATAAACATGAGTGTCAAAGCGGGAAATGAAACAAACTCGCCTGCGGCTCAGACAAGTTTCATTTCTTATCCGCTTTGACACTCATGTTTATGGCAGCATCCGAGCGTAATTCGTCCGGCGCAACTTAATTATTTAAGAAAAATTCCACAGTCTGATCGGCCAATTGATCCAGCGACAAGCCCTTGCCGGGTTTGTACCATTGGGCGCTGTAGTTGATCGCACCCAGCAGCAGCAGGCGTACTACCTTGCCGTCGTCGCGGATCAGTTTGACTTGCTTGAGGTGGTTCAGCATGTGTTGCCACTGCAGGTCGTAGCGGTCTTTCAGTTCGATGATGTGGGCTTGCAAGTCGGGAGGGAGGGAGCGCCATTCATAGAGCAGCACGGGGATGAAATCATGACCGTCTGCCAGTACCGTTTCCAGGTGTGAGCGTACCAGCGCGCGAAATTTATCGCGTGGGGAGAGGGCGCTTGCCATGATCTTTTCGGTTGCCTCCAGCCCTGCTACCAAGCCTTCTTCCATGACGGCGGCGAGGATTTCCTGCTTGCTCTTGAAATGATAAAACGGACTGCCGGAGCGCATCCCGACTTCTTCGGCGATATCCCGGATGGTCGTGCCTTCGAAGCCTTTTTCCCGGAACAAGCGGGCCGAGACGCGTATCAAATCGGCGCGGCGATTGCCATCGGCATCGGCGACGGTGGCTAAAGGGCGTTTGCGCGCAGCGCGTTTTGGCGCTTTGGTCGAAGTGGAAGTAGGAAGTGATGGCATAACTGTCGGCTATTATAATGCCGACTTGCTGCGATCACGCGGGTTCGCGCACATTGCCGCAAAAAAACGATCAATCGACACTTTTCAGGCGCTTGAGCACGCCGTTTTTCTTTAATACGTCGCCCCACGATTCGATCCGGTAGACGTTCCCCAGTTTATGGATCTGCACGCCGAATTGGTCTTGAAGGCGTTCAATGTCGTCGTCGACGGTTTCTGGATTCAGATTGGTCAGGTCGGCCACTGCCGCCAAAGTCGGACGTTCCAGCAACTCAAGCGCGGACAGCAGCACGAACAGGCGCCGGATATCGTCATCGGGGTATTGCACGACACCAAATTCATTCTTTTTGAATGTCATTCCCTGGCCTTTCGGCAGCCGATCGCGGTTGCCCTACTTTGGTTACTCGTCCTTGCTTGATCCGCCGAAGATTTTATTGACCCAGGTGCTTTTCGACACGCTGCGCGCCTGTTGTTTGAATGCATTGGTTTTTTCCGTCGCCGCTTCCTTCTTCATCGCGTCCACACTGACGAGTATCGACGCGGCACCCTCGACCCGACCAATGGCACGGTCCGAACCGAGATTGGGCACCGACTGGGTGGAGCGTTCCAGCAGGTGGCGGAATGCTTCGTTCAAGGCGCCATAGGTGCGGTTGGTGACGCCGATCTGCGCCAGGTCGGCAACTTCCTTCGCATCTTTTACATAATGCAGGAACACTTCTTCAAGGCGCTTGGCATATTGCATAGGCAGGCGGAATTCGCGGACGATCAGCTGCGCCAGATTATGTTCCGACTCCGGACGCAATACACCCTGCTTGACATAGTGGGTCAAGGCAAAACCTTGTTGCGGTAAGCTGGAAATGAGTTTTTCAATGGCATTGAAGACACGCATGTCATTTAACTCGATTTCTGACTGCTGCTCCTCATTTTCTGCGGCGCGCACTCCCAGCCATTGTTCGAAGGTCGGCGGCAATGCGCCATGACCCAGTCGCGACCAGGTTTCGCACATCTTGCTATACTCGCCGTGCAAGCGCTGGTGGTCGTCTTCGCTTAATACGATCTCGATGACTGCCATGTTCTTGTTTTCCCCTGTCCAAAATCTGTGTTTCGGTAGTTCAGACTGCTTGAAATCGAATTAATTCAATGAGTTTACCCAAATCAGGTGTGATAATTGGTTGTGGGAAATATTTTTTTTGAAAATTTCCATTTTGTGCCTTCCCACTTATCCTAACCCTGTCTGTTGCCGGTGGGAAGAGTGGGCGGCGAGAAATTACGTAGCGGCGGGTTTGCCGGTCGTAAAATGACATGTTGCCGATGTGAGCGACGACCAGAAAGGATAGAGCAATGAGCCTCCCATTGACTGAGTTGGTGCGCAAGATGCCGAAAGCCGAGCTGCACATCCATATTGAGGGTTCGCTGGAGCCGGAATTGATCTTCGCATTGGCTAAACGCAACAAGGTGCATCTCGATTATGCGTCGATTGATGCATTGCGCGCAGCCTATGCGTTTACCGACCTGCAATCCTTCCTCGATATTTACTATGCGGGCGCGAGCGTCTTGCTGCAGGAGCAGGACTTTTTCGATATGACCTGGGCTTACCTGTTGCGCGCTCAGGCTGACCAAGTGCGTCATACCGAGATTTTCTTCGACCCGCAAACCCATACCGCACGAGGGGTCGACTTGGGGGTAGTGATCGGCGGTATCGATCGCGCCTTGCAACAGGGGCGCACCGAACTCGGCATCAGCTCCGCCTTGATTTTATGCTTCTTGCGCCACCTGTCGGAAGAAGACGCCTTCGAAACCTTGAAACAGGCGCTGCCGTATCGCGACAAATTCATCGGAATAGGGTTGGATTCATCCGAACGCGGCAACCCACCGGAGAAATTTGCCAAAATCTTCGCCCATTGCCGCGGTTTGGGCCTGCATTTGGTTGCTCACGCCGGAGAAGAGGGGCCACCTGACTATATCCGTACCGCCCTGGACTTGCTGCAGGTTGAGCGTATCGATCATGGCGTCCGTTGCCTTGAAGATACGGAATTAACCAAGCGACTGCTGCAGGAGCGCATACCGTTGACCGTTTGCCCATTATCGAACGTCAAATTGCGGGTTTTCGATCAGATGCGCGATCACAATTTGCTTGCGTTGCTGGATGCCGGCGTGTTGGCAATGATTAATTCCGACGATCCTGCCTACTTTGGTGGCTACCTGAACGATAATTTCAACGCTTGTTTCGCGGCGTTGCCTTTGCAGCGCCAGCATGCGTATCAGCTGGCTCGCAACAGCTTCTCGGCTGCGTTCCTGGATTTGCCGCAGAAACAAAAGTATTTGGACGAAGTTGAAACTTTCTTTAGACAAAATTAGGCCCGCATGCTGCT
>Ga0302315_10004549_pt1 | contig 12053 bp, 7 predicted proteins | sample III_Palsa_N3_1_FD_200532 | JGI IMG/M metagenome (GOLD analysis project Ga0302315, IMG submission 200532) | Peat permafrost microbial communities from Stordalen Mire near Abisko, Sweden - III_Palsa_N3_1 | ecosystem: Environmental > Terrestrial > Soil > Palsa > Peat permafrost | place: Sweden... | reverse complement strand
TTGTGGCCGAGTAACAACCACCAGCCTGCGGTGTTACCATACAGCTTACCACATCGTTATTTTGCAATAATGCGCTGGTATAAACGGCATCGGTTGCGCCTGCGTCGGTACCGTTAATTTGCCAGTCATATTGCGGCCCGCTACCGCAATTTACTGCTGATGCGGTAAATGTAACAGGGCTCCCGGCGCAAATAATGCTTGATGAAGCTGTAATACTAACGGCAGGCGTAAGCACCGGGTTAACCACCATAACTATACTGCCCGATGTTGCCGATTGATTAGTAATACAGCCTATGCTGCTGGTTAACAAGCAAGTGATCACATCGCCATTATTTAAGGTGCTGTTGCTGTAAGTAGCGGCATTTATACCCACATTACTGCCGTTCAGCGCCCATTGATAACCCGGCGTAGTACCGCCATTAACCGGTGTCGCGGTAAAATCAACCGAAGTACCAGCGCAAATGGTGGTTGCCGAAGCAGTAATACTAACGGCAGGCGTAACCGGCGTACTTACTGCCATAGTAATAGTGTTTGATGTGGCCGTATTCGCGGTTACACAGGTTACATTACTGGTTAAAACACAGGTTACCAAATCGTTATTATTCAAGCTGCTGCTGCTATAAGTACTGTTGTTGGTGCCCACGTTATTGCCATTTACCTCCCATTGGTAAACCGGTGCGGAACCACCGTTGCCCGGCGTAGCCGTAAAAGTTACCGGCGTGCCAGGGCAAATAGCATTAGCACTGGCGACAATACTCACCGTAGGCGTTACCAGCGGAATAATAGTAAATTTAATGGTATTTGAAGTTGCTGTAGGCGTGCTGGTACAAATAGCGTCGCTGGTTAAAACACAGCTTACCACATCGGCGGTATTGAGGGTAGTATTGGTGTAGCTGCCCGCGTTGGTACCAACATTGGCCCCATTCAATAACCATTGATATGATGGCGTTGCGCCGCCGTTAACAGCAACAGCTGTAAAATTAACCGATGTGCCGGCACAAACTGTGGCAGGCGTACTTGCGGTAATACTAATAGACGGAACCGTAATAGGATTCACCCTTAAAGTAATGGCATTGGATGTGCCCGTTGGTGCTGTTGTACAGCCTATACTGCTGGTAAGCACACAGGTTACTACATCCTTATCGGCCAGTGTACTGTTGCTGTAGGTTGCGGCGTTTGTGCCTGTATTCGCGCCGTTTAACAGCCATTGATAGCCGGGCGATGTACCGCCATTAACCGGTGTCGCGGTAAAAGTAACCAATGTACCCACGCAAATAGTACTTGCCGAAGCAGCAATGCTTACAGCAGGCGTTACCGGCGTACTTACCGCCATAGTAATGCCATTTGATGTGGCCGTATTCGCGGTTACGCAGCTTACATTACTGGTTAAAACACAGGTGATAACATCGTTATTATTTAGGATTGCGCTGGTATAGGTATTGCTGTTGCTGCCCGCGTTAGTGCCATTTACCGCCCATTGGTATACCGGCGCGGAGCCTCCATTAGTTGGCGTAGCCGTAAATGTAACCGATGTACCGGGGCAAATAGAGTTAGCGCTTGCCGAAATGCTTACTGCGGGTGTAACCAGCGGTACCACATTAAATTTAATAGTATTTGATATTGCCGTAGGTGTGCTGCTGCAAATAGCATTACTGGTTAATACGCAGCTTATTATATCGCCGGTGTTAAGGCTGCTGTTAGTGTAGGTTGCGGCATCGGTACCCACATTGGCGCCATTCAACAACCATTGGTACGCTGGTGCTGCACCGCCGTTGGTGGCCGTAGCGGTAAAACTAACTGATGTACCCGCGCAAATAGTGGTGGCCGTACTGGCAACTATACTGATGGTGGGAACCGTAATTGGATTAACTTTTATGCTGATGGCATTTGAGGTAGCGGTTGGCGATGTATAACAACCAACGCTGCTGGTCAATACACAGCTTACCACATCGTTATTGGCAATGGTGCTGCTGGTGTAGGTAGCTGAATTTGTACCCGTGTTTTTCCCATTCAATAACCATTGATAAGCCGGTGTGGTACCGCCGTTAACCGGGGTAGCGGTAAAAGTAATAGCCGTGCCCGCGCAAATAGTGGTTGCCGATGAGGTAATGCTTACAGCAGGCGTTACCGGTGTGCTGATGCTTACACTGGTGGTAGCTACCGGCGATGTACAGCCGTTAACCGTTATCATTACCTGGTAATTGCCGCTTTGGGCTGGTGTGGTGTTTGCTATAGTGGGATTATTTATGTTGCTGATAAATCCGCCGGGGCCTATCCAGCTATAAGTAGCGCCGCTTACTGCCGGGGTGCTTAAATTCAAGGTGCTGCCAGCGCAAATAGGGCTGTTACTGGTAACCGATTTTACCGATGGTATCGGGTTTACACTCACCGCTGTGCTGCCCGTGGCCGTATTACCGCATGCGTCAGTTATCACAACCGAATAATTGGTAGTAGCTGATGGCGATACCGTAATATTTGGCGTGGTAGCGTTATTGCTCCATTTATACGTATAAGGCGGCACGCCATATTCACCGGTTACTGATAGCACTGCCGAAGAACCATTACAAATAATTACCGGCGATGTGATGGTATTCAACTGAACAGTATAACCCTCTATCCTGATAATGAGCGGCTCTTCGGCGGTAACATAAGTATCGCTACAGCCCGTAGCTCCCAGGCAATAATCATTAAAAAAATGCAATTCAAAGGGCACGTTTTGCGATGTACAGGCCGGCGGCGGTAAACAGGGCAAAATTGAATTAATGTCGGCAAAACTACCAAATGTACTTACCGTTCCCGGCCCGGTATTCACGGTGGGGTCAACCACCGAATATTCCCCGCTTGAACAGGTACCCGAGGTCATGGAAAAATGGCCCTGGTTCTCCCCGCTTGGCGAATTGGCATAAAAGCCGAACTGGAAGGCTACGTCGGTAAAAGTTGCCTTGGGCGGGGTAGGCACATTAAGCGGATAACTGCAATAGTTGGTATAGCTGCCGCAGTTCATTGATCCCGTAATACTGCTTTCGGCAAGTGTATTGCTGGCAGACACCAGCGGATCGATAATGATATTACCCGATGCCAAATGGGTGTTGATATATGAGGCATCCAGACTAAACGAAAGCCGGTTATTGTTTATCGTATAGTCCGCGTAAAAAAAATTGTGTGCAGCATCCTTTTCTGTCGATACGACCACTCTGCCAATAGTAAGGCAGGATTTGTTATTTAGCATAAACACTGCCTTTTGATGGCCTTCTCCGCTAATATCATAAACCAATTGCCCGCCCTCCTTAGCTGTGCTGAACTGATCCTGTAAGATCAGTTTGTCCATTAAAGGAAACTGATTGTTCCGGATTATAAAATTGGTTTTAATGGCGCCACGCCGCACCGTCATCTCCGCGTCGATACCCGGGAAAAGGTTATGTACCAGCATCCCGTCATCCCCTGCTGTATAATCCGACCAATCGGCATGCGCCAGTACGCTCTGCACGCCGGTTTTTTGACCAATAAGCGTCCAGTTATTAAAATTCACCTTTCCGGCAACAGTTTCAATAAAAGCCATCTTCTTATTGGCATCAAAACCCACCGGTTCCTCTTGTTGTGATGCTAAAAACAGCCCCTTGCTTGCAGGCGCTAACCTCGAATCGATGGTCTGAAGCTTGCCGTTTTTTAAATAATGCAAATTACCGCCGTACGAGAACAACTCATAAAATTTAGCCGGGTTGCGCTTATCAATATAGTATTTGCTGTTTATGGTTCGCTTTTCAATAACCTCGGTGGCATCGGCATTGAGTTCATCAATGGTTTTGGGCTCCTGGTTAACCGTGTTCCCCTGTGCCAGGTTGCTTTTTGAGGCAGCAGATGCCGTATTGGTATTATTAACCGAAAAACTGGTATAATTATTAATTTTTGACTGGAATGTTTGCGAATAGGCTAAGTTTATGCAACAAGCAAAGGCTATCAAAAAAACAGGTATATAAAATAAAAACCGCTTCATATAATACAATTTTTATCCTGTTGAAAAATGCGGGCCATTGCAATAAGTTGTAAATAAGAAGGGTTGTTCAGCGCCTTAATATAGAAAAAAATAGTAAACGCTTAGTAATTTTCTGAAAATGATGTTAAAAATAATGCCCTGTATAAACGGGCTAAAATAACTCCTAAATAGCCATTAAATAAATATGGCTTATTCAGTTTGTTAGCCAATTAATTCTACACCTACTTTACTTTAACATTGATCTCCGTAATGGCCGTTCTGCGGGTTGCGGTGTAAACTATGCCATTTACCATTTCATAACCGGTTGAAACGCTTTGTGAACATCTTTTTAAAATAACCCCGGTATTGTTATCAATTAATATCGAGCTGTTAATGCGGCTGTTCAAATTATCGCCCAGGATGGATGTTTTGCTTACAATGGTAGTGGTACGGCTATTTATAGCATAAATAGTATAATTGGTTTCTGTCGACGATGTGGAATCCGTCCATGAATATCCTTTTTTTAGCGCCGGATTTACCGGGTAATCCGCCATAAACTGCAGAGTGCTGCCCGGCGATAAATATTCCGGCTGTATCCCGGCGAATGACAACAGCGTGTCGCTTATAGCTACGGTGTGCCGTAAACCTAATATTTTCCCGCTATCATTTACCGAAACCGCATATTGGGTGTTTGCCATTTTTTGCAAACCCACCTGTATAGTTGAGTTTGGATCAGCGGGTTTGCCTGAGTTATATACCAGGTTCTGATCCATCGCGTTTATGGTATCAATAAGCTTATCGGTGCTTATTATAAATGAAGCTCCTTTTTCATAAACATTGGTTACTTTGTAAGTTTTAACAACTATTGAAAACGAACTAACATGCAATGTTTGGCTGCCACGCTGTAATACGCAATTCGATTTGGTTAGTATCTCTCTTTTAAATTCATCTCCTTTTTTAAATCTTACCTGCGCAAAAGCAGCACCGCTGATAAAGATCAATAGTGTAATTAGTATATATTTTAATTGAGATGGCGTAGTTTCCATTTTGGTTTTTGTGCTATAATGCTCTGCTGGTAGCTATTGGCATTATGTTATATGCTGGCTATTTAAGCCTGCCTTTTTTAATTTTTTTGATGTTTAACTTTGCGTGCGTCTTTACCATAACTAAAGCCTTTTTTCCCTACCGGCATTACGAGCTTGAAATTTATATTTTCGGGAATTTCCGGGGTCGACCAGGTAGTGACAGCCGCATCCGAATGTATGGAGGGTGAAGACTGGCTTACCACCTCCGGCATTGCAGGTATGGGCCGCTTTACGTTGGATTGTTGTCCGGATGATGTCGGTTCAGGAGGAAAGGCCGGCATTTCTGGCATTGCTGGAGCCGGTACATCTACTATTGACGGGCTTGGCGCATCCTGAAAGGTTCGATGCGGCAATGGCGGCGCGCCCGGCGCGCTTGGCAACGGTATCCCGGGCAATCCTCCATCATCTGATGCAATGGGCTGGTCGGGTTGATTTACCGGAGGTGGCGTTGCCGAAATAGCGGCAAGTACCGGCACCTGCACGGCTGGTGTAGTTGGCACAGTAGTAGCCGGTATGTCACTAATGCTAAGCACAACCGGTTTAATTGTTGCGCCCTGGGGCGCATTACTTCCCTTTGTTCCGTTGCTGGGTGGCAAAGGCGGCGGCACGTTCCAATCCGATGCATTATTTTTTTGAGCCATTGCGTGGCTCAAACTGCCGGCAACAGCTATAAACGCAAAAATAAGTACCGGCAATAATTTACTGCGGGCCCTCATCTTTTTTGTTTTTTTTAATGTGTATGACATTTTTATTTAATTATCTTGCTACAGAAAGCGGATAGCTTATACTAAACAATGAATTAGGTTTGTTTGATGAATATCTTGTTAAATTAGTTATACCTATACCAACAGCCAGCGGGCTTTCGAACGGCTTTATGCCCAGCGAGCACCCCAGGTTCATTCCCGACCATTCCGTATTAAAGTTAATATTTTTTATTAATTCGTAGGATATACTTCCAAATATTGCCGTTCCGTGCGTTCCCTTTCCCGCTTTAATATCATCGGGGCTTTTATCATAAAAGCGTCCGTTCCCTATCCCTATGGTATAAGTAAGTTTTGAGCAGCCTTCCGTTGCCGATGGTAACCATTGTACGGCATGGCTAAAAGCAACATAAAAAGTTGAACCCGGCGCATCTGAATACTGTGGGCTTGCTAATAACTGCAAGGCACCCGCAGAAATACTGCTGCCGGTAAACAGCTGCCTGCTTACTACAAAATTCCCCGAAAAATCGCTAAGCCGGTGTACATCGGTTAAATTTATGCTAAAAGCAACATTTACCGCTTTTTGAGGGTTTCCGGTGCAAACACCGCCAAAAGCTATCAAATCGGGCCGGTTTACGTAGGGTTGCGGGTAATCCCCTCCTATCCCGCCAAATACATAGGTACCAAAACCACCCCAGCCCGATGGTGATATCAGGTTTTGCAACACAGGGTTTGGTAAAAGCCTATCGCTTGTGCCTTTAGCTTTCACCGGCGCAAGTAATGAATCTGTACTTTTTTGCAACGCGTCTTCAAACGAACTTTGTGCAAATGCCGAACCCTGACACCCACAATACAGGATCATAACAACAATTATCGTCCCCCATATTTTTGATCTGCAACTCATTGGTTTAACGCGCTTAGGCTTTTGGTTGGGCTAAAAGTAAATATATATTCCAAATTAATTAATTTCCAGAAACATGTACCGGCAATAATACCTGCAATTTATTCAACGCTATCCACAATTTTCCTATCCGGCTCATTTCTAAAATATTTATTGGTAAAGCTAAGCTTTATTGCATCCTCAAAAAATACCAACTGCTTTGTATTGTGTGCCTTAGCGCTGCTCCATAAAATTGTGTTATTAAAAAAACAAGCAAAAAACGCGATAACCCAAACGTTTTACCTAAAAATTAAAGTCATGAATACTAATTTAGATTACCTGCTATGCTGCATTACCCTTACTTTTATTACACTATCTATTGTGTACCAGGTGAAATTCAACAAGCTGAAGCACACAGGCAAAATACCTAACATTATCGGCGCCAGGCAAAGGCAGATCGTATTTTTTCTGCTGGCCATATTATCGGCACTGGTTATAATTATTGACTGAATACATTACCTTTAAAACCGATAAATGCTTCCTTTTCGCAGGTAAGTTTGAAATCACTATCTTTAACGTGGTACATAAACCCGGATATGAGATCCCTTTTTTCGCTTTTTCTTTTGCTGATCATAATTCCGTGTTCCGGTCAAAATACCGATAGTTTAAAAAAAGTAGCCCTCGGCAAATCTTCCGCTCAAAAACGTTTGGACGCTGCCATAGCGTTCACCAACTATTCATCTGCAAAAACCCCCGGTCAAACCTTCGCGATTGCAAAAATTGGGTTAAGCCTTGCTGTTAAACTAAATAATCAACAAGGCGCCGCATTAATGCTGATGAATATAGGCAAAGCTTATTATTTAAGCGGCAAAAATGATTCTGCCGCATTTTATGATGATAAAGCGGCAGGTGTGCTTGCCACTATCAACAAACCGGATGCCCCGATGAATGCGCAGGTTGCAGATGAGTATGCCAGCCTGGCCACATCATACATTCAGTTAAAAAATTACAACAAGGCCATTGAGCTTTACAATATAGTAATAGCCTACGCTCCCCAAACCGGCTCGCGGCGCCTGTTAATGACTGCTTTAAACCAGGTTGGGACATTATACGAAACCGGACATAACTACCGCGAAGCCTTAAATTACTTCCGTCAGTCGTTTGATATAAGCGACTCGCTGGATTTTGTTCAAAAAACAAAGGAAAATACCTCCGAAGCTTACAGCCGTAATTTTATGGGTGATGTTATGGGAAGTATAGAACAAAAAAGCCAATCGGCACAGGATATTTTAAACACCATCAACACCAAAAGATCTTTGAACGATACCCTTGCGCTAACCATCAATTATTTTAACCTGGGGGTATTATACAAAAGCAAAAGGATGTATGCCCAATCGCTGGATGCATTACAAAACTGTTTACAATATGCAACGCAAATCCATTATACGGATATGCAAAGCAGCGCGGTAAATGAAATTTCCGACCTGTATGAGCATCGCGGCGATTATGAGCGATCGCTTATTTATTTAAAAAAGCACATGGCATTGCACGCTTTAAGTAATACAGCCAATTCAAAAACCATTGATGAGCTGCAAACCAAATACGAGATAACACAACGGGAGGATCAGGTGCTGCAACAGCAGTTTGAGATAACCAAACGTAATTACTGGATGGCAGGCATTTTTATTGTTATACTGCTCATGCTTTTTATAGGTTTTATTTATTACAAACAAACACAATTGAAGCAGCGCAATATTGCCATGCAGGCTATAATTAAAACCGAAGAAAGCGAGCGGAAGAGAATAGCGCAGGATCTGCACGACAGTGTAAGCCAAACCATGACCGCCGCTAAAATGAACCTAAGCGTTATTGGCGGCGAATTGCCCTTTGTAAACGAAGAACAAAGAAAACGATTTGAAAAAGCGATCAGCCTGGTTGATGATGGCTTTAAAGAAGTAAGAACCATATCGCATAACATGATGCCCTGGGCGCTTCATGAAACGGGCCTGGCCCAGGTAGTTAAACAGTTTATTAAGAATATAGAAAGTGATGCCATTGCTATAAATTTTATCAGCCGGGGCTTCGACGCGCCTTTTGATGCTACAACAGAAGTTATTTTGTACAGGGTGATACAGGAAAGTGTGAATAATGTAATGAAACACGCCGCTGCAAGCAGGCTTGACATTTCACTTATCAGGGATGAAAAGAACATCAGCCTGAGCATTGAGGATAATGGCAAAGGATTTGATGCCGCCAACCCCGAAATTTACAAGGGAATGGGGCTCGGCAACCTGCGATCGCGCATTAACTTTTTAAAAGGCAAGGTTGAGCTGGATTCGCAGATTGGTAAAGGCACGCTGGTATCGGTATATATTCCGGTTAACGGCAAAGCACTATAAATTATACTGCAGCATAAACTTGGTAAGTTCAACCGGGTTTTTCAGATTCAGTTTTTGCATAATGTTTTTCCGGTGTGTTTCAACAGTATAAATGCTTAGGTGCAGATGATCGGCCATTTGCTGATTGGTAAAATCCTGCTTAATAAATTGCAATAGTTCGGTTTCCCTTTTGGTAAGCTGAAATTGTTTCAAAAAAGGATCCGCGTCATCAAACATTGAATTAACAACAGGCTGCTTATACGGAAAACACAATTGGCCTTGTGATACTGAACGTATCACCCGCAACAATTCGCTTTTTTCGGCATTTTTAAATAAATAACCATCGGCCCCTCCGGCCTTCGCTTTCTCAATCAGGTGCTCCTCATTATAGGTAGATAGCATTACCACTTTAATTTTCGGATAATAAGATTTCACCTTTTTGAGTACCTCAAAACCATTAATACCCGGCATGTTGATATCAAGCAATATCAGTCGGGGTGTATGGGTGTGCAGCAGGCTTAGTACTTCCTTGCCGTTAGCCGCTATGTTCATAATTTCAATATCCGGCTCGGTTTGCAGCAGCATACAAAGCCCGTTTATAAACAAGGTATGATCATCGGCTATAATCAATGCTATCGTTTCAGGTGTTGTTTCCATTGTTGTAATTTATTGTAAAGCTAAGCCGCATCACCCCCGCAAAAAATACCAACTGCTTTGTATTGTGTGCCTTATGGCGGCTACATAAAATTGTATTATTAAACAACCAACAGCCGCCATGAAAGATCGCACTTATTTAACGCCTGTATAAAGCCGGTAAATACCCGCACAATATACACAATCGTTCAACACATTAAAAAACACCTATTAACCTCTAAAACAATGAAAGATATTATCGGCACACTTATCATCATGCTGTTTTGCATAACAGCACTCGCCCAGCGCAATACTTCGGAAGATGTTGTGATGCTGGCAAAGCCTTATACCAAACAAAAACCCCAGATCAAACCAGCTAAGCCAGATGAACCGCAGGAAAAATCGGTAGTGAAATATAGTACCGCTCCTGAGTTCGTATCGCCAATATCCCTGCAAATACTTACCGGCAGCCAGGGTATAGGGGCCGATGTTAAATATGGCTTTTTACCCAATCTATCGGGCAGGCTGGGTTTTGGCATCATCCCTGTGAATGTGAATGACGCCTTTAGCTTTTCAAGCTTCGCTACCGCCGATCAACTATCGGCAAAATTTTTCAACCTGCATTTACTTGCCGACTATTTGCCTTTTAACAACAGCCCTTTCAGGATTGTAGGCGGCGCGGGATATATTATAAGAGGTAACGCCAATGTGATCATCAGTCCCTCGGGCAGCTACCAGTTTGGCAATACTACCGTTACCAGGGATAAGATCGGTTCATTATATGCCGAGGCAACATGGAAAGGTGTCGCGCCTTATTTGGGTATAGCGCTTTTCAGAAATTTCCCCGACAGGTTTTTTAATATGAACCTGGATTTAGGCACCTACTATATCTCCAGCCCAGGCACCTCATTCAGCGGCACCAAATTATTATCAGATAACAGTGCCAATGCTAAACAATTCAATCAAAATATGCAGGGCTACCGCTGGTTACCCGTTATTCAACTCAATTTTAATTTCAGAATCAAATAAAATCACAATGAAAACAACCTTTAAACTCAACCCATCAGGCAATCCGGTAAAACATAATGCTTTTGCAATTAATACCTGCCTATTGTTCACTTTGCTGTTTATTTTTTCAATAAATAGCTGCCGAAAACCAAATGAGGGCATAGCGCTCAATGTAAACGAAAGCACGCTTTCAAAAGCGCCTGTATTGCTGCATTTTGAAAATGCCAATAGCAATTCAAGCGATCAGCCACAGGATTTTGACGTTACCATTAGCGGCAAAGACTCGGCGCTGGTGCAAATGGATGGCGGCGCAACTTCTGGTTTTGTAGCTTCGCATGGTTTTTTACCATTATCGCTGGTAAGCCAGGCTCAGCCATCGGTATCAAACCCTATCACATTTAATGTTTCGGCCGTGGTGCCCGGTTTTGCTCCTATAACCCAAACCATCACTATTACAAAAGATACCGCTACCATAGTTGATATCGGCGCTGTTGAATATACCAATCCACCTAAGGGAACGGCGGTTTTAATGAATGAATCTACGTTAAGCGACGGTTCTTCCGGCGGAATAACGCTCAATGTGCCAGCATCAGCCGGAATGGTTGAAAGCGCCAAAGTAACTGTGCCCGACGGCACCCAAATGCTTGATGTGAATGGAGCAGCTATTGATGCATCGCAGTTAACCACCAATATAGTTGATTACAGCGCTGTTTCCACAACTTCGTACGGGGCATTTCCGGGTGGCTTTAGCCCAACCAATGTTATCGATTCAACAGGCAAGCAGGTTAATGGAGGTTTTCCCATCAATTTTGTATCGGCTGGTTTGTTATCGATAAAAATGTCGGCAGGCAACACCCCGGTAAGGCATTTTTCAAAACCATTGCAGGTTAGCATGAAGCTTGACCCAAATACCACAAATTTTGTAACCGGTAATAACATACAGGCCGGTGATGTGGTACCATTATGGAGCCTTACCGAAGAAACGGGCCAATGGAAAAGCGAGGGAAATGTTACTATTACCAACGATGGCGATGGCAACCTGGTGGCCAATTTTCAAACCACGCACCTCTGCTGCTTTAACCTCGACTGGAGTTGGGCGATAGCCGGGCATCCGTATGGAACCTGCTTTAACCCTTTAACCGTAAGGATTCATTGCGGTACCGGTAACAGCGGCATTTTTGATGTAACCATAGTAACGCCCAACAACCAATACCTGGCCGGCGCGCATGGCGAGTTTGTGCACGATGGCGATGTGGTGGTGTTTCCAAATGTACCGGAGATTGCACAATGCAAGGTGGTTATCAGCAATTTTAACTTATATCTTAACCCCTCTTTACCCATACTGGCCCAAACCGGCTTATTTGACCCATGCGGCCAGGGTTCGGTCGATCTGGA
>Ga0302315_10004548_pt1 | contig 12056 bp, 10 predicted proteins | sample III_Palsa_N3_1_FD_200532 | JGI IMG/M metagenome (GOLD analysis project Ga0302315, IMG submission 200532) | Peat permafrost microbial communities from Stordalen Mire near Abisko, Sweden - III_Palsa_N3_1 | ecosystem: Environmental > Terrestrial > Soil > Palsa > Peat permafrost | place: Sweden... | reverse complement strand
CTTCGGTAAGTTTTATGTCCTCATAATCACCAAAAATGGTAATCTCGTCCAGCGCGGCCAGTTTAGCTGTTGATAAATTGGCTACCAGCTTGGTTTTTTGTGTATCCAGGCTTTCCAGTATAAAACCCGATTTATTTTGTGCCAGTGCCTTCCACAATCCGGGTTTACCCGATACGGCTACTATTCCCTGTAGGTTCATATTTTTTTGATTGGTTGATTTTGGTTGATTATTGAATGGTTAGCAACCAGCCAATTAATCCAAATCAAACTATTTCTTAATTAATTTATTGTTGATCAAGCCAGATTAAGTTAACAGGGCAACATATTCAACCCAATCAACCTAATAAACCACTCACTTAATCAACTAACTCGATACTTAAAATCTTATCGTTCTGGCGTATAGCGTCAACCACATCAACATTTTCAATCACCTTACCAAAGCAGGTATGGTTCCTGTCTAAATGAGCGGTGTTGGTACGGCTGTGGCAGATAAAAAACTGCGATCCGCCTGTGTTACGGCCTGCATGCGCCATTGATAATACGCCGCGATCATGATATTGATTGTCGCCGGTAAGTTCGCAGTCAATTTTATAACCCGGGCCCCCGCTGCCTGCACGGTAAGCCGTGGCTGCATCTTTCGAGAACGGGCAACCGCCCTGTATCATAAAATTCGGAATAACCCGGTGAAAAGCCAACCCGTTGTAGAAACCTTCTTTAGCCAGTTTTTTAAAATTGGCAACCGCTTTAGGCGCATCGTTGTCGTAAAACTCAACGGTCATGTCGCCTTTTTCGGTTTTAATAATTGCTTTACTCATTTCTAATTTTTAAATAGTTGGCAAAGGTAATAATTTGAAATGAAAGCCGAAAGGTAAAAGGAGAAAGGCAAAACTGCAAAAAATGTTTAAAACATCTTTGTTACATTATTATGAAAAATGAGCCATATCCGGCGCTTAGTGCATTTAATAAAATCAAGTGGAACTTACGGATTATAATAACAATCAGACAAAAACCTATAACCGCCGCCATGGATATGATCAGCAACGTATTATTATTAATGGATGCAGCATCTGTTAAATAAAACCTACAGGGATTGCCTAAGGCTGGTGCACGCCTGTGCCTAATTACATACTGGGTAACTAAACCATATCATAACCGAAATGGATAGATAGCACTTAACCTGTGTAAATATCAACTTTATTTAAACACCTAATAATAAGCACTTTACATAAAAGCGTAGCGTGATGTAGCGTGATGTAGCGTGATGTAGCGCATGTTGCGTTTTCAGGTGCTACGCTACGCTTTTTTAATTTTTATATATGACTATAACAAGTGCCTACCGATCGTAATATGAATCGGTTATGCCTTGATCGCCGCCGGTGCCATGCCCGTAGTTAACAACGTGTATGCGCAGAGTATTACCGGTAACAAAGGCAGTATCCGTCACATAAAACCCACCGGGGGTTTCCAGCTGGCTTATGTTGCTCAAAACATATCTGCCGCCACCAATATTGGTATAGCCCAAAGTGCCGATACTTTGCGGAATAGCCTGCGCTGTTATATGATAACCGTAGTTGTTGGGGTAATAATAATGATCGGTTGATGTAGTGATGGTGCCGCCCACGTTAAACTGTACGTAATCCAGGTTGGTGAATGGGGCCAGGTAGGTGGTATCGTACAATATCCTGTCCGCAGTGTCCAGCGCATATAATCTTATCTTTATTTCCTGCCATTTGCCACCTATGGGTGCCGAACTCTCCCCTTTTTTACAGGAGGTAATACCAACGGTCAAAGCGGTAAGTACCAGTAAAATGTAGCGATTCTTCATATTTTTTTGATTATCAGGTTTATAAATAGTATGTGATGAAAGTGGAGGGGTGGATTTTGCCTCACCCTGCCCTCTCCAAAGGAGAGTGTTCTTAATATTTGTTTGCCTTGCAGGCATCCTTAACGGTTGCTTACTTTTGTAAAATAGGAATCGCTCACGTCCTGAAAGCCATCGGTGCGGCTGATGCCATAATTAATAACCTGCAAGCGCAGGGTATTACCGGTAACGAATGCCGTATCAGTTAAAATAAAGCCGCTGAAATTAACACCCTGGTTCGTGTTGCTGATAACATATTTACCACCACCAAAACTATTAAAGGTTAAAGTGTCGATAAATTGCGGGATAGCCTGCGGTGTTGTTGGATAATTAAGCTCGTTAGGGTAATAATAATGATCGGAGGAAAAGGTGCAGGTGCTATTGGAATTGAACTGAACATAATCCAGGTCGGTAAATGGCGACAGGTAAGTAGTGTCGCGCACCAGCTTGTTCGCGTTAATTTCATAATACCTTAGCCTGGTTTCCTGCCATTTGCCAATTATAGGGTCCGAATTGCTCCCTTTTTTGCAGGAAATGAGGCCAAAAACAAATACAGCAAAGATTAGTAGGGTGTAATGCAGCTTCATAATTTCTTTGATTATCAGGTTTATAAGGATATTACGTGGTGAGAATGGGGAATGCTACAGGGGGCAAATATTTTTTGCCTCACCCTGCCCTCTCTCCTGTAGGAGTGCTATGCACAAAGGAGAGGGTTATAATGAGAATGGCTTTTTATTCCTTACAATACCTTCTCTAATGCCGCCTTACATTTCAAATACCCATATTCGGTCGATCCTCTTTCTATCACACGGCCATAGGGGTCTATTAATATAAAAGTGGGGTAGTCCCCTACTTTATAGGCAGTTGTTATACCTTTTGGGTCGATCGTATCCATGCTGTCCCACAAGTTGATCCAGTTCATCCCTAATTTATTCACTATATCGCGGCATTTGTTCTGGTTACCGTTATAGTCGCGCGCCACACTTACAAATACAATATTTTTACCCTTATATTGCTCATGCTCTTTAACAAGGGTAGGCAAAAGCTTTATACAGGGCACGCACCACGATCCCCAAAAATCAAACAATACATATTTCCCTTTTAATGCCGACAGATCAAAATCAGCATTGCTGATGTAGTCCTTGCTCACTATGTTGGCAGCCAGTGTACCTTCCGAGCTGCCATTCATGGCATTCATATCATTCAACAGTTGCTTCCCGTAAATGCTTTTTTGCAGTTCATCGCCCATGCTATTGTAAATAACTTCCAGTTGCGCGATAGTGTAATTCTGGTAGTGGCCGTCTATAAAATACCCGGTGAAATATGATTGCGGGTACTTTTCCATAAAGTTATAACTCATCGTATTCCGCTGATCGTAAAATTGCACCAGGCTATCCTGGTGCAATTTCCGCTTAGCGGAATCATTATCGGGCGGGTCGTTATTAACTGTGACAAATTGCTCTTGTATTTTTTTATCCGCTGCCTTCCATTCCATCAATTCATTGTTAGATACCGAGCCCGTGATTGCTATGGTGGAGAAAGGGTCGTTTTTCATCTCAACATGCATTTCGGTAGGCTCCAGAAAAATAAATGATGGTTTGGCAGCCTCCACGGGGCTTTTTGACATTTTTATAAAAGCCACTTCCGGTTGGATTATCTTTCCGGTAAATTGAAAATCACCATTAATAATAGCGCTGCTATCAATAACCAAACGGTTCAAATAGCCGTAGTAATGCAAAAAAATAACACCATTGTTCAATCCACTGATATGCCCCTTTATGTGAAAGGCGCTATCCTGCTGACCGAATACATTAACAGCAAGTAACATGTAGATGGAAATTATAAGACTCTTTTTCATAATAGGCGGCGATAATAGGTTTACTCAAAGATAAACAGTTAAAGTAATACTATAATTATTTATTCGTTAAATTCGCAAATGAAGCAGCTGAAAAAACATCTACCTTTTACCTTTCGTCTTTCACCTTTCTGCTTCCTGTTTTTGGCTTTTAGCCTTTTACCGCTACTCTCCAGGGCTGCTTCGCTGCTTATACCGATGGATGATGAGCAAAAAGATCATCTTAAATCATACGGTATTGCCTTTTGGGTATTAAAAAATAACCAGGAGGTAGATTGGCTGCTCAATTACCGTGGCGGCAGCTTTATGATGAAGTACGATAAAAAAATTGAGGATGAATGCAATATCCGCGGGGTAAGCTACGAGGTTTTGGCCGATGCTAAAGCCGATGAGATACTTACGCAGGTGAGCGACCCATCGGTAAATATGGATGTGGTGAAACTGGAAAAGGCGCCTAAAATGGCGGTTTATTCGCCAAAAGACAAGTTGCCCTGGGATGATGCCGTTACCCTGGTGCTTAAATATGCCGAGATCCCTTACGATGTGGTATACGATGAGGAAGTGATCCGCGGCGACCTGCCCAAGTACGACTGGCTGCACCTGCACCACGAGGATTTTACCGGGCAATACAGTAAGTTTTATGGTGGTTTCCGCTACGCGCAATGGTACAACGATGATGTGCGCAACCAGGAGGCTATGGCACATAAGCTGGGCTTTAGCAAGGTATCGCAAATGAAACTGGCTGTGGCCGAAAAGATACGCGACTTTTGTGCCGGTGGTGGATTTTTGTTCGCCATGTGCTCCGGTACCGATACTTTTGACATAGCGCTGGCCGCCCACAACACCGATATTTGCGAAGCGATGTTTGATGGCGATGCCGCCGACCCCGATGCACAATCCAAGCTGGATTTTACGCAAACCTTCGCCTTTCAGAATTTTACGCTGGATATGAACCCGCTTTCGCACCAGTTTAGTAATATTGATGTAACCCCTACCCGGCATGTTGACCGTACGGAGGACTTTTTCACCCTGTTCGATTTTTCGGCCAAGTGGGATGTAGTACCCAGCATGCTTACACAGGACCATGAAAAGGTGATAAAAGGCTTTATGGGCTTAACCACCGCTTTTGATGAAAGCAAAATAAAACCCGGCGTAATTATTATGGGCGAAATGAAAACCGCCAACGAAGCCCGCTATATTCACGGCGATTACGGCAAAGGGCAGTGGACATTTTACGGTGGCCACGACCCGGAAGACTACCAGCATTTAGTAGGCGACCCTCCCACCGATCTTAAACTACACCCCAACTCGCCCGGCTATAGGTTGATATTAAATAACGTACTTTTCCCGGCAGCGCATAAAAAGAAGCAGAAAACGTAGATAGCCAGCCTTAATTAAAGAATGTCCACGATACGCCAAATTTCAGGAGTGCATCTTGCATTGGGTAGCGGTTCACGGTATAAAAACCTTTGCTGAACAGCCCCTGGTCGGCATAATCATAGGCCACAAAAAGGTTGGTACGGTACAGCGTAGCTTTTATAAATACCGTAGCTATCGGGTATGATGTAAAAGTAATGTTCGGCCCATTATAAAACTGGTCAATATCCGGCGCGAATGATGGCGCCACATAAGGGGTGTTATACCTTACATTAATACCCATATTGGTATTTAACACATTGAATAGCAGTTTAGCATAATACAGGCTACTGTAAGTATAAGCCTCGGGCGTGCGCAATACCGTCTGGTAATCCGTTTTTTGATAAATAACGGTGTTATCAAAATGCCACCTGCCAAATTGCAGGTTTTTACTCAGGGTTAGTTTCAGTAAGTTGATAGGGTTGCCCAACTGCTCCGGATGGGCATCGGTACTATTGGCATCCGCAGCAAAATACAGGTAATCATTTATCAAAAAATATTCGGCCTTCAAATCAACCTGTAAAGCATTATTGACGTAGTTGAACGAAAAACTATTGGTCTTTTCGTTATGAAAGCTATCGTGAAAAATATAATGGTTCGATATCCAATCAGTATACACCAACCCCGGCGAACTGCTTTGTGTGTACGCATCCAGAATGATCTTGCCTGTTTTATTATTACCCGCTACCATCAGCTTGGCATCGTAAATAAAATCGCCAAAATTCCGCCCCTGAACGATCTGGTTTACATCGGCGGCAAAGCCTACCCTGTCGCTAAAGCGGTAGCTCAGCTTTCCCTTTACCGTAATATTCTGAAAGGTAGCATCCTGCACTTTGGCCGCTTGTATAACCTTGGTACCGTATGCGTTCACGGTCGAGTCGCTTACATATTGGGTGTAATTATAAAGGTCCTGTGTAAGGCCCAAATCAAGTTTGATCTCATTTTTTATCGTCTTTGCCGATCTGCTCCTGAGCGAAAAACTGTAGTTAAAATCATTCTGTATATGCAAAACAGTAAGCGAATCCCTCGACCGGTTCTCACTAAAATAATAATCGGGGAATACATCGTAAGTATCTATATCATTCTGTATAAAATTATACTTACGCACATTGTAATAAAACGTGTACGCAACACGCTGTGTAGGTAAAATATTGGATGTTTCGAGGCCTTTCTTTACGGTATCAATATGCCCTATGTAGTAAAACTGTTTAATATATAAGCCATTATCTTTCCAGTTCTCATAGGTACTAGGTAAACGCACCGCCACGTCGCTTTTAACCAGGTATGATGGCGGGCTTGTAAAAAGAGAATCATATGCAGGTGTCAATGAACCTGTTTCCGGGGCTTTCAGGTTATTGCTTATAACATTGGCCAGTAAATTATAGCGTTTGTTTAGCGATTCGTACCAGGTAAAAAACGCGGCGTTTATATCGCTCACGTTTTGCTCCAGTATACCATCGCTGGCATAGAACCCACGCGACCCTATAAAATTTAAATTAAAACCCACGTTCCAGTTAGGCTTAATGTTTTGGCTGTGCAGCACTTTAAATACCTGCTCCTTTGTACCGCCTGTTACCAGCGATAGCACGGTGTAGGGCACCCTGGCCTTATAATAATTCAAATCCTCCGGATGCAGCAGATACGGATCGAGTGAGTGCAGCCCTACATCAAAGCCAATAGTTTTATCGGGGTCAAAAAGCAAGCTTCTTTGGGCCACGCCCAGGTAGCCTAATCCAATTCTGGGGTCTTTCGGCTGATAAAGCGGGCTGTAATTCTCAAAATTGGTAAGGCCGGTATCAATCGGGAAAACCTGTGTACTGTCATTCAGTAAACTTTCATTGGTTACCTTAATAAACTTCGATGTAAAAACTACGCTGTCGCGCTTGCCTTCCTCTTTTTTGCGCAGGGTATCTATTTCCTGATCGGCGCTTAACTGTTTGGTTTGATGTTGCGTAGTATCGCCAAAGGCATTAGGCCGTTGGTATGGGTTGCCATTATTATTATACTGGTTGGGATATTGGGCAAAAGCCGTTTGTGCCAATAAGCCCATCAGCAGTAAAAAAATGTATTTTAGCTTATCGCGCATCAAAACCGGCAATTAGTTCTTTAAGTATCAATGTCATTTTAGGCTCCGCCTCCTGTGCAACTGCCAGTATATCATCAATCGAAACAGGGTGAAGCACTTCGGGGAAGCCTTCATCTGTAAGTACCGATATAGCAAAAACAGGCAGCCCCATATGGTTGGCCACAATTACTTCGGGTACGGTGCTCATCCCAACTGCATCCCCTCCTATTATCCGCAAGTATTTATATTCCGCTTTAGTTTCAAGATTAGGGCCGGTTACAGCTACATAAACTCCCTTGTGGCATACAATATTGTTGGCAGCGGCAATATCAAGCGCTTTATTTACCAGCGCACGGTTATAGGCTTCGCTCATGTCCGGAAACCGTGGGCCAAGTTCGTCATCATTCCGGCCTACCAGCGGGTTTTCGGGCTGTAAATTAATATGGTCCTCAATTATCATCAGGTCGCCCTTTTTAAAGGCGGGATTAAGCGAACCGCTTGCATTTGATACCAGCAAGGTTTTTATGCCCAGCATTTTCATAACCCGCACCGGGAATGTGATCTGCTGCATATTGTAACCTTCATAATAATGCAAACGGCCCTGCATGGCCACAACCTTTACCCCGGCAAGTGTACCAAATATCAGTTTCCCCGAATGAAACTCAAGCGTTGAAATGGGAAAATCGGGGATATTACCATACATCAGTTGCTTTTCAACCTCAATTTCTTTTACCAGCGCCCCCAGGCCGGTACCCAAAATAATGCCCACTTCGGGCACAAAACCGCCTATGCGGTTTTTAATGTATTTGGTGGTGTTCTCTATACTCTCTAACATATTCGGTAACAAATTTATCAAATTGCTGCCTTTTATCATTTAAAAATTGTACGCCTATGGGCCATACCAAAATGGGCAGCTGCTGCACAGCGGAAAGCAGTTCATGTTCCAGTAAACGCTGCGCATCTTTTTCTGTTGTGATGATCAGTTTATTTTTTGATGCACACGCCGAAAACTCAGCGGCAAGTTTAGCGATATTTTTTAAGCTAAAGCGATGATGATCGGCATAATTGTGATGTATAATGTGCTGCGTGTAGTTTTTAATGTGCTGCACCAGCGGTTTGGCATTTGCAATGCCCGTTAACAGGAAAACGGTGGTATCCTCGTCGGGCAAAACGTTCACAGTTTCACCATCCAGGCTTTGCAGCGGCTGATAGGCAATGGAGGTAAAAAACACCCGCTGTTGCGCAAATGGCTTTATCCGTTTTATAACTGCGGCCTGCCCGGCTGCTGATAAATTGCCGGGGCATTTGCTGATGATAATTATATCCGCCCGTTTGCGCCCTCCAAAAGGTTCGCGCAGGTTGCCTGCGGGCAATAACAGGTGCGGCTGGTTAACGCGGTTAAAATCAAACAATAAAATACTTAAACCGGGCTTAACCGCACGGTGTTGGTAGGCATCGTCCAAAATAACCAGGTGGTGGTTTTGCTGTAATTGCTGTAGGCCATAAACCCTGTCTTCACAAACGGCTACAGTAATATCGTCAAATTTTTGATGGAATTGCGCGGGTTCGTCGCCAATTGTTTCGGCTGGCGAGTAGCGGGTGGTGGGTGATGACTGGTTTTTTGCAACAATATAACCTTTGGTTTTTCTGCCGTAGCCACGGCTCAGGGTTGCCAGTTGGTAATCATCCTTAAATAAACGGATCAGGTACTCCGTCATGGGGCTTTTTCCGGCGCCGCCTGCATCAAGGTTACCTACTGAAATAACCGGGATATCCGCTGTATAGCTTTTAAATATCCCTGTATCATAACACCAGTTGCGGATTACCACAACCAGCCCATATAACAACGAAAATGGAAATAAAAGCCAGCGCAGGTATTGCATAATTGGCGTAAAGATAGGAAATGCTATGCGCCATGCAATTGCCCGCGAATTTAGGCTGCATTTATCGCAATAAATTTTTCACTACTTTTAAGATCAAATCCACCACGCATGAAATTTAAATTAACCGTCATCCTGCTATTGTTTAATATCACTGCCTTTGCCCAAATCGATATTAAACTAACCCATCAGCTAACCGGCCTGTTAAAAGGCTTTAACGGCCAGGCAGGTATTTACGTGCATAATTTAAAAACCGGCAAAACGGTACAAATTAATGCTGATACACTTTTCCCAACGGCCAGCATGATAAAGGTGAGCATTATGTGCGGGCTGATGGATAAAATACAGAAAGGTGATATCAAATACCAGCAGAGATTGGTTTTCCGCGATTCATTACGTTACGATACCGGCGATATTTTAGGATCGGTAAGGGATAAAGATACCATTGAACTAAGCAAAGTTGCCATGCTGATGATTACCATGAGCGATAATACGGCCAGCGTATGGCTGCAAAAACTGGTAACCGGCGAATATATTAACAACTGGCTGCAGCAAAACGGCTTTGTAAACATGCGGGTAAACGCCCGCGTTAAAGGCCGCGAAAAAATGCGCAGTACTTACGGCTGGGGCGTAACTACCCCGCGCGAAATGTGCCGCCTGTTCACCATGATACGCAACGGCGAAGCGGTTAGCCCGGCAGCCAGCGAACGCATGTACCGCAACCTGTGCCATATTTATTGGGACGATAACGCACTATCACAAATACCCCCCTATGTGCAGGCGGCCTCAAAACAGGGCTTTGTTGATGCCTCGCGCTCAGAAACCGTACTGGTAAACGCCCCGCATGGCGATTATGTGTTCAGTATTATCACCAAAAACCAGAAAGACCATTCCTATAAGCACGATAGCGAGCCATTCACCCTCATCCGCAAGGTATCGGCCCTGCTATGGCACTATTATGAGCCGCAAAGTAAGTGGCAGCAAAGCAATGGTTATGATAAGTTTATGAATAAGGACAATGAGTAGCCCCCCACTCTGCTCCGTAGGAGTCCTTTGGACTGAAGGGGTAACAATAAACCCCTGGCATTTAATTTTAACAAACATTTAGCTTTAAAAAGCATTATCAACCTATGGCAACAAACGTAACGCAACCCTGGCCGGTGCTGGCTTTTGAAGATTTGAAAGATACCCTGGCAACCGTACAGCTTTGGGCGCAGATAGTTGGCAAAATACGCCTGATAAAAACCCCCTGGATAAACCATAGCTGGCATGTTACGCTTTATGTGTATGCCCGCGGGCTAACCACCGGCAGCATACCCGATGCGGGCGGCAATTTTCAGCTCGATATGGATTTTATTGCGCACCAACTGATCATTACCGCCAGCAATGGCGATCAGCAGCAAGTTGGCCTTTACCAGCGTACCGTGGCCAGTTTTTATGCTGATTTGTTTGAAAAACTGGATGCAATGGGCATTGAGGCCGATATTTACGCCAAACCCAATGAGCTTGACCCCGCCATACCCTTTGCGGTTGACGAGGTGCACCATATTTACCATGCTGCCCAAATGAACCTGTATTGGCAGGCTTTGGTACGCATCAATGCGGTTTTTACCAAATTCCGGGCAGCGTTTACGGGCAAGTGCAGCCCGGTACATTTGTTTTGGGGCGCGTTTGATTTGGCGGTTACCCGTTTTTCGGGCCGCGAGGCACCTTTGCACCCCGGTGGCGCACCCAATATGCCCAACCGTGTAATGCAGGAAGCCTACTCGCACGAAGTAAGCAGCTGCGGCTTTTGGGGTGGCAGCCAACAATTTCCGCACCCTGCCTTTTATGCTTACTGCTACCCAACCCAGGCCGATTTTGGCCAGCAGGTGGTTGAACCTAATGAGGCCTTTTACAGTAATGAAATGGGTGAATTTTTCCTGCTGTACGAGGTGGTGCAACGCGCTGCCAATCCGGAGGCTACGTTGCTCAAATTTTTAACATCAACCTACAAGGCCGCCGCAAAAACCGGCAATTGGGATGATAAGCTGTGTTGTGATTTAACTTCGTTTGAGGGGAAGGGGCTGCGTTGAGCGCTTTGGTGATGCAATGGAGTTTATTCCTAACCGCTAACCCCAAAAGGTGTCCGTTCGTTCTTTTTGCCCACTGTTGCGGACACTTGCGAACACCCTCCTGCCGCTATCATGCCATGCTGACTTTTAAAATCCGCTGGATTGCGAAGTTGAAATGATAACTATATTAAATCTGTCATCCTGAGCGTAGCGAAGGATCTATCCGCATTCCTCACCATGTAATAGGTAAACCAGGCGCTTGTAGAATAGATGCTTCGTACCTCAGCATGACAATGGTGAGAGGTAAGTAAACTATTGTCATCCTGAGCGTAGCGAAGGATATATCCGCGTTCCTTACCATGCGATAGGTAAACCAGGCGCTTGTAGAGATAGATGCTTCGTACCTCAGCATGACAATTGTAAGAGGTAAGTAAACTATTGTCATCCTGAGCGTAGCGAAGGATCTATCCGCATTCCTCACCATGCGATAGGTAAACCAGGCGCTTGTAGAATAGATGCTTCGTACTTCAGCATGACAATTGTAAGAGGTAATTGTGATGCAATCCCAAATGGGTGTTCGTTCGTTCTTTTTGCCCACTGTTGCGGACACTTCCGGACACCCTCCTTGTCGCTAATCAACCTGTTCGCAACTGTTTTTTTTATGGGCTTACCCGAACGAACGAACACCTTTGTTGGTGAATGGTTGATTAAGTGAGTGGTTGATTAGGTTAAAACGCATTTTATCTCACTCAATCAACCACTCACTACTCACCTAATCCAACCACTCACCACTCATCCCCCAAAAAAACTTACTAATTTATTTAGTAATTGAAAACTATTGCTTATATTTGTAATGAACATAAGCCTCCTGTTTATTTCATAAACAAAAGCAAAGGTGTCCGGCCTGTTTTTTTCATGGGCTTAC
>Ga0302315_10004545_pt1 | contig 12061 bp, 7 predicted proteins | sample III_Palsa_N3_1_FD_200532 | JGI IMG/M metagenome (GOLD analysis project Ga0302315, IMG submission 200532) | Peat permafrost microbial communities from Stordalen Mire near Abisko, Sweden - III_Palsa_N3_1 | ecosystem: Environmental > Terrestrial > Soil > Palsa > Peat permafrost | place: Sweden... | reverse complement strand
GCCCCGGCACATGCTTGATGTACTTCCAAATGCCGTAAAACGCCATCGCGCCCACCGGCACGTTGATGAAAAACACCCAGCGCCAATTGTAGCTATCGGTCAGCCAGCCACCCAGAGTCGGCCCAAGGATCGGTCCCACCATCACGCCCATGCCCCACACCGCCATCGCCGAACCATGTTTTTCGCGCGGATTAATATCCAGCAACACCGCTTGCGACAGCGGCACCAGTGCCGCGCCGAACACGCCTTGCAGCAAGCGGGCGATGACGATTTGTGCCAAAGTGCCGGAGATGCCGCACAACACGGAGGCGCCGGTAAACCCAGCCACCGAAAACAGGAAAATGGTCTTTTGACCATAGCGATCGCATAGCCAACCGGTCAGTGGCGTGGCGATTGCGACTGCCACAATGAACGAAGTTAGCACCCAGGTGATCTGATCTTGCGAAGCCGACAAACTGCCTTGCATGTGCGGCAAGGCGACGTTGGCAATCGTGCCATCGAGCGCCTGCATGATGGTTGCCAACATGATCGATACGGTGATCATGCCGCGATTGATGCCGCTGCCCGCACCTCCTACTGCGGTGCTCATGTTGCCAAACCTGCCACGTAGAATTTTAGGATACGTTTGTAATTAGCTAATAAAATCAAAATATAAGGTCTCTAATGATTAGACATCTAAGTAAAATTGTATTATGCTTTTCGGACGAATACAAGAGCGGCTCCAAAAATCCTGGCGAACAGTTCTATTTCAATAACGAGCTGTGTATGGATTTTGAGAGAAGCCCAACAGTCTTTTGTTTAAAGGATCAGTATCTTGAATAATCTTGAAGAGCGTTTTTCCAATGCCTTGCATAACACCGCGCGGGCCTGGAAAGCGGCAGTGGATCGACGATTGAAATATCTCGGCCTGAGCCAAGCCAGTTGGACCACGATAGCGATGATCGCCAAAACTGATGTATCGATGTCGCAAATCGAATTGGCAAACCGGCTGGGAGTGGAAGGTGCGACGATGGTGTCGATGATCGATCGATTGGTGAAAGCGCAATTGGTGACGCGTGAGCCGTCGCCGAGCGACCGCCGCATCAAATTGATCGTATTGACCGAAGCGGGCACGCAACTTTACGGCAAGGTAAAAGCCGAAGCGACGATTTTTCGCAATGAATTGCTGGCGGAAGTCGACGTGCAAAAACTGCTGGCGGCAACCGAATTGCTGGAGCATTTGCAGCGCGTGACGGAGTCGTCGGCATTAAGCGCATGATCACGCGTAATCACAGAGTATAACTCGCTCAACCGAATTTTCAGAGAGGCGAAATTGAGCTCGGCACTGACGAAGTTGGAAATGGCATCCATGACATTGCGAACCAACATTCGCATGCGTCCCGATGAAATCGGCTTGCGAAAACAGTTGAGCATCGGATGGATGGCTATTCAATCGAGCCCTCGCGCTGCTTTGTTTTCAACAAAATCAGCGAAGATTTTTTTTACAAAAAATTCTCGATCGAAAAACACTTCATGTCGAGCACGTAAAGATTTTCGAACAGGCGAAGAAGGTGGCGCTATACCTGTTTTTTGGAATTCAGCTAATATCTCACGTCGTGATTTCAGACAAACCAATTCGCGTGAATCCATTGCGCGATCAATCAGTACGGAAGTTTATCTAACATGTGGATTGTTCAAATTGCATTACGGCGCCCGTACACGTTTATCGTGATGGCGCTGTTGATTTTATTGTCGACGCCATTGGTCCTTTCCAAAATGGCAACCGACATTTTTCCAGATATCAATATACCCGTAGTGAGTATTATCTGGAACTACGGCGGCTTGTCTGCGCAAGAAATGGCGCAACGTATTACTGCCGTCAACGAACGCAGTTTGACTACGACTGTCAATGACATCGAACACATAGAGTCGCAGTCGCTGGCCGGCATTTCCGTCATCAAGATTTTCTTCCAGCCGACCGCCAATATCCAGACTGCGATCGCGCAAACAGTGTCCATCGAGCAAGCGCAATTGCGCGCACTGCCGCCGGGGATCACCCCGCCGCTGATCATCAAATATTCGGCATCAAGTATCCCGGTGATTCAGTTGGGCTTGTCCAGCCCGACCATGACGGAGCAGGCGCTGGGAGATACCGCGCTCAACTTCCTGCGTCCGCAATTGATCACGGTTCCGGGAGCGGCGATACCGTATCCATACGGCGGCAAATCGCGTTTGGTGTCGGTCGACCTGGACAACCAGGCGATGCTGGCCAAAGGCTTGACGCCGAATGACGTGGTCAATGCCGTCAACGCGCAAAACCTGGCCTTGCCATCGGGTACCGCCAAGATCGGTTCGACCGAATTCAACGTCAGCATGAATGGTTCGCCGGATACGATTGCCGGCTTGAACAATATCCCGGTACTGGCGAAAAACGGCTCGACCACCTACCTGTCCGAAGTGGCGCGGGTACGCGACGGCTTTTCGCCGCAAACCAATATCGTGCGGCAAAACGGACAACGCGGCGTGCTGATTTCGGTGTTGAAAAACGGTGGCTCGTCGACGCTGGATATTGTCAACAACTTGCGCAAATTACTGCCCTCCGTTGCGCAAACCCTGCCGGAAGATTTGAAAATCGAACCGCTGTTTGACCAATCGCTGTTCGTCAAGGCCGCAATCAGCGGCGTGATCCGTGAAGCGATCATTGCTGCCTGCCTAACCGCCGCGATGATTCTGCTGTTTCTCGGCAACTGGCGCAGCACCTGCATTATCGCGGTCTCGATCCCGCTCTCGATTCTTTCATCGATCCTGGCATTGTATGCGCTGGGTGAAACCATCAACATCATGACACTGGGTGGACTGGCGCTGGCGGTGGGTATCCTGGTTGATGATGCTACGGTGACGATTGAAAACATCGAGCGCCACTTGCATCAAGGCTCCGATCTGCACAAATCCATTCTCGACGGTGCCGGTGAAATCGCGGTGCCGGCCCTGGTCTCGACGCTGTGTATCTGTATCGTATTCGTGCCGATGTTCTTCCTGGCCGGTGTGGCGCGTTACTTGTTCGTGCCGTTGGCTGAGGCCGTGGTGTTTGCGATGTTGGCGTCCTACCTGTTGTCGCGTACGCTGGTGCCGACCATGGTGATGTTGATGATGGATCATGCGCCTGCCGATCCGGATGCCAAACCAAGTTTGCTGCAGCGGGTGTATCGCAAATTCGATGCCGGCTTTGAGAAATTCCGTGGCGGCTACATCATCATCCTGTCTAGCTTGTTGACGCATCGCAAGCGCTTCGGCGGCCTGTTCCTCGGATTTTGCATATTGTCCTTGGGTCTGGTATTCGTATTGGGACGCGATTTTTTCCCAAGTGTCGACTCCGGTCAAATCCGCTTGCATATGCGGGCGCCGACCGGCACCCGCATTGAAGAAACCGCGCGCATGGCCGATGAAGTCGATAAAGTCGTGCGTGAAATCATCCCAGCCAAGGACCTCGGCACTGTGCTCGACAATCTGGGCCTGCCGTATAGCGGTATCAATCTCTCCTACAGCAATGCGGGAACCATCGGCACGCTGGATGGGGAAATCCTGATCTCGCTAAAGGAAGATCATAGTCCCACTCAGGTCTACGTAGAAAAACTCCGGCGCGAATTGCCGAAGCGCTTCCCCGGTCTGGAATTTTTCTTCCAGCCGGCGGATATCGTCACGCAAATCCTTAACTTTGGCTTGCCGGCAGCGCTTGACGTGCAAATTGCGGGCGCCGACTTGCCGACCAATTACGACTATGCCAGCAAGTTGATGAAGCAAGTCAAGCAAATCCCTGGCACGGTTGACGTCCATATTCAGCAAAAGCTCGATTATCCGACACTGGCGCTGAACGTGGATCGCACCCAGATCAAGCAATTGGGCTTGAATCCGGTTGACGTTGCGCAGAACCTGCTGGTTTCCTTATCCGGCAGCTTCCAAACGGCGCCGGCATTCTGGCTGAATCCGAAAAACGGCATTGTGTACAACGTCGCTGTGCAAACCCCGCAATATCAGATCAGCGATCTCGACACCTTGCTGCGCACACCAGTCAATGCCGGCGGTACCGTAGCTGGCACCGGCAACGGCATTGTGCCGACGCAGCAGCTTAGCAACCTGGTCCAGGTCCAACCGGGAGCGCAATTTGCCGACGTCTCGCACTACAACATCACGCCGGTAATCGATCTTTACGTCAGCGTCGAAGGCCGCGATCTGGGCGGCGTGTCCGGTCAAGTAGAGAAACTGGTCGACGAGATGCGCCCCCACCTGCCACGCGGCACACGCATCGTGATACGCGGCCAGGTGGAAACCATGCACTCCTCGTTCATCGGACTCGGAGTCGGCTTGCTGATGGCAATCGTGCTGGTCTACCTGCTGATCGTAGTCAACTTCCAATCCTGGGTCGACCCCTTCATCATCATTACCGCGTTGCCGGCTGCGTTGGCGGGCATCGTCTGGATGTTGTTCTTGACCGGCACCACGCTAAGTGTGCCGGCCCTGACCGGCGCCATCATGACGATGGGGGTCGCTACCGCCAATAGTATTTTGATGGTGTCGTTCGCCCGGCAGCGCATGCAGGAAGGGTTGCCGCCCTTGTCGGCGGCGCTGGAAGCCGGCGCAACCCGCATCCGGCCGGTGTTGATGACGGCGCTGGCAATGATCATCGGCATGATTCCGATGGCAATCGGCTTCGGCGAAGGCGCCGAACAAAATGCACCGCTCGGTCGTGCCGTGATTGGCGGCTTGCTGTTTGCCACTGTATCAACCCTGTTTTTCGTACCTATCGTTTTTGCCGGCATCCATCGTTATCTGGAGCATCGTAAAGAATCGCGTCCAGCGCGTCGGCAGTTTCCATCATCGCCTGTTGTAGAAGGGAATATTTAACATGTCTGATAAACGTCACGCCGCTCTCGGCATCCACGGCACCGAACCGCACGACCCGGCGCACGCGTCGGCCCCGCATCATCCGCACCGCGGCCCGGTGCTGAAACGCGCCAAGGTAATCAGTGCCAGCATCCTGGTATTGCTGCTGCTTGGCGCAGTAGGCAATGTGGTATTGCGCTCGGTGCAAGCGCACGCCCTGGCTGAATCGAACGCCGAAGGCGGGCGCACTTACGTCCTGACCACCAACGCCTCTGCCACCGGGAATAGCCAGCCGCTGACCTTGCCTGGTACCTTGCAAGGCATCATCGAGTCGCCGATTTACGCCCGCAGTAGCGGTTACGTATTGCGTTGGAACAAGGACATCGGCGCGCACGTTACCAAGGGTGAAGTGTTGGCTGAAATCGACACGCCTGAAGTTGACCAGCAATTGTCGCAAGCGATTGCAGCACGCGAACAGATGGCTTCCAGCCTCGACCTGGCCAAAACCTCGGCCGAGCGTTGGATCGCACTGCGCAAAAAAGACGCGGTGACACAACAGGAATTGAATGAGCGCACCAGTGCCTATACGCAGGCGCTGGCCAATGTTGCAGCGGCAGACGCCAACGTGAAGCGCTTGCAAAAGCTGGAAGGCTTCAAGCAAGTAATTGCACCGTTTACCGGCGTGGTGACGCATCGCAATGTCGACGTCGGTGACCTGATCGATGCCGGCAACGGCGGCGCCGGACGCGCATTGTTTACCATGGCGCAAGTCGATCCGCTGCGGGTATACGTGTACGTGCCGCAAACTTATTCCCAGCGCATCAAGGTTGGCGATCAAGTCAGCGTTACGCAAAGTGAATTGCCCGGCCAGGAATTCAAAGGTACGGTCGCGCGTACCGCCGGCGCCATCGATGCCTCCACCCGCACCCTGCAAATCGAAGTCAACTTGCCAAACCATGACGATAAGTTACTGGCCGGAGCGTATGTGCAAGTCGCGCTACCGGTTAGCGGTAGCGCCAATGTGCTGGTGGTGCCGTCCAATGTCCTGCTGTTCCGTCCCGCAGGCACGCAGATTGCCGTGGTCGACGCCACCGGCCATGTCAAGCTTCATACGGTCACAATCGGCCATGACCTCGGCAATTCGCTGGAAATCGTCACCGGCATTACGGCTGCCGACAAGCTGGTACTGAACCCGGCAGACTCGCTGGCGGACAACGATGTCGTCACGCTGGCACAGGATAAACCAGCTCAGCCAACTCAATCGGCGAAGAAAGCCGCCCTATGAAGTCAACACGAAATCTTGTATTGCTGAGTAGTGCGGTGTTGCTGGCAGGCTGCGCCAGCGGCCCGGATTACAAGAAACCCGACGTTACCCTGCCTGCGGCATGGCAAGCCAACACACCGTTTCATCAAGGAGTGCCTAACGATAGCGCCTTGAAGGGCAATTGGTGGGAACTGTTTCAGGATGCGCAGTTGAACCAGCTGGAACAGCAGGTTATCGCGCAAAATCAAAACCTGCAGGTCGCGGCGGCGCATCTGGAGCAAGCGCGCGCGCAAGTGACTATCAGCAAATCGGGATTGTTCCCGCAAGTCGGCTTGCAAGCCGGCGCCGCGCGCGAAAAGATTTCTGCCGACCGACCACTGGCGGCGTATAGCGAGCCCAATCAGTCTACCGTCCAAAATAACTATCAACTCGGTTTTGGCGTGAATTATGAGGCAGACTTGTTTGGCCAGGTGCGCCGCACAGTCGAAAGCGCACAAGCCTCGGCCGAACAAGCGACCGCGGATTTTGAAAATACGCGCTTGGTCCTGATGTCGGAATTGGCGGCAGATTACTTCAACCTGCGTGAACTCGACGCCGAAATCGACGTCGTGCGGCAAGGAATCGCGTTGCAAGAGCGGGCACTGGAATTCATTACTGCACGCCACGACCTCGGCATCGCATCGGGCCTGGACTTGGCGCAACAACAAGCGTTGCTGGATGCGAATAAAACGCAACTTGATTTATTGCAAAACCAGCGCGTTCAATTCGAGCATGCCCTGGCTGCCATGACCGGCGTTCCGGCGCCTGATTTCAAGCTGGCGCCGCAAGTAGTGGCGATGGCGCCGCCACCGGTGCCCGCCGGAGTACCCTCCGACGTATTGCAACGGCGCCCCGATGTTGCTTCCGCCGAACGTGCGATGGCAGCGGCAAATGCCAATATCGGCGTCGCCAAGTCGGCCTTCTTCCCAACCATCATGTTGCAGCCAAGTATCGGCTGGGACAGCAATCAAATGGGCAATTTGTTGAGCGCCCCTAGCCTGCTATGGTCATTGGGGACGGCGGTCACGCAGACCATATTCGATGCCGGCAAGACCACGGCCACGGTGAAAATTGCGGAATCGTCGTACACGGCTGCGGTAGCAAGTTACCGCCAAAGTGTATTGGTCGCCATGCAAGAGGTTGCGGATGGCATCGACGGCATGACATTGCTGGACCGTGCCGATAAGCAGGCAATCGCCAGCGTGCGCAGCTCGCAGCGCGTGCTCGATCTGGCCAACGACCGCTACACCGGCGGCCTCGACACCTATCTCGACGTCATCACCGCGCAGCAAACGCTATTGACCAATCAACGCCAGGCAGTGCAAATCCAGGGCCAGCAAATGCTGACCTCGGTTTACCTGGTCAAGGCCTTGGGTGGCGGATGGCAGGGATTGGCGTTGCAGGCCTCCAATTAGTGCGTCGTGTAGTGCGTCATGATTAATAGCGGTAAGATAGAGACTGATGAAAGAGGCTGGTAGCGATTCATAGTCGATTATCGAGGAAAATCATGGCACAGCTATCGAAGGTGGGTAAGCGGCTTGGCGGCGCGGCATTGGGACTGTGTCTGTTCGCCACGTCGCTGGCACAGGCGGACTCGTTGATTTACAAATGGACGGACAAGAACGGCGTTGTTTCCTACTCGCAAAATCCGCCTACCGAGCAAGGCGCGCGTAACGTTACCAGCTTTACGGTTGAAAGCTTGCCGGTGGGGCAACAACGTAGCGCCAAGCGGATGCTGGCGAATCTGGAGAAAACCACCGATGCCGAGTTTGAGGCTCGCGAAAAACGCCTGAAGCAAGCCGACCAGAAAATTGATGCGGCGCTCCAGCGCCTTCAAAAAGCTGAACACGACTTGAGCGAAGGTTCCCTGCCGAGTGGCGACGATCGGGTCGGCAACATCGGCGGTCACGCTCGCTTGCGCGACAGTTATTTCATCCGCGTTGAAAGCTTGCAGGATGAGGTTGATAAGGCGCAACAAGCGCTCACCGACGCCTATACCGCTCGCGATCAGATTTGAATTAGGTGTTCGCAGCGAGCCGGCCACGGATTTCCGTGCCGCTCATCCGCAATAACGCTGGCGGGTTTTCAACGAAATCGGCTAAGCTGTACGCTGTCGTCGACTGCCCCCTTCGTTGCCTATGCACTATGCCCTGAATCCCCGTACCTTTCTATTCAGCCATTACTTCTACACCGGCTTGCGTACTGCCATCGGCATCATCGGGCTTACCAGCCTGGTCTTGTTCTATAGCGATCTTCCGACCGCGATGACGGTGTGCATCGGCGCACTTTGCACCAGTTTCATGGACCTGCCTAGTCCGCTCAGGCACAAATTTCACGAAATGCTTGCCAGCGTATTGCTTTGCTCGGTGGTGACCTTGATCATCACCTTGTGCGCGCCGGTGCATTGGTTACTGGGCGTGATGCTGGTGCTGGTCAGTTTTCTTGCCAGCATGATGCTGGTTTACGGCAAAAAGACCATGCCTTTGCAGTTTGCCGCTTTGTTCATCATGACCTTGTCGATAGAAAACGAACTGAGCACGCGCCAAGCCTTGCTGCATAGCGCGCTCTTTTTCGGCGGCGCAACGGCTTACATGGTCTATGCGATGGCGGCCGCCTGGTTATTACGCAACCGCATCAAGCAACAGGTACTGGCGGAAGCCTTGTTTGAATTGGCGCGTTATATCGAAATCAAGTCGGAATTTTATGACATGCATACCGACTTGAACGATCAATTCACCCTGCTGGTGCGCCAGCAAAGCGTGCTGGCCGATAAACAGCAGGCTTCGCGCGATTTGATCCTGCGCGGCCGGCCGAGCGAACACGATACGATCCTGATCCAGGTACATTTCGGCATGCTTGACCTGTATGAATTGATCCTGTCGACCCACACCGATTATGCCTTGCTGCGCCGCCACTTGGCCGACCATGACGTGCTATCGTCGCTGCATAGCATGGCAAGCAAAGCGGCGCGCGACACCGGCTCGATCGCTTTCGCCGTCACGCGCGATCGTGCCTCTTTCCCGACGCTAGACTATCAGGTCGATCAACAGGCGATCGAACTGGAAATTGCACGACGCCAGGAACTGGCCGGGACCGGGAACGACGAAGCCCTGACCGTCTTGCGCTCGGCGTATAACAAGCTGCGCACCGTCGTCGACACCATCGCGCAATTGCACGTGGCAACCCAGGCACAAAACGGCCCGCTGCCGATTTTGCCGGGAGCCGACATGACGCCTTTCCTGACCAAGCAAAAGTATGAGTTCGGCATGCTGATTGCCAATCTCAACTGGCAGTCGCCGACCTTCCGCTTTGCGCTGCGCATCGCAATGGCGATCTCCGCCGGCTTATTGATTGCCGAACATCTGCCGTATTCGTCGCACGGCTATTGGATCATGCTGACCATTATCATCGTGCTCAAGCCGACTTTCAGCATGACCAAGCAAAGGCGCGGCGACCGCCTGATCGGCACCATCGTCGGCTGTACCTTGACCGCCGTCATCGTGCATTTCGTGCATGCCCCGGCGGCGTTGCTGGCCTTCCTGTTTCTGGCTACCGTGGCCACCTCCGCGTTTGTCTACGTCAAATACCGCTACACGGCAATCGCCGCCAGCATGCAGATATTGCTGCAGATCAGCCTGTTGGTGCACAACACGGAACATGTGATCGGCGAACGTGTCATCGACACCTTCATCGGCGTCGCCATCGCCAGCTTTTTCGCCTTCGTCTTGCCGAGCTGGGAATACCGTGCATTGCCGCAATTGATCATCAATGTGCTGAGCGCAAATCAACGCTATATCGAAGCGGGATGCGATCTATTGATTGCCAAGGTCAATGACGATTTTGTGTATCGCCTGTGCCGCAAAGGCTTGTTTGATAGCCTGGCCGGACTGAGCTCGGCGCTGGTGCGCATGCTCGATGAACCGGCCAGCAAGCATCGGGCAGCAGAACATATTCATTTATTCATTGTGCAGAATTACCTGATCGTTGCCCATGTCGCCGCATTGCGCATCTTGTTGCGGCGACGTGCCAAGGACTTGCCAAAATCGCTGGTGGACGCATGGTTGCAGCAAACCTGTGCACAAGTGGGGGAAGGCATGGCCGACTTGCAACACAAACTGAAAACCTTGCTGCCGCAATTGGCGAGCGACCAGCAAATCGAGAGGACAGTGCTGTCGCTACCCGAACCTGCGGCGCCCACTGCAAATGCGTGGTCCGGCTGGGAGTTGTTGCATCGCCGTCTCGCTTTATTGCGTGTGGATGCGGATAAAATCAGCGCGCATGGCATGGCATGGCAATTGGACGGGCGCTTAGTCACCCGGAGTAAGAACGCCGATTGTTGAGAGGTACCGAGGTAAACGTAAAAACCGGCTCGCAAGAGCCGGCTCACTTGAAATCACTACCTGCTATCTAACGCTTGCCGCGTTGAAAACGCGTGACGGAAAACGATCCACCACGCGTCGATGGCCGCTTGCTTATTTCGGCAGGGTTGCCAGGTGCGGCGCAACGGTATTGCTGAAGTTGTTGCTGTTGCTCGCATCCCAGTTGGTCGACCAATCCATTGCTCCACGCAAGCTTGGATACTTGGCGACCGGGATGTAACTGCCGCAGTTGGTGCCCTGGGTCAAGCAATCCAGCGCAGCATTGACCACCGACGGCGCCACATAGCCGCTGCCCGCAGCAGATGCCGAGGCTGGCAAACCCAAGCCGACCTGGCTCGGATTCAGATACTGCAGCGCGGTATCGGCTTGCGAGGTAATGAAGTCCACTGTGCCTTCGTTATAATTCACCCCATTTCGGCCCGGCATCGAACCCGAGTTGTAATACTGGGTGTTGACCATCGTGATGATACCGCTCAAGTCGCGTGCCACTTGCAGGTAAAGACCGTCACCCGGATAACCGACCAGCATGTCCGTGGTTTGCGGTGCCATCGTAATGATCAGTTTCGATCCCACTTTCGCACTCAACTGCTGCAACGCACTTTCAAGATAGGTGTAATTGGCCGTGGTGATGACATTTTCCATGTCGATGTCGATGCCGTCAAAGCCGTACTGCTGGATAAGCGCATAGGTGCTGTTGGCGAAATTGGTGGCCATCGCACTGCTGGTCAGCGCAAAGCTGCCGTTTTGCCCGCCGACAGACAACACGACGAAACGACCCTGGCTGTGCAAAGTATTGATATCGGTCGTGAATTGCGCCGTCGTATAACCGCCCGACACCGCTGCCGCGAGACCGGAGTCAATCGAGAAAGTGACCCCGCCATCAACCGCAGCATCCGCATTGGCGAAGGCGACTTCGACCAAATTGTAGGTAGCCGGCACCTGCGCCAAAGTTTGAACCGCAGCACCATTGACGAAATCCTGCCAATAACCGACCAGGATGTGTTCTGGCAAAGAATTGGTTGGTGTCGGAGTTGGCGTTGGGGTAGGCGTTGGGGTAGGTGTTGGGGTAGGTGTTGGGGTAGGCGTCGGAGTTGGTGTCGGTGTCGGCGTGGGGGTACCACCGCATGAAGCCGACGTCACCGCAGTCCATGCCGAAGTCCAGGCGGTCCCGGTGCCCGGCGCGTAATAGTACGCTGAGGAAGAAGAACACCAGCCAGGAATATTACATTGGTAGTAGCCACCGTCATTAGTGACAATCTGATTCAGCGCGTACGAAGTTCCGGCGACATAGGCGGAGCAGCTTGAGGCGGGTGTCGGGGTAGGCGTCGGGGTAGGCGTTGGCGTTGGCGTTGGCGTTGGCGTCGGCGTTGGCGTCGGCGTGGGCGTTGGTGTCGGGGTAGGCGTTGGAGTGGGTGTCGGTGTCGGTGTCGGCGTTGGTGTGGGAGTCGGCGTTCCGCAAGTACCGTCCGAAGTCCAGGGTTGGCCGCTACCGGTAACGCCGCTGCTGGTCGATGGGGTA
>Ga0302315_10004542_pt1 | contig 12063 bp, 9 predicted proteins | sample III_Palsa_N3_1_FD_200532 | JGI IMG/M metagenome (GOLD analysis project Ga0302315, IMG submission 200532) | Peat permafrost microbial communities from Stordalen Mire near Abisko, Sweden - III_Palsa_N3_1 | ecosystem: Environmental > Terrestrial > Soil > Palsa > Peat permafrost | place: Sweden... | reverse complement strand
GGCGACGGCGACGAGTGTCAGATGGCCTTCCACTTCCCCCTGATGCCGCGCATCTACATGGCTCTCCGCCAGGAAGACCGTCTCCCCATCACCGACATCATGGCGCAAACTCCCGCCATCCCTGACAACTGCCAGTGGGGACTCTTCCTCCGCAACCACGACGAGCTCACCCTCGAGATGGTCACCGACGACGAGCGCGACTACATGAACCTCGCCTACGCCGCCGACACCCGCATGCGCATCAACGTCGGCATCCGTCGCCGCCTCGCTCCGTTGATGGACAACAACCGCCGCCGCATCGAGCTCTTAAACTCTCTGCTCCTCAGCTTCCCCGGCACGCCCATCATGTACTACGGCGACGAAATCGGCATGGGCGACAACATCTATCTCGGCGATCGCAACGGTGTCCGCACCCCCATGCAATGGAACTCCGATCGCAACGCCGGCTTCAGCAAAGCCGTCCCCGCCAAGCTCTACTTCCCCGTCATCATGGACCCCATCTGGGGCTATCAGGCCATCAACGTAGAAGCCCAGCAGTCCGACGCCTCCTCGCTCCTCCACTGGACGCGCAACATGATTGCGTTGCGCAAAATCTTCCAGGTCTTTGGCCGCGGCACCCTCCAATTCCTCCACCCCGAAAATCGAAAAGTCCTCGCTTACATTCGAGAATATAAAGAGACCACCGAACTCGGTGAAGAACTTGCCGGCGGCCACTCCGAAACCGTTCTCTGCGTCGCCAACCTCTCCCGCTTCGCCCAGCCCGTGCAGCTCGACCTCAGCAAGTACGCCGGCCGCCAGCCCGTCGAAATGTTAGGCTACGTTCCCTTTCCGCTCGTCGACCAAACTCCCTACGCCATCACCCTCGCCCCCTACAGCTTCTTCTGGCTCGAACTCCAGCCCGGCGCCCCTCGTCCCCCCTACCCCATCGTCGACCTCCTCCAGGAAGACTCCGCCACACCGGCTACCAACTCCGTCATCTCGACCGAAGCACCCAAAAATCCCGTCATCTCGACCGAAGCGCAGCGCAGTGGAGAGACCCCTGTATTTTCTTCCTCGGCACGCACCCTTCTCGCCGTCCTCAAAGACTTCGCCCCCAACCTCGACACCGTCCTCCCCGCCTACATCGCAAAGCAGCGCTGGTTCGGCGGCAAGTCCCGCACCATCCGCTCCACGCGCATCACCTCCACCACCTCCATCGACGCCGCCTCCCTCATCGCCCTCGTCGAAATCATCTACACCGACAACTCCACCGACCTCTACCAACTCCCCCTAGCCCTCGTCACCGAAGCCGACGCCGCCACCCTCCAAACCTTCGCACCCAACACCGTCATCACCACCCTCGACAACGCCGCCCTCGTCGACGCCTCCGCCAGCCCCACCTTCCGAGCCGCCCTCCTAAAGCTCATCACAGCCTCCTCTTCGGCCGCCACAAATTCGGGTGCCCCGGGTCCGGATTCTCGGACCCGGGCCGTACGACCCACGCCTTCCAATGAAGCCACCGCGCCCAACATCACCGCCGCCCACTCCGCCGCACTCGACCTCACCCGCCTAACCGATCTCCCCTCCCGCCTGGGCTCGGCCGAGCAATCCAACACCAGCATCCTCTACGACGACCTCGCCATCCTCAAGATCTTCCGCCGCGTCACCAACGGCGAAAACCCCGACGTAGAAATTGCTCGCTTCCTCACCGAAGTCGCGCACTTCGATCACATCCCCGCCTACCTCGGCGACCTCCACCTCATCTCCGATAACACCACCCTCGCCTTCCTCCAGTCCTTCGCCCCAAACGTAGGCGACGGCTGGGCCTGGACCCTCGCCGACCTCGACCGCTTCTTCTCGGAAGTCGCAACCCTCCCCGCACCTAAGAATCCGTCATCTCGACCGGAGGCCGCAGGCCGCAGTGGAGAGACCCCTGTATCTGGAACCGCCACGGATCCCACCTCCGAAATCCATCAGCACGCCTCGACCTACCTCGAAGCCGCCGCCCTCCTCGGCCAGCGCACCGCCGAACTCCACCTCGCGCTGGCCACGCCCACTTACAACGAAGCCTTCACCGCCGTCCCCACAACCCCCGCCGACCTGGCCACCGACCGCGAGCGCATCCACCAGCAAGTTACCACCGCCCTGGACGCCCTCCGGTCGTTCCTCAAGACCCCTACAAATCCCACCTCCACGAATCCGGGTGCCCCGGGTCCGGATTCTCGGACCCGGGATCTAGCCACCGAGCTCCTCTCCTACCGCGACAACCTCCTCGCCCGCATAGCCTCCCTCAACGGCGACGCCGCTCGCTTCGGCCAGCGCATTCGCATCCACGGCGACTACCACCTCGGCCAGATCCTTCGCACCCAATCCAAAACCACCGCCGACTTCCTCATCATCGACTTCGAAGGTGAGCCCGCCCGCTCCCTCGCCGACCGCCGCAAGAAGCAATCCCCTCTCCGCGACGTCGCCGGCATGCTCCGCAGCTTCAGCTACGCCGCCCGCACCGCCCTCCAAACCGCCATCAAACGCACACCCGCCAACGCCGCCAACCTCAACGCCTGGGCCTCTGCCTGGGAAGCTGCAGCCACCACCGCCTTCCTCAACCAATACAACACCACCATCGCGACCAACCCCGCGCTCCTCCCCCACGACATCACCACAGCGATCAACGCACTCCTCCTCGAGAAAGCCTCCTACGAAACCCTCTACGAACTCAACAACCGCCCCACCTGGCTAGTCATCCCACTAGAAGGTCTTCTCGCCATCGCACGCAACAGCGCATAATCGTGTCAGCATAAAACTCAGTAGCCGCGCCCCGTCTCTCCCATGTCCTCCACCCCACTCACCGCCGACGCCGCCCAGCCCTCCCCACTCCCGGAGTCCGGCTCCACCCTCGCGTCCGCGCGCAAATCCACCGCCGAAGTCCTCATCTGCCTCCCCGCGCTCACGCCCGACGCCCTGCCCTACGCCCTCCAGTCCATCGCTGCCGCCTTCCCCAACGAGTCCGTCCTCGTCGCCTCCTCCCACGCTCTCGAAAATCCCTCTGAATTTCCTACCCTCGACCTCATCCCCTACACCAGCGCCCGCTCCGACGTCGGCTGGATCCTCGCCGCCGGCGATTACTCTGCCGCCGCCCAACTCGCCCTCGAGCACAACGCCCGCGCCATCATCCTTCTCGGTGGCGACACCGCCGCCCTCTCCCATCCCAATGCCCTCGACCCCAACCTCCTCCGCAGTCTCATCGACTGCCTCCGCACCAAGAACGTCGACCTCGTCCTCCCCCGCTTCTCCATCGGCCCCAACGACGCCCTCGTCAACTCAGCCCTCCTCTACCCCCTCTCCCGCGCCCTCTTCGGCGCCGACATTCGCTTCCCCCTCCCCATCGACGCCGCCATCTCCGCCCGCCTCGCCCGGCGCCTCGTCTCCACCACCCAACGCCTCATGGCCCTCAATCAGGGCTCATCCCTCCTCTGGCCTGTAGCCGAATCCGCAGCCGCCGGTTTCTCCGTCCGCGATGTCACCTGCCAAGCCGCTCCTCCCACACCGCCGCCGCCCGCCACCCAGGCCGACTTCAACGCCCTCTTCACCTCCATCGCCGGTTCCCTCTTCAACGACATCGAAACCAAGTCCTCCTTCTGGCAGCGAGCCCGCGGCATGTACGCCCCCTCCATCCAACCGTCTTCCCCTCCGCCCATCGCCGAGCTAGCCGCCTCCCCAGAAATCCACTCCATGATCGAGACCTTCCGCATTGCCCAGGACAACCTCCAGGAAATCTGGTCGCTCGTCCTTCCGCCACAATCGCGTCTCGCCCTCAAAAAACTTTCCGTCCTCTCGCCCGACGCCTTCACCATGGAGCCCGACCTCTGGGCGCGCATCGTCTACGACTTCGCCCTCGCCTACCACCTCCGCACCCTCAACCGCAGCCACCTCCTCGGCGCCATGACCCCTCTCTACTTCGCCTGGGTCGCCTCCTACCTCCGCTTCGTAGCAGACGATCCCGCCCGCGCCACCCACGCCATCGAGCTAACCGCCGCCGCCTTCGAAAACGAAAAATCCTACATCGTCTCCCGCTGGCGCTGGCCCGACCGCTTCAACCCCTAAGCCCGACTCACTACCCACTACCCGCTACCCACTACCCACTAAGCTTCACTCTCCAGAAAGGATCAACCACATGGGACACCAAATGGCTCAGCAAATCTCAGCCGCCCTTCGCCAGTCCATCCACCGCATCGTCCTCGTGCTGGCCAGTTTCCTTCCTGGAATCCTCGCCTTCCTGCTCGCCGTCATCGTCTTCGCGCTCATCGGCTGGGGACTCTCCGCGCTCGTCCGCCGCCTGCTCATCGCCGTCCGCTTTGACGAGCGCCTCGCCGCCCGCGAAGCACCCGGCTCCACCGGCATCATCACCGAGTGGTCCCCCTCCAACTCCCCCACCGTCCTCGCCCAGCGCACCACCTTCTGGCTCCTCCTCCTCGCCGGGATCGCCGTCGGCATCTCCGCATTCGACGCCTCCTACGCCGAAGACTCCCGCTATTCCATCTTCCTTCTCCCCTATGTAGCGCACATCGCCGGAGCCATCCTCATCCTGCTCGTCGGAACCCTCGTCGCCCGATTCCTCGCCCGCTCCGTTCTCATCGGAGCCGTCAACGCGCAACTCCAATACGCCCGCTTCCTCTCCCTCGGCATCAAGTGGCTCGTCCTCGTCCTCTCCGCCGCCATGGCCCTCGACCACCTCCAGATCGGCGGCACCGTCGTCGCGCTAGCCTTCGGCATCCTCTTCGGCGGCATCGTCCTCACCCTCTCCCTCGCCATCGGCCTCGGCTCCCGCGACCTCGTCAGCCGCTCCATCGAAAAGACCATGGACAAAACCCCCACACCCCGTCCCACCGAAGTCCCCCTCCGCACCGACACCGAAACCCCTCCCCGCCTCCGCCACTTCTAACGCCGATCCGGTTGCCTCCAACCCACCCTACGTCGCTCCCTTCAACTCAACGCTGATCGCGCGGAACTCCACGTCGCCGACATTCTCCAGCGTATGAGGCGGTAACGGCCCCGACCATACAGCACTCTCCGGAAGAATTTTCCCGAGAGTACGACTGTCCACTAAAGTTGTTCCCTCTCCATCCTTGCGTATGAAATCACTCCAGCTAAGGATGTACAGAGTGCTCGGCCATCGATGGGTGTGGAGCGGAACCGTTTGTCCCGGCGGAATCCGCGTGTCAAGTACGCGCACAAACTCGTTCTCAAATAACAGTGCGTGATACTCGGACGCCGCGTTCAACGCGTCAAGATCGTCAGGCCAGTCAGGCTGGTTCGACATAAGCGACATTCTACTTCGTCACGCTGGCGCAGCACTTTCCCGACATCGCAGAGTCCCCCGCACCCTCCATCCCATGACCCCGCCCGCAAATTCAAATAGAATTCAACCTCGTGCCGTCCTCCCCATCCAATCTCCCGATGCCCACCACGCCCCCCAAGCAAATCAACACCACCCGCCAGGTTCTCTTCGCCTCCCTCGTCGGCACCTCCGTCGAGTTCTTCGACTTCTACATCTACGCCACCGCCGCCGTCCTCGTCTTCCCCAAACTCTTCTTTCCCAACTCCGACCCCACCACCTCCACCCTCGCCTCCCTCGCCACCTTCGCCGTCGCCTTCTTCGCCCGCCCCATCGGCTCCGCCCTCTTCGGACACTTCGGCGATCGCATCGGCCGCAAGCGCACCCTCGTCATAGCCCTTGCCACCATGGGACTTTCGACATTCATCATCGGCATCCTTCCCGGCTACGCCACCCTAGGCATCGCCGCCCCCATCCTTCTCGCCCTCTGCCGCTTCGGCCAGGGCATCGGTCTTGGAGGCGAATGGGGTGGCGCCGTCCTCCTCGCCGTAGAAAACGCTCCTCCCAACAAGCGCGCCCTCTACGGCATGTTTCCCCAGCTAGGCGCCCCCATCGGCTTCGCTCTCTCCAGCGCCACCTTCCTCCTTCTCTCCCGCTTCCTCACCGACAAGCAATTCTTCAATTACGGCTGGCGCCTCCCCTTCCTCGCCTCGTCCGTCCTCGTTCTCCTCGGCCTCTGGGTCCGCCTCACCATCACCGAAACCCCCGTCTTCGCCGAGCTAGCCCGCCGCTCCGAGCAAGTCGCCGTCCCCATCGTCACCGTCTTCCGCAACCACACCCGCGCACTCATCGGAGGCATCCTAGCCTCCCTCTCCACCTTCGTCCTTTTTTACTTGATGATCGTCTTCGCCCTCTCCTGGGGCACGACGGCACTGCACTACAGTCGCTCCAGCTTTCTCCTCATCCAGATGGCCGCCATCCTCTTCTTCGCCGCCGCCATCCCGCTCTCCGCCTGGCTAGCCGAGCACGGCCGCCGCCGCGTTATGTTCGTCATCACCGCCGCGATCGGCCTCTTCGGCTTCGCCCTCGCCCCACTTTTCACCTCAGGCATTCACGGCGCCATCGTCATGATGATCGTAGGCCTCACCCTCATGGGCCTCAGCTACGGCCCCCTCGGCACCATCATCTCCGAGCTCTTCCCCACCCCCGTCCGCTACACCGGCAGCTCGCTAGCCTTCAGCACCGCCGGCATCCTGGGAGCCTCACTAACTCCCTACATCGCCACCTGGCTAGCCAAAAACTACGGCCTCCCCTACGTCGGCTACTACGTAACCCTCTCCGCAATCCTCACCACGCTCGGCCTATTCCTCATCCGCGAAACCAAAGACCAATCCCTCTAAAGCGCCTTCGAGCCTGAACGTCATCCATCCGCAACCTCAGCAATCCCACCGCCTCATTCGCAACAACTGACAATCGTACTTTCCCAAAACCCGACTTTTGAGGCTTCTGGTCAAATTGCCTGAGTGAGCAAAACTGCGATGCCTCTGTGCTCGCTTTCCACTTGCTGAAGCTCAATGAGAAATCGGTCCAACGAAGCAGGTTCGAAATCCACGTCTACTGTCGCACACTGTGCTCGCTTCTGCTCTCCGTAGTCTCCCTCGATCTCTGCCAAGAATGCCGTATGGCCAGCTCCATCCTTGCAATAGAACGTGAGGCGAGCTGATCCTCCCGCAGACTCCGGACCCGCTGCTCCAAAGGCGACTTCCCGGGTGTCGCTGCGATCCTTCGGAAACCCTTCGAGAACCGCTGACGCCTCGAGCAGACCACCGGTTCCGACATACACGTCCGCTGCGCCTCGAAACGAAGCGTTCTGCGCTATGATCCGCACCTCGATGATGTCTCCATCGTGATACAGATAAGTGACTTTGAGTCCTGGGTTCATTGAATAGATAGTATGCGTGCAGCGAAGATCTTGGAAAAAGTCGATTCGGCCAAGTTCAACTCTTTGATCGAAGCTGCGCTGGCGAACTTGCTCAAAACGCGACTTTGCGGGAGGGTCGCTGTCCAGCCGCTCTGATACTTACGAATGTATTAGGATGGTGCCACCAATGCTGAGACCAATCGGAATTACCGTCACGGCAATCCTGATGTGTATATCCCTGTTCACCGAGACAGTGGTGAGTCTGCCTCGGGACCTCAGTACGTCGTATTCCGCGACCATTGAGCTCATTGTCGTCCAAATCATCGCTGCGCTTTTCGTATGGTTTTATTGGACCGGGCACAACTGGGCCCGCTGGCTCGTTCAAATCCAATCTGTGGTCTGTCTAGTCGCATTGCTCGGACTGACAAAGAAGTGGTCAACATCACACATAGGTGGATTAGTTCTTATCTATGACGCGCTTTTGAGCGTATTTCTGCTTTGGTACTTGAACACTCAAAGAGTTCGTGGCTGGTTCGCTTCACGCCGTGAGACGGCTGACCGCCCCGAGCCTGGACTCGACCTGTAAACAGGTCAGCCGGGCCTTCCCTAAGAAATGGCTCTTCGGAAAGCGCGGACGAAGTTGCCGATAACGCGACTTTTCGGGAGTTTCGGAGAAAATGAAACTGTTCTTGACTGTCACTATCATGGACAGCCAAACCGGATAAGAATTTGCGCTTCGATTCACTTGGCTGAGACGATATCTGCATGACAGGTTGGAACACCCCGATTGTGCGTCGTCCCGTTCCCGAACCGGATAAGCTCCGTGCAGAAGCTCTTCGTTTGCAAGGTCAGGCAGATCGGCTCATGCGAAAGGCTGACGAGCTGATCGCTGAAGCTGAGAGGCTAGAGACCAGCCAAACCCGGAACTGAGATTCTTCCGACGTTTCCGATAACGCGACTTTTCGGGAAAGGTGGTCCGCGCCAGGCGGTCTGCTTGACTCAGCTATCTTGCCACCCTGATCCTTCCTGCATGAAGAACATTCCTCTATGCAAGGTTCTCACCATAGCCTTGGCAGTTGCGCTGCCTTCAACTAGTTCAAGCGTCACGATTAGCCACACAGGTTTGGTTGGTATCAGACTCGATGTCATTCCCGGCTGTCACTTGCCTGCCGGTGTCGTCGCTCACACGAAGGAGAAGGACATGCCTGCGGCATTAAGAGAAGCGATCAAACAGAAACTCGGTTATCTGGTGCCGCCGAGTGTTCCGTTCGATGCGACTGATGTAGTCATGACGGGCCACAACCGACGCCTGATATTCATTTGGGTTCGAGGCAGCATGTGGGTCGTAGCAACTGAGCATGGAGGCAGAGGATACAACGATCCGATCCTCGCTTACCAGTTAGACCCCAAGGGTTTACAGGTGAAATTGCTTGCGGAGCGCATAGCTGTTACGAACACGGTCTGCTCGACAGCGGAGGAACTCCTGAGTCTCAGCCACTCGTCATAGGGCACGCGTCCTGAAAAACGGTGTTTTAGGAAACTTCACTCTTCGGACCAACTTCCCGAAAACCCGATCCGCCTCCTATACTCGACAGATGCCCCACAGCCTCTCTCTCTCTCTCGCCCACCTATAACCATTTGAATCTCAGATCATCCTGTCGAGGAAGGCTTCCGAATGTCCGAAGGCGGAAACGCAAACATCGAAATCGCCCATCATCTCAGCGCGCGCCACGATCACGCTCCGTCTACCGAATACAGGATCTTGGAGACCATCGAGGCAATCGTCCTGGCCATCGTCGCCATCCTCACCGCCTGGAGCGGCTATCAGGCTGCCCTCTGGAGCGGGCACCAGGCCGAACTCTATAGCATCGCCGGCAAACTGCGCGTGCAGGCCGAAGGAGTCACGACCACCGCCAACCAGGAGCGCCTGTACAACTCCGCAACCGTCGTAGAGTGGATAAAGGCTGAAGCGCAAGGCCAACAAAAGCTTGCGGACCTCTTCGAACGTCGCCTCCTCCCCGAGTTCCGTCCAGCCTTTGAAGCCTGGAAGCAGACCGACCCCCTCAACAATCCCAATGCCCCTGCAGGGCCTCAGCTCATGGGCGCCTTTCAGTCCTCCAAAATAGAGGACGCCACCAAATTGAACGCGCAGGCGGCATCCACCTTCGACCAGGGAAACGTCGCGCGCGAGCACTCAGACCAGTACGTGCGCGTCACCGTAACGCTCGCCACCTTGCTCCTCCTCACATCCATCGGGCAGCGTTTCAAAGTCCACGCCGTGCGCGTCGGACTCACGGTCGTTGCGCTAATCCTGCTCTGTGTTCCCATCTACCGCGTCCTCACCCTTCCGCGAGCGGCAACCACCCCTGCGTCCGCGACCCCAGGCAACTAGCCGAGAGCGCACCTCGAACCCTTCGCCGGCGCCACTCCCCCCTAAGCCTCGTCCCACCAACCACATCCACCGCCGCGACACTTTTTCGCGAAACCCGTGTTTCATAGAACAGGAACGACGCGGTCCCAAGCGCCCCGTTCCCATTGGTCCGCATCTAATCACCTGGAACGTTCAGGCAGGGCCAGTCAGGAGCAACACCATGCGCAGTCTCAAATATTTCGCACTCATCGCAGCAATCTTCGGACTCCTCGCCGTCGCCACTCCCCCTGCGCAAGCCCAGGTCTCGGTAGGCATCGGCGTTGGCGGAGGCTACCCCGCAGGCCCACCCGTATGTCAGTGGGGCTACTACAACTACGCGCCCTACGCCTGCGCTCCCTACGGCTACTACGGCGCCCAATGGTTCAATAACGGAATCTTCCTCGGCGTCGGTCCCTGGTACGGCTGGGGCTGGGGCCGTGGCTACGGCTATCGCGGTGGCTATTACCGTGGCGGCTACGGTTACCGCGGCGGCTACGGCTATCGTGGAGGCTACGGCTATCGCGGCGGATACGGCGGCGCTGGCTACCGTGGCGGTGGCTATGCTGGTGGCGGCTACCATGCCTCTGTCGGCGGCGGATACCACGGCGGTGGCGGCGGAGGCTTCCATGGCGGTGGTGGCGGCGGCGGCGGCTTCCACGGCGGTGGTGGTGGAGGTGGCGGATTCCACGGCGGTGGCGGCGGCCACGGCGGCGGCGGACATCGCTAACCCTCACCCACCCACAACATCAAAAACGGTTGCCCAACCAGGCAGCCGTTTTCCTTTTCCCCCGCGAGCATTCCCGCCATCACTGCAACGCCGAACCCCTCGCCCCTGACCGACTCCCGTTCCACGCCCCGTAGCCGCGACCCCCTCGCTCGTACTATCCTCATCGGATACCCCAAACCCCGCGCGCACGAGGCCCATGCCCCACCGCACCTCCATCATCGGCACCTCTCCCCCGCGCAAGGAGGGCCGCGCCAAAGTCCTCGGCACCGCCCAATACATCGACGACCAAACCCTCCCCGGAATGTGGCACGGCGCCACCATCCGCTCAACAATAGCCAGTGGGCGCATCGTGTCCATCACCTTCGCCCCCCACATCCCTTGGTCCGAATACGCCATCGTCCGCGCCGCCGACATCCCCGGCGAAAACACCATCGTCCACCTCACCAAAGACCATCCCTGCCTCGCCGCCGACGAGATCAACCACGTAGCCGAGCCCATCCTCCTCCTCGCCCACCCCGACAAGTCCGCCCTCCTCGCCGCCCGCGCCGCCATCACCATCACCTACGACGAACGCCCCGGCATCTTCACCATCGAAGCCTCCGAGTCCGCCGCCGACGCCTTCGACAAAGATCCTAACGACACCGCCAACATCATCTGGCCCGGCTCCGCACACGGTGGTACCCCCAACTGCTTCAAGACCTACCAAATGTATTCCGGCGACGCGAACGAAACCGAAGTCGCCATCGCCGCAGCCTTCGAATCCGCCTCTATCGGACAAGCCCACATCATCGAGGGCGAGTACACCACCGGCGCGCAAGAGCAGCTCTACATAGAACCCAACGGCGTCATCGCCGAATGCACTCTCGACCCCGCCGGCCACGTCACACACGTAACCGTGCGCGGCTCCATGCAATGCCCCTACTACCTGGTCCACGCCCTCACCCTCGTCTTCAACCTCCCCGAAGAAAAGTGCCGCGTCCTCCAGGTAGAAACCGGCGGAGCTTTCGGCGGCAAAGAAGACTTCCCCTCCGTCATCGGCTCGCACGCCGCGCTCCTCGCGATGAAGTCCGGCCACCCCGTAAAAATCATCTACGACCGCGGCGAAGACATGGCCGCCACCACCAAGCGCCACCCCTCGCGCACCCGCATCCGCACCGCAGTCTCTAAAGAAGGAAAACTTCTCGCCGGCACCATCGACATAGCCATCGACGGCGGCGCCTACGCCACCCTCTCCCCCGTCGTCCTCTCCCGCGCAACCATCCACGCCCCCGGCCCCTACAAGTGGCCGCACCTTCGAGTCCGCTCCAAGGCCATGGCCACCAACATCCCACCCCACGGCGCCTTCCGAGGCTTCGGCGCACCTCAATCCCTCTTCGCGCTAGAGCGTCACATGGACAAGATCGCGCGCACCCTCAACCTCTCCCCCGAAGAATTCCGCCGCCGCAATTTCCTCGCCACCGGCGACACCACAGCCACCGGCCAACTCCTCCACGAACCGGTGGACATGCAGCACCTCCTAACCCGCGCCCTCGCCGACGCCGACTACCACCACAAGCGCGCAGCCATCGCCGCCTCCAACCCCACCTCCCAAATCAAACGCGGCATAGGCTTCGCCGCCTTCATGCACGGCACCGGCTTCACCGGCTCCGGCGAGCGCCGCCTCAACTCGCTAGTCCATCTAGACATCCTCC
>Ga0302315_10004541_pt1 | contig 12064 bp, 10 predicted proteins | sample III_Palsa_N3_1_FD_200532 | JGI IMG/M metagenome (GOLD analysis project Ga0302315, IMG submission 200532) | Peat permafrost microbial communities from Stordalen Mire near Abisko, Sweden - III_Palsa_N3_1 | ecosystem: Environmental > Terrestrial > Soil > Palsa > Peat permafrost | place: Sweden... | reverse complement strand
TACTCACCACCCTATTTCGAGAATTAGGACTTATCCACCAGGTAAAATTTTAATACTTATTAGAATTATGGCGCAACTGTGTACGTAGAAGAATAATTGAAATCTATACTGAGTATAGACCACAAAATTGCACGGTTGTAGTTATTCAATAGTTATACCATCTGGTCACTACACAAATACTACTAGTAGCATAAAGTTTTATAACTTAACTCATGTTGTTACAGTAGTTGTTACAGTAGTTGTTACAGTAGTTGTTACAGTAGTTGTTACAGTAGTTGTTACTTCAGAATGAAGTAGCTAACACTAACATGTTCATAGCGATTATCGTATACCTGGGTATCAGCAGTTTTCGCAAGAAAATTTTTCTCGCACAAAAAGACGACAGTCATGCTTTATAGAGGTTACGTCATTCACAACTACGACATTAACGAAGAGTATAAATTTTTAGTTGGCAATTACTACCTGATTGGTAACGATATGTATTGGGTGGCATTCGATAACGTCAGTCCGTCTACTCGACTGCAGCAGCTAGTGGCCGCTTCTGCGGCCACTAGCTGCTGCAGCAGCCAACGCCTGTCACCCCAGGCTTGACGGTGCGCGCGCCTTTAACATTGCAGAACGTGCTGGTGCCAGACACCTACCTGGGGCAGGAACATATCTTCTTCTACGATCTCTGCGAAAAGCTGTTGTACCAATATATCCCCAACATCGATGGTGTTATGGTCTTCAGACCAGCCACTCACAGCCCTTGTCTAACAGCCACCATCTACGACACAAAACGCTTCCACTATGTCGTGAATGGTGTTATCAAGGCCGACAGTCAACCTATGCAGACCGGATCCATCGATCAACTTTATCGTTATAACCCTAACAACACCATCTTCCAACTACCACTACTTACCAATTTCGGCAACATAGCTATCCAGTTCTCTGTTACAGATATTAATGTGACCAATATAGACCCGGCAGCTACTATTCTACCGATCCCTTTGAACCAAAGAGTTTTTGAACTGGTTTACACTTACGTCAATGTTGATACCCGAATCACAGTCAAAACTATCTTTGTCCCTATCTTCAACACTGCCATCCAAGATGCACCCTACCTAGAGGTAGGTGAAAGTTTGACCTTCTCCTTCTTCAGACCAGCTAGGGTGGCAGCTGTCACTGGCACCAATATTTGGACCTATCTTGACTCTACTAATGGTGTTGGTGATATCAACAGAGGTGTGGGTTTCAATCCACCCCGTTGGACCTCCAACATCGGAGCAGCACAGGTAAGAGTCACGTTCACATTTGACTTTACTCTAACTCAAGCTATTCGTGCCCATGCAGAGCCATGGTCTTACAGGATCGGTACTAAGGTTAATTCACAAGCAAATTACACCAGCACGGCTGGCCTGGACAATGTCCCTGTTACTACGTACCCTTACAATGGAACTGTTACTCTAGTAGCTACTCCTGTGATTGGGGCTGGTCAGTACTTGGAGTTCGGTGACTTCTTCCGAGTTGGTCGCGCTAATGCCCTCGGTAGAGACTACAGCGGAACTGCCACTATTACTATTTTTAGAATTGCCTAATTATGTGCCTAATTATGTATTTAGCTAAGAGTGGTTACAAAGTAGAGATCTGTAAGAAGAGGAAGGTCACTTCATGGTGAAGTAGTACCCCGCATGTGTTGTAAGTACACTGATGCATTACAAGACTCATTATGTGATATGTACATATTATAAATCTTACGTGCAAAACTCTACTTCATACCTATTAGAGATAGTGATGTTGGAATAACTACTAAGTAGTTATTATAACTAAGCTCTACTCTACTTCGAGCCCAAAAGTTAAAATTGGACCATATAACTATCTTGTCTCTCCCTCTTTAATGAGTTAATAAGTTGTAAATCTATAACAAGTTAGCTTAATTACTTCATCATGAAGTAATTATCTTTCTACCGCTACTGTTTCTTCTCGGTATTAACAGTAAAAAGATTCACAAGGAGTGTAGAGATGAGACAGTCTTTTATCACACTGTAGACAAAGGATACACAGATAACAGAATCTGCTCTTACTTTGACAAGGTGTGTGTTATGAATCTCCATAACAGAATACACTTTCCTAGTAGGTACTCTGTCTCTTGTCGGGTAGCAAAGCGTTTAGCTTGATCTTCCAAACTACATTGTTACAAACTTTGGTTTATCCAGTAAACCACACAAGTTGCTGGCTATTATGCTGTTATAATGAGACTAAGTACTAATCTAACAGAGTTACAGTTTTGTCTTACTTTGTTACAATAGAGTATACTTAAATTGTATACGATAGAGGTGTAAAGTAGTTGCTATCATAAGTTTGTTATACACCACATTCTTTATCGTCGTATCTTCAGATATCGATATAGGTGTACAACTATACTTATACCATTATACTCTGTTGTTATAATAATTTAACGAGAAACATAATTACTGCTATCTAAGATAGCAGTCGCGACTGAGATGAGTGAATAATGATAATCATCAAGAGCATCATTGAGATAGAACACCTTCTAAACTTTGAATGCATTTCTCAACAACGTCCAAGTAAGGACTGAGTACAATGCAATCTAAGTCAAGACAACGATCACTGACTCCACTGAGTTCGCAAAGCCTATATACAATGTAGGCTTTGAGTACGTCCGTTTTATAGTTATGATTTACAGTGTTAGTGAGATACGCCTGTTTCTTTTGTCGCTTCTCAGCAATTTCGGTATTATTTGGATACTTGAATGGATACATCTCATCAACATATCCTTGAATACCTGCCATGAGGTCAGTGTTAAAGTACTGCTTAAAAGCGTCTTTGATTTCGCTCAACGGAACCTCATTGAGAATGGGCATCATTCTAGTCTCGATGACCTCCCTAATCATTGCTGGATTATCCTTATACTTCTCCAAGCATAGAGATCTAGGCCTGTAACTTTGTTGCCTCTTAATGAGATTATTTTCATAGGTGTTATCACCAATTCGACTGTGTCCAGTGGAGAGTAACACACCTGCTTGATTGCTTGCTGCCATACGGAGATTTATCATAGAAATGACATTAATAAACAGTTTTACTTCGTAATCTTTCAGCTGTGAGAATTATCATAATATACGTAGTATGATAGTTAGATTGTCATCGAGTGTTACCGAACATGATTAGATAGCAATTTTTTTGCTACTGAATGTTATTAGCTATCACCGACCCAAATATCATCAAATATGAACAGCTATTAAATATGTCCACTATATAAACTGCTAATGTGAAGTTTGGGAACTTTCTTGTTGTTCGGTAGATATATCATTTGCTATTTAATACTTATCATTACAGTCAGAATAAGAAAACAGGTCTTTGGCAGATTACCCTCGATGGCAAAGTTATCAAAAGCTGTAACTATGTTGATGACTACAGACAGGGTGAGTGGTACACCACCGAATTAGGTACGACAATAGTCACGGTCTTCAACAAGTATGATGTTGTGAGCTCAAGAACTATCTTCAACTCAGATGAGTAGTCATCAATGACTCATATGAATGACCAACTTTGGTATGAGATGTTGTCAACAATGACAACAATGATGTTATTGTCATCTACACGTTGTGATGACTGCTGTGCACTATCTAATTGCTAGACAACAGCATAGTTGTAATTATAGTCTATAAAATAGCAACAACTTAGTTGTTGCTTTTAACATTGTGTTGACTAGATATTATCGCAATTAACTACTACTACTACTACTTGTATCATGTAGATTTTATATTATTTTTGACATAATAGATGTTACTTAACAATATGTCTATCATATAGTTACCTGTTACAGTGGTCTAACTGTAGTCAAATACACACCATATTACATATTGTTGTATAAATAACATTCTATTACTTGGATGATAGTAATTAATCTCACAACTTCTTAGAAGTTGTTATCACAACAAGAGATATACATGATGTAATAGCAAAAGTACTAACTGTGCTTTATGTGTGCGTTAATACCGAACTTGTGTTCCTACTTATCCCCCCCCCCCATAGAGGAGTTATGTTAAAATTATAACCGGATAGCATTACCATCCACTAGTACGGAGTTGAAACTTCACCACTAAACAGTGGTAACAATGTTATCATACCTACACATTACGATCATGATTACAGACTTAGTATGATCATAGTTGCTAGTTCAGAGCCACCACTACCACCACACAATCACTAGAATGTCAGAGTATCTATATCTTGTATCCTAATGTTAATAAACAACTGTACTCAGAGTACAGTTAATGAACAGTAATATTATTATTGTCTGTAGTGTATAGGTAACAATCACACACAAGCGTGATTGTTACCAGTCACATGCTGTGATAACAGACCAATTGGGTTATGCGGTAAACCTCAGAGGAGCCTCTGGTGATGGATACGGTGCAAACTTTTGCACACTGAAAGGTTGGATGCGCCAGACTGGCAGTTGATAACCGGTCATCAGCCAGTCTTTGGTTGCAACCCTTTGGAACTTCGGATCCCACCTCTTAGGTCCCTGGTTATGAGTGCCGTCATCCGAGTTTTCGTTAGCCAACAGCTCTAGCATAGCAGTGTTAGTAGACTTGAGGTGAAACTTTGTTTCACCTCAACTGTTTACCGGATTTACGGTAGCCCACTGATCCTGTCAGTGGGCTACCGTAAATTTAATGGCATCTTTAACCTCGTCCAAAGACCAAATCTTAGCGATCCTACCAGCGTCATCATCATCATCGTTCCAGAAGCGTTTGTGAGCCTGCTGGTGGGAGCGAGCTTGACAACACTGCTCGATGGCGTAGGTATCAGCTGAGTTGAGCAACATTTAATAGACCTAACATAAAATTTCACTTTTGGCGGTTACAGGGTGTTTGTAGGGATATATGTTTAGTGTACAGATCAAAACTGGGTGTGTGAAACAACAGCTGAGTGGTGTTATCATAACTGTCAATGACAACATCTGACTTAACTAGCTCTGATTCGTAGCCATCACCAGCTTCAGGCTCGTACTCAGCCTCTTGAACAGAATAGTTACAAAGATGTAGAGAATGTAATAGTAACAAAAGTTGACCACGGTACAATCTGTTTGAGGTCAACTGTTGTAGTAGATCGTCGAGATCACTACCTGTCAGCAAGTCTAACTCTACGATCTCATACAATTTCATGCTTGATCCCGCAGCGTTTGTTTCCTGTAGTTTTCAACTGACACAGTTGATAGACCTTAATGACTGTTATATAGCTTCTCTCTATACAGCAATCACTTAATTTTATCTCCCAACACACAGTCGAAGTAACAGTTCTTATTATATGCAACATAAACATTAATATCGGCGATAATAAGTTGTATTCTGATGTGGTTAAGGCTGCTCATCCAACAAGGATTATGATAAGTACTCCTCGGTATCAAAAGTGAAAATTACTATAGTTAGTGTATCCGACAAACACCTAGAAATGGAGAGATCATACATTAAGAGAGCAAGTGAGTACCTAAGTAGTATCAATGTTTGTGACACACGAGTTTTTGATACCAAAGAGAGAATCATTGATGATGCAACTAACTACCTGGGTAATGAACCTAACAGTTTTACAGATGCAGTGTTAGTAGTGGCTCATATGGACTATATTAAAAATAATACACCAAGCATCCAGTTTACTATCGGTTGCGGACTTATTGATGGAACAAACAGTCAGTACTCTAACTCAAGATTAAGTTACTGTAACTGGTCTAGCATCGCATCACACAGGTGTGGCTGCCGTGACAGCAAAGGATTTACTAACCTAATCTGTACTAGAGATTTACTTACTAAGCCATTCCTGAATGGTACAGTAACAAAGTTTGTTGAGAGTGTAGAGTACTCGAATGACCCAACAGCCTATAGCATGTACACTTGTCGTGACTGGTTTGGTACTACAGACGATTACGTCCAGTATCGCAATGGAACTGGTGGTACAGGACCTGCAGTTGCTGAAAAGTCCTACTTAACAAGTTCAGTTCAGGTTTATGACGGTGACTACTTAACCCATGTTAGTGTTTGGGATTGAAGAGCTTGTCTGACTTTGAGTTAAGATTACTCCATAATACTATATTATACCTTCACTAATCACTTCTCCTCTAACCTTCTTCGTGTATTCATTCTTTGATGTTGTATAACTGTACCTCAAGTACAGTTAATGGAACGTTACTATATAGTTCACATGATATCGTCACTAGTAACAAGAGCAGTCTTAAGTACTAGAAGTCTATATAGAGTAGTTTTCTGGTATCTAACCAGATGAGAAGAGTTATTAACCTAAACTATTACAACTTTAAGTTGTAACTATAGGAAATACAAAGTTCTGTCTACACGAACTATTACAAGTCTAACTTGTAATTATAAGAGATATAAAGTTCTAACTACAATCACGTATTGAAGTAGTATCATTACAGCTAGGTTATGATGAAACACCAACCCTACTTATACGAACTATACTCACGTATTAAAGTAGTATCATCACAACTAAGTTGTGATGTGTGAACCACACTGCTGTGTTCCAATTTAAACCGAGTAGTCAATGAGAGGTCTCAAAACAGTGATAATGAAGTTGTGCTCTTCCAGTACACCCACTTCGATCAACTTATCCAGGTCGTGCAACAAGGAGTCAAGGCCCTCATAGCTGTAAGGCCTGTAAACACGACTCTCTTCACTCATGATCTTATCATACAGCTCGAAGAGATTAGCTGACCTCTCTCCCAAATTCTCAACTCCGCTGATGGCATCATCAATGAGCGTCAGCTTCTTGCGGTTACCAACCAACATACTACCCACTCTAACAAGAGGACTGTCCTCTTCATTCAAGACGTCGTTAAGCACGGCCTTGATCTCAAAGCTAGAAGGGATTGAAGCTGTCACACTGAGACGGCTAGTACGTGACGATGTTAACTGTTCTCTCAGCACGTCCTTCACATCACTGACAACATCATCCTCTGTGACCACCATCCACTTTGGGGACTCTGCCCATTCGAGGATAGGTGCTCTGATCATGTCACTGTTGACCTCTGTCACGCTTGCTTGAGGAGGGAACAGAATGTTGATGACCTCATTGTCTGCATCCACCAGAGGGTCAAAACTGTTCTCATAGAGCATGATAACAGCATCCCTGTCCTCGTCCTCAGAGTAGAGAGCAATCGTACCAGACTCTTGACCAGTACGTTCGATATGTTCGTCAATACCAGCAGCCATCAACTTAGCGTTGGTCTCTTCGACCATAGCAAACTTCTTACCCACAGGAAGAGTGTTAAAGCCAGAAGCGTAAAGCACATCAATAATATCACCTACCCTACCGGCCACCCTAAAATCTGGGTAGTAGACAAAGCGTTCTGACATAAAAAGGTCCCGATTACCATGTTCCTGAGCGAGCTTCGCCCTATCATGTTCGGCAAACCGTCGACTGCCAGTGATCATAACCGTTCTACTCAGGGAGAGTGGTAGTAGCCGATGTTTCTGTTCTCCTCCTTTAACTAGGAGGTACTTCCTTTCATCAGAGCTAGCTGACAACTTTCTGATTGCTTCCTCCACTTGTCCCTTTGAGTAGGGTTTCTGCTGGCTGATAGGAGTGCCGGGTTGGAAACGTGATGACATCTTTATCAAAGAGATTTAACTTGTCACTTTTTAACTTTTACACTACAGCTACTGTTATGTCTAGCAACTAGATTTTCAGCAGTATACTAGCAATTCAGTACTAGCAGTAATAACATATGGGAAGGTAATGTTAAAGTGACAATATGACTAGTGATATTGAAAGGTTCAAACGTAGTAGTACTACGTCTTTGAATGAAAACTCTTGGAGTTGTAATAATGATACAGTTACAACAAAGAAGGAGCACAGAGCTTCTCGGGTACAATTATAAACATCTGCCAGTGTTCGCTAAAGCAGTGATATACAGATGTCTGCTGAACTATTTAGCAGGTGATTATTCTTACGGTACCTAATTGGAGTTAGGAGTTTGACAGTTAGACAACTTAAGATATTATGAACTGATAAGCTAAAAATGTGGGCTCGTAAAAATGTTCGCTCAGAAGCTAACTTCCCGAGTAGTTAATACTCCAGCGCTGATTCGTGTTGGTGTTAGCAACAGTGTTCGAACTAGTGGCCGCGCTGGAGTTAGACACTCTAGCAAAGTTAGTGATAGTCATCTGAAGCCGCTGGATACAGAGTATAAAGTAAAGTCTTCAGAGGATAAAGCAGTCATTCGAGGAATTATCGGAGGTATTTTAGGTGTAAGTGCCTTTACTGGATATAATACTTACCAAGTTGTGACTAATGATGAGTATCGCTGGGATGGACCTCAAACTATTGCCAGTGGCGCTTTTTCGGGACTTGCTGGTCTTTTACTTGGGGCTACCTCTCCCTATGGACCAGGTTTTATTGGCATACTTTATATCCCTTACTTTATTGCCAAAATTAAAGGGAATAGTAGTGTCTGTTAGACCCAATATATCCAATCCCATGAGAACATATTATCTCCCTAATCCTTACAAGATTATCTTGTAAACTGTTAAAACGTGTTGCCCAAGTTTCAATGAAATAACATAACTAATAGACCCTGTTATCTTGCCAGCACAACCCCTTATTAGCACTAATACTTAACCATTCTTTGAAGAAAAGTCTTGTCTATACACTCCTTTAATACAAATTCATAGTAGATATAAAGATAGATTAACCTCTTATGTGATAGAAATAGAATAGAGAGGATGAAGATGTTCCAAATATTGTAAGTCTGCCTAACGAGATGGATAAAGAGAGTATGGTCGACAAAGAAGAACTCTATACTAATGTAACTGCTGATACTGTCGTTGCCTCAGAGGAATTCTTCGCAAGAGTCAGGGAAGAAGTCGATTGGAGTGAGTTCAACTTGATTGTTCATAGTTGTGTCTCTGTGTGGTGAGAAGTTATAACCAGTATTGTTGTTGTAAGAGTTTGGATCTTACGTCTTTAAGATTTCAGTTGCATAATCGGCTACACAAGCCTAGTTACCAAGAGCTGAGTTGATCCTTCTCAGCAGAAGCTTTGTCATGATGAAGATTAGACCGATCAAGAAACTAGTGGTAGTTAAGTTAGAGTTTGATCTAACGATCAACCTACTAACTAGTCTAACCAAAAGTCTAGCTATCACTAGACTAAGGAAAAGCTCAAACACTACTTTAAATATGGTGGTTGGTTGCTTCGGCTCTGTCAATGTAAAATGTGGTCTAAGTGTAACTCATCTATTTCACGGAACTGATATTATAGTATGAGCTGAGCACCAAGTGGCAGAACTAATAAATGTGGTTGAAGTTAGCTGATGCACGCCTGCAGCTGTCTGAGAGTGAGCTGAAAGATATAACTGTGTTGACACAGTCATTGTCACTACAACCAACATCGTCCTCTGCAAAACCAAAAACAACGTTCTCAGAGCAGACTCATACATCAGCCGACTCTGAAGCTGAAGCTGAAGCTGAAGCTGAACTTGATATATCACACTTGATCATCACTGGTGTAGGACAACTGTTATACTCCGACATTTCAGCTATAATCTCAGCCCACTTCACTACTAGCACTGTTAATCAGCTGATTAACTACGTCTTAATCTGTAATTATCTAAGTTGGGATAGCAAGCTACCTTTGCTATATCAGCAGTTGGCTAAGAGACTGTGTACCGCCAGCCTCGAAGACAACAATGCTGCTATTGTACGTAAGATGAGCAGACCGATAACTGTTGATGACCATGACACCAATTACAGTCGTGAAAATGATTTGTATGGTCAAACTAACTCTGGTACTGCCCTATCATCTAACAGTTTCAAACTCTTGTGGCTGTGGCGTCATCACACTTTTGGACCGCCTACCGAGTGTGAGAAAGTGAGGTTGCAGGTCTACTGGTGGCTACTCAACTGCGATCCTAAGCTGGCCGACAAGGTTAATGGTATCAATAGCACTTTCAGTACGGTTCTAGCCGAAGTTTTAGCTACTAATGACAAGCAAGATCTCGATAAGACTATCGAACTTCTCAACAGACTTGAGCTTGAAAATATTAGGGAGATCTTACTGCGTTGCTGGGTGCCAGTCTACTTTAGCAGTAACAGCCACTATGAAGACCGCTGGTCTCGACTCAACGATGATGTTGTCACTATAACACCACTGGTCAGATCAGCTGAGTATGGTGTTAGCATCCTGACCAACCCAGCCTTAAACCGTAGTGTTGTGGTAAACACCTTTGTGCTGGCTAATTCGCAAGAGGGTTTTTCAATACTTCCAGAAATAACGAGTAGATTTGAATGTACACTAGCTAGTTTCTGTAAGCGTCAAGACGCTCTACTTAGATTAGCTTGTCTTGGTCTGGTTCCTAGTTGGTATACTAGTCTTACCGCCAATGAAGATAAGCTTATCACAGCAGAAGCGGATGTTAATGACAGCAACCCTAACTATGGTCTTGAACCGGTCGTAGTGAGATCATCAGATACTAAGAGGTTGCTCGTCACCAATATTAACAGCCACAACAGAACCGCTATCAAGCAGCAGTATGCAGGTTTTGACATTGATCTCTACATGTTACGCTTTGCGGGTGATGTTAGTAATAACTACCAATTCAAGTGTGAAAATGAGGTTAGAGAGGTATTAGGTCTCAACGAAGCAGAACCGTTAAGTGTCCACTGTTATACTGATACTGTTAACAATGTGTTGGAACACATGCTACCCATGCTTCAAACCTTAGTGTCTGTCTTTGCTGTCCACTTCCCGATGCCTGCCTACTACCATAGTACTGCGATTGCGCTACAGCAGCTGATGGATGGTGATCCCACAATAAAACATGGTAGGGATATGGATAAAGTTAACACTGACTTACTTAAACAGCAACTATCAGACAGGTCTGATATTGAGATCAAGCAACTGTGTAATGACTACAACATCTTGATTGTCATCTACAACAAAGAGATAGCTGTCAATGTCTTGAGCAACTACTATACTGATGATACGTGTGACTAGGCCGCTATAGTGTAAGAGTTAAGATGGGACAATGATTGATTAGATCAATCATACCATTTATTGTAACATCAGAGAAGTTAGACTATTACCTGTTATAGAAGTTAGAGTGTTACCCACATAAAGATTATACTAATAGTAATTGAGCACATAAACTATCACTAGCTTAAGATATATCATGGTAGACTATAATTGTTACAACTTCTTTCATAATCACCTATCAATAGTAAGAGTTTTTAATAGTTGTTATAACAATATTAGCGATACAAGTTACTCTTGATAAGGGTTCTATTATCGATATAATAGCTGTAGTACAAACAGAGGTTACTATAATCTCTGACAAATAACTGTTATTTATGACATCTCACACTGCACAGTCATTAAGATCCTTGATGGCCTCACAAATTTAACCTCACTCGTAATAGGCAACAGCCAGGTGTTGAAAAGCAATCCCGGCATCAGAACTCTTAACTATCATCTTGTCCGCTTTTGTAATATGTTGACAGAGCAACATTTGTAATTCTATAGGAAGTTTCGAGGCCATGTTGAAGAAACGACAATAGCCCAATAGTGTCTTGTGATCACCATTACTATCATTAACACTGCTACTGTCAACACCGTTGACGTCCTTGACTGCTAACAGTGCATCAGACACAAAGATAACTAACGCAAACCAGGCAGCCATTAATGCAGCCGGTAGTTTTAAGTCAAGCTTGGCCTGATAGCGAGCCAGTTCTGGTGCAAGTCTAAATAGTTCTAGTAGTCGAGTAGCTTCAGCTATGTTTTGGGCTAACGCTTTATGTAGCAATGACCAATTGCGATGCAAACGTGACACAACTTCGGGTACGGTCCAGCCTGCCTCAATGTGGTGGCGAGTTAAACTTAACAGGTCTAACTCTCGATACTTTAGAATCTTCTTGGGAGCCTTGATAATATCAAAGTCACCAAAGGTCCCCTGAGCAAAATTTTGCTCACTATCCTCATCACCCGCAATGACTTCAATCTGAGTTACTAACCACCATCTAATAACCTGTATATGACCCCAATAGACAAG
>Ga0302315_10004536_pt1 | contig 12072 bp, 8 predicted proteins | sample III_Palsa_N3_1_FD_200532 | JGI IMG/M metagenome (GOLD analysis project Ga0302315, IMG submission 200532) | Peat permafrost microbial communities from Stordalen Mire near Abisko, Sweden - III_Palsa_N3_1 | ecosystem: Environmental > Terrestrial > Soil > Palsa > Peat permafrost | place: Sweden... | reverse complement strand
GCTTCAAGTGGGCCAACAACCCGGGGCTGGCATTGACTTCGATCACCGCGCCGCGTTGTTCGTCCAGCGGACGCGAGATATCTTCCACCACCAGGTCAACCCCGGCGATATCCAGGCCGACCACGCGCGCCGCCAATGCCGCCATCACGGCGATGCTCGGATGAATGTTGTCAGTTACGTCAAACGCCACATTGCCGTTACGCTGGATCAATACCTTTTGCCCACCGGATGGAATTGAATAGGCGGTCAACCCTTGCCGTTCCAGTTCCAGGATGATTTCAGCTCCGACTTCGGGCGCCAGCGCATTCAACGGCGAGTCTTCGCCGCTACCGCGACGCGGATCGGTATTGATCTGGCTATCGACCAGTTCGATGATGTTGGACTTGCCGTCGCCGGTCACCCAAGCGGCCTCGCCGCACGCCGCCGCAACGACCTTTCGCCCAACCACCAGAAGGCGATGTTCATTGCCGGCGATAAAGCGCTCGACAATCACGCCGCCACCCTTGCGATTTGCCAAATGATAAGCGGCAATCACATCTTCACGCGTTTTCAAGTCGAGCGATACGCCGCGTCCATGATTACCGTCGTACGGTTTTACCACCACCGGCAAGCCAATATCCTGTGCCGCATCCCAAGCGTCTTCTTCATCGTCGACCATGCGGCCTTCAGGGACCGGTACGCCGCACGACTGCAATAGGGATTTCGTTAAATCCTTGTCGCCGGCAATTCCCTCGGCAATGGCGCTGGTCTGGTCGGTTTCCGCAGTCCAGATGCGGCGTTGGCGCGCGCCATAGCCAAGTTGCACCAAGTTGCCGTCAGTCAGGCGGATCGCCGGGATGCGTCGTTCCGTGGCAGCTTCCACGATATGCGCGGTGCTGGGGCCAAGGCAGAACGAATCAACCAGTTCGGCCAACGCCGCAACGCCGCCGGCAACGTCAAAGGGGCGGTCTTCGATCGCTGCCATCAGCAAATCACGGGCCGTGACAAGGGCGGCACGACCTACTTTTTCCTGGCGGGTACGAAAGGCGACTTTGTAGAGCCCACGCACGGAAACACCGCGCGTTTTGCCAAATCCGGTGCGCATGCCAGCCAGATTTTGCAATTCCAGCGCAATGTGTTCAAGAATATGGCCGGCCCAAGTGCCTTCGCGCAGGCGCAGTAGAAATCCGCCGCGCTCACCAACCCCGCAACGGTGTTCGATCATTCCCGGCAACCACGCCGTCAAGCGCTCGGTCAAACCGGGTATCGTGTTGGAGGGATAGTCTTCCAGCTCGCCAATATCCACCCAGGCTTCGATCACCGGGCGGTAAGTCCAGATATTTGGTCCGCGCAAATGCGTAACGCGCAGAATATCGATTTCTTTCTTCTTCGTCATGTTTCAAGTTTCAATTTGTTAGACGCGGTGCGCAAACACGGTTGCCAAGCATGATTCACGTCACCAAACACCCATAATTATCATAGCGCGCTCATCGTTGCCAGTGTGATAATTGCGCATCGATTTGCATCGAAACACAGTGAAACATCACGCAGGCGGTGCGATCACCTTGTCGAAATGACCAGTCTCATAGTAGCAATCGACAAAGCAGCTTTACGATTTGAGCAAGGGTTTCTGAATCTCTTGCGGTATACTTGCGTCCACGCCGTTCGTTCTTCTAGTCAGGAAGCGTCAGAGTTTGCACTTTCGACAGAATACCGCAAATTGTTGCTTTCGTGACTCGTTGCCCCGTGTCAAACTGCCCTTTATGTTGTTGAGCAAGTCACATGTGGTCTTATTTTCAATCCTTTTTGCCTTATCCCTTGCTTCAAGATGACAAACCCGAACCTTGCTACAGACATTCAGCGTAATGACATACCGACAAAATGGCATGCAGAAGTTGAATCGCAGCTCATAGCAGGAGAGAACGTTGTCACCGCTGTCGAGGTTGACCTCGACGCGCGTTTACATTTCGTTTCTGGCTTGGTGTTGTTGACTGATCAACGCTTATTGGCGCGCGCGCCGGGTGAGTCGGTATGGCGCGACTGGCCGATTCGCAAAGACTTGCAATTGAGTCATCACGATCATGCCGGCGTCGGCCATCTTGAATTGACGGACAACAACGGACGCCTGGCAAATTGGCGCTTCACGCTCGGGCATAATTTGCTGGCGATCCGCTTATTGGATCAATATCAGCTACTCCGGGAAAGTCGCAGCACCGGACTACCGGTAGAACGTGACGAGCAAGATATTTGTCCGAATTGCAAGGCACCGCTGGAGCCGGATCAGGATGTATGCCCGATCTGCACCAAGGTCATCCACACCCCGCCTTCCACCTGGACCTTGTTCCGATTGTGGCGTTTTGCCCGGCCTTATCGCAAGCAATTGCTGATCGGGTTTGTATTGACCTTGATCGGCACAGCCGCGAACATGGTCACGCCTTACCTGGCCAAGCCGCTCATGGATACGGTATTGATTCCTTACCAAAACGGTCAATATGTGGACCCGATGCTGGTGACCAAATACCTTTCCCTTTTGTTCGGGTCGGCACTGGTGGCGTGGGGACTAGGCTGGGCCAAGACGTTTATCCTGGCGTTGGTATCGGAACGCATCGGTGCGGACCTGCGCACCACGACCTACGAACATTTGTTGCGCATGTCGCTGGAATATTTCGGTGGCAAGCGCACTGGCGACTTGATGTCGCGCATCGGCAGTGAAAGCGATCGCATTTGCGTCTTTCTCTCCCTACATCTGCTGGACTTTGCGACCGATGTCTTGATGATCATCATGACCACCTTCGCGTTGATTTCACTCAATGGCAAGCTGGCCGTGGCGACCTTGCTGCCGTTGCCGTTCATCGCCTGGATGATCCATGTGGTGCGCGATAAACTGAAAACCGGCTTCGAGCGCATCGACCGCGTCTGGTCGGAAGTCACCAATGTGCTAGCCGATACCATACCTGGGATTCGGGTCGTGAAAGCCTTTGCCCAGGAAAGACGGGAAGCCTCGCGGTTTCGCGAAGCCAATAAACACAATCTGGCCGTCAACGACCGCCTGAATAAAATCTGGTCGCTGTTTTCGCCCAGCGTATCGTTCCTGACTGAACTGGGTTTGCTGGTGGTATGGGGATATGGCATCTGGCTGGTGTCGCATGGGCAGATTTCGGTCGGTACTTTGACCGCATCGATTGCCTATATCAGCCGCTTTTATGGCCGGCTCGATTCGATGAGCCGGATCGTCTCGGTGACGCAAAAATCGGCGTCGGCGGCAAAGCGTATTTTCGACATTCTCGATCACGTCTCAAGCGTCCCCGAACCGATCCAGCCGGTCCATCTGGAGAAAATCGAAGGACGCATCGAACTCCGCGACGTTGGCTTCCGCTATGGCAATCGGGCCGTCAATCGCGGCATCAATCTCAATATCGCCCCCGGCGAAATGATCGGGCTGGTCGGCCACAGCGGCTCGGGAAAAAGCACCCTGGTGAATTTGATTTGCCGTTTTTACGATGTTTCCGAGGGATCGATCCGAGTCGATGGCGTCGACATCCGCTCTTTTCCGGTGGCCGACTACCGCAGCCATATTGGCCTTGTGCTGCAAGAGCCTTTCTTGTTCTTTGGCACCATCGCGGAAAATATTGCCTATGGCAAGCCTGGCGCCACGCGCGCTGAAATTATCGCTGCGGCCCGTGCCGCGCATGCGCATGAATTCATCCTGCGCCTGCCGCAAGCCTACGATTCGATGGTTGGTGAACGCGGCCAAGGGCTATCAGGCGGTGAACGGCAACGCATTTCGATCGCGCGAGCGCTGTTGATCGATCCGCGCATCCTGATTCTCGATGAGGCAACCTCCTCGGTCGATTCAGAAACCGAGAAAGAAATTCAAAAAGCGCTGGAAAATCTGGTGCAAGGCCGCACCACGATTGCCATCGCTCACAGGTTATCGACCTTGCATCGGGCCGATCGGCTGGTGGTACTCGATCGCGGTCAAGTGGTGGAAGAAGGTCGCCATGACGAGTTGATGGCGCGCGAAGGCGCCTATTTCCGCCTGTATGAGGCGCAAGCCCGCAATGTCGATACCGACATGGATGAAACGGCGTAAGGACAAGAACCATGACCACAACAGCATTTTCATTGAGCCGCAACAAATTCGGCCGCTTGACGCTCACCGCCGAAGACGGCCAAACCCATGAGGATGTGACGCCGGTTCGCGCCTTTCCCATCCAGGCTCCGGACGATGGCATCAGCATGGTGTGCAACGATGGCCGTGAAGTGGCCTGGATCGATCAATTGACGGATCTGCCCGCTGCCGTCAGGAACCTGGTGCAGGAAGAATTGCAAGGTTCTGAATTCATGCCTGAAATACGGCGCATTATCGATGTGGCCAGCTTTGCCACCCCGTGCACCTGGCATGTCGAAACCGACCGTGGCGAAGCTGATTTCGTGTTGCGCGGCGAAGAGGATATTCGCCGGATCGGCCGCACCATGCTGTTGGTCGCCGATACCCACGGCATTCATTTCCTGATCCGCGATATCGCAGCGCTGGACAAGCACAGCCGCAGGATATTGGACCGCTTCCTATAGCATTGCCGGGGCGGGCTCTAATCTCACGGCTGCGATGCGATGCAATGATAATCGATTCAAGAACCACGCCAGCGACGTTGCAGCCACCGTCAGGCCCAGGACCAGTCCGATCCAGAAACCGGATGCAGCCATCGGTTGCGCCGGGTGAAACGGCATCCAGGTCGGCGCCAGCCCCAGCAGACATCCGACCGGTAGCGAAAACCCCCAAAACGCGGTCAGGTGAATGAACATCGGCCTGCGCGTCACTTTATAGCCGCGAATTGCGCTCGATGCCGCGACTTGGGTCGAATCCGAAAGCTGAAACAACGCGGCAAATAACAACAGGTTTGCCGCCATGGTTTGCACGGCCGGATCGGAAGTATAGGCGGCGGCGATTTGAAACCGGAACAGCGCGATAAATGTCGCCGACAATACACCAAAGCCCAATGCCGTCGCCACGCCCACCCAAGAAACAAAGCGGGCGCGAACCGGATCGCCCTCGCCCAATGCCTGGCCGACCCGCGTAATCAATCCAATGCCGACACTAAGCGGCACCATGAATACCAGCGAAACGAAATTGAGTGCGATCTGGTTCGCTGCCATGCTGACCACGCCAAATCGCGCGACCAACAGACAAACGGCGGAAAATGCGCTGACCTCGGCGAAGTAGGTAATGCCGATCGGCAACCCCAATTTCAACATGCTGCCGATTTCTTGCCGGTTCGGCCTTTCCCAATGGGTAAACGGGTAGGTGCCATGATATGCAGGCGAACGTGAAATCCACCATAGCATCGCACCCAACATCAACCAAAGCCCAACCCCGGTGGCAACTGCACAGCCGACCGCGCCAAGCTTGGGGAAACCCAGATGCCCATAGACCAATAGCCAGTTGACGACAATATTGAAGCACAGCCCACCCAATGCGATGACCATCATCGGCTTGGTCTGGTTCAGGCTGGTGCTATAACCATACAGCGTGCGATAAGCGGTAAATGCCGGCAAGCCGAAGCTGATTACGTGGACGAAGGCGGTTGCCTTGTCGCGCACGGCTGGCTCAAGTTCAAGATAGTCAAATAAATAGGTGCCCAGGTTGGCTGCCACGAAAGCGATGGCCCCTACCCCCAATGCCTTCCACAATGCTTGGCGCACCACATGCGGGATACGGTCAAATTTTCCGGCCCCGACCTCATGCGCAACCACCGCATTGATCGCCATCATCACACCCATTACGGTAACAATCACGATCGACCAGATCGACGCGCCCAGGGATACTGCCGCCAAATCAGCTGCGCTGACGTGGCCGGTCATGGCGACGTCGGACACGCCCATGCCGACGGTGGCAAGTTGCCCGATCAGCATAGGCCACGCCAAATGCCAAAGAGCACGAATTTCTAATCGAATCGCAGCAAGGCGATTTTGTGGAGGCTGCAACATAGCGGGAACTGAGGGGTTGTTGCGAAATTAGCCTGGCTATGCGCGGATGGCCGTGCTGCTGAACAACGCCATTGTAATTTCGCAACGGCCCAAAAATGGGGAATCCGGCATTTTACCGGTTATGGGCAAAACGAGTGCGCTAAATCATTCATCCCATAGCAGACGCATGCGCTAAAACGAAGATGGGTGCCAGTTTTCACCTGCCCGCAAGGAGGATAAAAAGCCAATCGCTATCAACCGGCAGCGTGGTCAAGTACGATGAAAAGCCAGTGGGATTTCAATTTGCACGAAGAGTCAGCGAATTTCTCGTTGATGGCGTATTTTGCGGGGCAGGAGCTTGCGGTTTGGATTTCGCGTCCTGAATCAGCTGCGCGCATCCGCTGTCTTTGGAAGGCGCGACATCAACCAAGGGCAACATCGTCGCAAACGGAGAAAGCACGCCCAAGGCAAGAGCGCCCCCCGCACGCATGGCAACCGTTTTCTTGTCGACGCTCACAGTCGGCTCCTTAAAAGAACCTCCGAGATAGATAGGCGCGCGCAACGAAACAATCCGGAATTTTTTATTTTGCGGCTTGATGGTCAAGTCCAATTTCTCGTTTGACAAATCTACCTGCCCGGTCATGCCGATATCAGACTCGTCGGTGTCGACCAGGAAATTCCTTGTGTTCATTATCCCATCGGTCACGATGAAGTCGCCTGCGACACAATTCAGTTTCACTTGCTTGTCGCCGAATATCTTGGTCAACAAAACATTCGCTACATTCAGCCCAGCTTCATCCAGCATCAGTTTGCTGACCGTTCCCTGGTTAATCAATACTTTGATTTCACCATTCGACATTCCTAACAATACGGCGACAGAATTTCCTGTCGCTGAGAGCTTAATATCGCCATTAAGCTCACCCAGGCTGGATTGCATCGGTTTGAAGCCAGGCGCCAATTGATTGAGCTTCAGCTGCCTGGCAGATGCGGTCAACTCGGCCTTGATCGCGGTGCCATTACCGTCCATTTTGATATTGGAAACAAACTTTCCACCTGCCACGCCGAATTCGAGTGGCAACAAGGACAAAACGCCATCCTGCAAGACAATGTGCGTGCTTAAATTCTCGAAAGGCAGGTGTTCGTCGCGAATTATTTTGGCGCCCGCGAACGCGACATCCACATCGATATTGCGCCAACGCTCGAAACTGAATTCTTGTGTCGGCAACACCTTGTCGGGAGAATGAGCTTGATGTAAAGAGTTTTCATCAATACTGCTATTTGGACCAGTTCCGATGATCGGCCCCAAATCCTTGAACAATAGCAGGTTCGACTGAACGCGTCCCGTCAACAACGGGCGCTGCCGCCCAGACATCTGCTTTGATTGATATTCGAGATTACCCGTCAAATCGCTGGAGCCTACCCTGCCTTTGAAATTTTCGTAATGAAACACTGCACCTTGCTTACTCAACATGCCTGTCAGCCGCCCCTCGGTGTTGTAGGCAGGCGTTTGCGGCATCGCGATACCAGACAAATAGTAGAGGTCCGCCATGCTGGGGCCAGCAAGATTCATTTGCAGATCCAGCGACGCCAAATCACTCGGTTTGGTGAATGTCCCCTTGAATTCCGCACGTGTCTTTCCATGTTGAATACGTGCACTTATCGGATAAGGTGCCGTCTGGCTGCGCAAATCCAGCAACGCGCCGGACTTACCGCTTGCAGTGAGATTCTCTCCTTTGTATTTTCCAGCGAATTCCCACACTACGCCATATCCCTCGACGCCACCATCGAGCATGGTTTCAAAATTTCCGTTCAAGTGAATGTTTCGACCCTCATCGTCCAGGTGCGCAATGCCGTTGCTGATAACGATACGACTCAGATCTAACTTCCAGATTGAATTTCTTTTTTCATCGAAAAAAGTCCAATTGTTTTTTCCATCCGCGTTGCGCAAAAGACGGATTTCCGACGATTCCAGAACCAAGGCCGGTATGCTTACCGTATTCGACAGCAAGGAAATAGGATCCGCCGAGAACATGATTTTGCCGATTGCAATAAAATCGCCCTGGGTTGAACCCCATTTTGGATTACCTATTACAACGTCGTGCGCCACCAAATGCGGCCAGGGAACGAGTCGTTTCCAACTGTCGTCCGTCCGTTCTCGCGCCCAGCTAATCGAGAGATCGCCCTTGATTGAAAATGGCCGCTCCAGCGAATGGCTAACAAAATCGTTCAATAGCGGTTTTGCGTAGTTCCAGTCAAAGAAACGGATAAGAAGTATGCCGACCACAATCGGGAGCACAATAGTCATCAACAGTGACAAGCATATTTTTGCGGCGCGACTCATATTGATGATCGATTCATAACGCAGACATTCTCTTCTCCAATGCAATCGAAAATGCGCGGGGCATAGTGCGGGGCATCGAGACGATACCCCGTTATGTCGGTAAGCGGCAGCTTGAGTGACAAGCAGCAATTGATTGGCTGTGCGCCTGCGAGCTTTGTTCCAAGCTGGCAGAAGCCTGAATTTTTGCCTCATCCAGGCTATGCTGATCATGTAAATCAGCCGTATCTCGATGGAGTTTTGCCGCAGTTTCATGATCTGTAGCGGCAACCCGATGCAGGTCACTCGGTGACGGTATATTCTGTGACATGACGCTCTCCTTTTCGACTTGTGAAACGAATTGCCAACGACAATGCTCTAAATAATTTTGAATTTGGTTTATTGTCTGCACAATGAATCTTGGGGCAACGCAAGATCTTTGTCCGTTCGTTAGGTAACACATCCTAAGCACTTACCCATGGCAGCGACGCTATGTGCGATAACGAACCGAAATGAAGAGAAGACGCACATACTCTGCAATTGCTCCGTGAGGCGAAGATTACGTATGCGCGGAAGGCATGCATTGCGGGTCACTGGTATTATCCTTTTTCATACATTAATAGATAGGTGCGTCATGGCAATCACATTTTATTTACTTCGCGCTAAAGATTCCGCCGTTGGCGATGGTGCCTACCTGGGTACGGATGCGGACGGTAAGCCTTCGATGGTGGCAAGCAATGTAGAAGCGCGTCGATTCCCGACACTTGATGCAGCCGAGCGTGCCGCGACAGATCATGGCGCGCAATTTGGCGGTTTCGAAATAGAAATTCGAAACAGCGACGGCAACTAAGTGTAAGAAACTTAACCTACGGTCAACAAATCATTGACTGTAGGTACATTCACCTAATAAATTAAGCCTAAATTTGATCTCCTCTCCCAACATAATGCGCATGATGCCCTATCATGCGGCGCGCTGGCCTGTCTAGGTGTTCATTCGTAATTTGTAAAGGAAGCGACGTAATGCTTCTTTTGTGCAACACTTACGTTTATCGCTTCAAGAATTGTCCCGTGGAATATTTTTTGACTACTGGATTGGCTACAATACAATTTAATTGATATGTATATGTAATGGCCCGGTTGCAAACCATCCGCTTTTTTCCACACCGGACTGCGATCCGGCGGTTTTCGGAGCAATATGAATGATCAAACTTACCGCGGTATCCTATAACAACCAGGCTTCACTGGCGCCATTGTCAGCCGTATTTGGGCGTGACGGCGGGACTTTGGGACGAAGCGACGACAATTACTTTGTTCTCCCCGATCCCAAGAATCTGGTTTCCCGCATTCAGGCATCAATAAAAAGCGATGGCTCGCGACATATGATTACCAATTTGAGCCAGGCAAATCCGATATTGCTGAACGGCAAGGAAATCGACTTTGATCGGGAGTATGCGTTAAATCCAGGGGACGAAATCCAGATCGGCCTCTATATATTACGAGCGGAACCACATCTAGTTGCGGTAGATGGCAATCCACCAGCGCAGAGCGAGCGCCCTGTCCCGCCACCAATTACACCCACGGAAATCCGGTCGGTTCCGCTTAAACCTGATCTCGAAACGGTGCGTGACCCGGTTGCCAGCCCAATGGGTACCGCGCGGGCGATGCCAAATCTGGCTGAATTGCATCAAAAGAAATCCGAAGCTAGCGCCATGCGCGCCCGGCAGGCAGAAGTATCCTCGAAAGACAAGCCTCCCGGCGATGCCGCCGAATCCAGCCAGCCCGGTAACTTGAATACGGATGGCGACGCATTGATGCATGCTTTCCTGAAGGGAGCTGGAATTCCCCAGGTCAGCCTTAATTCCGGCTTGACCCCTGAATTCATGGAAATGGTCGGCAAGCTTCTCGCTACATCGATACAGGGGACTTTTCAGCTGTTGGCTACGCGTGCTTCCTTGAAAAAAGAAGTCAAGGCTGATGTGACCATGGTGGTGGTCAGAAATAACAATCCGCTTAAATTCCTTTCCGATAGCGAGACCGTGCTAGTGCAGATGTTGCGCAAAAAAATGCCTGGTTTCATGGGACCTACCGAAGCGTTGCAGGATGCATTTTCCGATTTGCAGGCGCACCAGAGCGGCATGGTTGCCGGGATGAATGGCGCGATCAGCGAAGTATTGAAGCGCTTTGACCCGAAAGCGCTGCAAGAACGCGTCAAAGGCAAGAATATCCTGGATACGGTTGTTCCACTGCACCGCAAGGCGCGCATGTGGGATCAATATGACAATATGTTCGATGAAATCAATCGTGAAGCACAGAGGGATTATCAGAAACTTTTCGGGAAAGCCTTCTTGAAAGCCTACGAAAAGGAAATTCAACGCAGCCGCAATGAGGAGCACGATGGCTAGCGAGCTGTCCGCCGACCGCAGACTCGATCTCAGGTCATCCGAGCTAACCGAGATCGGTGACCGCCAATCCAATCAGGATGCACAGGCCAGCGCCCGGCAAGGCGGTTTGGCGTGTTTCGTGGTGTCCGATGGCGCCGGCGGCCATGCTGGCGGAGAAATTGCATCGAATCTGGTTGTAAAAGCGGTTATTGACAGCTTTTTGCAAGAATTGTCATTTGGCGTTCGTGCCCTGCAATTTTATGTAAGCCAGGCAGTCTCCAGGGTTGCGCAGGGAAAAAGCACCGATCGAAAGCTCAAGGACATGAGTGCGACAGTCGCTGCAGTCTTGATCGACAACGATAATCGATGTGCTTTATGGTCGCACTTGGGCGACACCCGCATCTATTTATTCCGCAACAAGAAAATTCAATCCGTAACGCGGGACCATAGCTTGGTGCAACAGTTTGTCGACGCCGGGTATTGCCCACCGGAGGCCTTGAGAACACATCCCCAGCGCAGCGTGCTTTACGCAGCCGTTGGAACGGATGGCGATACCCCACCTGAAATGACGCAAGACATTATGGCTTTGCAAGAAGGCGATGCATTTCTATTATGTACAGATGGTTTCTGGGAATGGATAACTGAAAGTGAGATGGAGCAATGTTTGGCGAGAGCGGTATCGGTGGATGACTGGTTGCGGAAAATGCGTCAGATTGTGGAAGATAATGGCAATAAATCACCAAAATTTCGTGACAACTATACTGCTCAGGCGCTATGGTTCTCTGACAACGCTTTGGAAATAAAATAACAATAATTGAGGTCGAGCAATGCTGACCAGTAAAACCACATAAACAATGGTGATCCAAACTTGAACACCCAGGAAATGAACACAGAGACGTCACCGCACTGGTCTATCACAGGATCTGCAAATTGCTTGCCGATTGGCACCCGCCTGGCCGAATTCGAAATCACAGGGGTCGTTGGCGAAGGCGGCTTTGGCAACGTTTACTTGGCATTTGATCATTCACTGCAACGTGCGGTGGCAATCAAGGAATACATGCCCGTGGCGCTGGCATCGCGCGGGGCCGACAATGCGGTTCTGGTGCAAACCAAGAGGCACAAAGAAACATTTGAAATCGGCATGAACAGCTTCATCAACGAAGCACGCTTGCTGGCGCAATTTGACCATCCGGCACTGATCAAGGTATATCGATTCTGGGAGCAAAATAATACCGCCTATATGGCGATGCGTTATTACGAAGGCCAAACATTCAAGAACATCATCAATAAAAATCCGGAAATCGTTACGGAAGCATGGCTAAAGCCCATCCTGAAACCGATACTGGAAGCACTGGAAGTTCTCTACAAGATTCAGATATTGCACAGGGATATATCCCCGGACAACATCATGATTCAAACCAACGGCGA
>Ga0302315_10004535_pt1 | contig 12074 bp, 9 predicted proteins | sample III_Palsa_N3_1_FD_200532 | JGI IMG/M metagenome (GOLD analysis project Ga0302315, IMG submission 200532) | Peat permafrost microbial communities from Stordalen Mire near Abisko, Sweden - III_Palsa_N3_1 | ecosystem: Environmental > Terrestrial > Soil > Palsa > Peat permafrost | place: Sweden... | reverse complement strand
ACCTGGTTATTATTGCTCACAACCGATACACCATTAAAGCCAGCGTTCCGCTCGTTTAGCTGCGAATACCCGGCAATCAAAATCATCACCACAACCGCTGCTGCCAAACCATACAAGCATTTTTTCCGATCCTTTTTAAATATAACCAGCCTTAAAACCCAAAACACAATTACCAGCGGCAGCAAATAAATAAATGATGGCCGCAGCATAATGGTTATCAATACAAATAGCGAAAGCAGGGCGGCTTTGAGATTTCCGGGGTTTTGCAGGTACCTAACCAGCATATAAATAAACAGCAGGGTACAGGTAACAGAAAGCGATTCGGTAAGTACCAGCTTATCAAAGTTGATAACCGGCAGCATCACGCCATACACCAACGTCGCGGCAAATACCAGGACGCGATTTTTAAACGCCGCGTGTACAATTCGATAAAACAGGATGATACTTAAAAAGGAAATGACACATTGCGCGGCAACCACATGATCGTTTAAATTTTGCTGCCCAAACAAACCTATCAGCTTAATAAAATACGGGTAAACAGGTGTACGCAGGGCATCGGTTTCGCCTTTTAATATATTGGCGTGATATTTTAAATAACTTGTTGTATCAGTATCTGCCGTAGTTAGCAGCACAGAATAATATATCCACTTTACAATCCCGCTGATCAGCAATATCCAGAACAGTTGCCCGGATATGATCTTTACCGGCGCATTTTTCCATCCCATCCATTGCATTGAATGTTCCGGTTTGAATTGGGCATTATTTTTTATGCTCATGCTTAGGCATTGGCTTATACCTGTATAATTCGGCCATGAAGGGCAAAAGGTTGCTTAGCCAGCATATTAGTTTTTAAAAAACTACCGTCTTTAAAAACTGCGCCCCCTTAGAGTTAGCGGGCACCCAGTCTTTTGCCTTTTGGCCCCATACCGCGTAAAGTTCCTTATCCTTTTTTTGGTCGCGATAAATTAAGGCAATGCTCCAGGCCATTTGGGCTTTTTGCTCCATCTGGTTTGCCGGGGCTACATCAATTGCTTTGGTATATGCTTTTATGGCATTGTCCGCATCGTTAGCCACCAAGTAAATTGTAGCCAATTGTATATACAGCCTCACTTCGCCGGGCGCATCGGCTATAGCCTCGTTTACCGCGTTTATAGCCTTATCATATTGCTGTAACTGGCTGTAAGCAAAACTCAGGTTAAGGCCCATTTCGTCCCGTTCAGTCATGCGATGTTGTTTGGCTACCACAATACCACTATTAAAGGTTTTTATAGCGCTGTCCATATCCTTGCTTTGCATATAGGCAAAACCCAGCTCTTTGTAAAACATTGGATTATCGGGGGCGTTGGCTATGGCAGCGTTTAATATAGTGATGGCTTTCTCAAATTGCCCCAGTTCGTTGTAGGAGTAAGTCAGCTCAAACTCAAGCCCGGCGGCATGAGGCTCTGTTTTATAGGCATCTTCCAGGTACTCCAATGCTTTTTGGGGCGCTCCGGCCGAGTTAAGGTGTTTGCCCTCCAGCACTTTCATGGCTACGCTGTTCTTATCCGGGTTACCTTGCTTATAAAGCGCCAGCCAGTCGGGTACGGATTTAACTTTAAGGTCGGCCAGCATATTATCGGGTATGGCAGCAACGGGCGACGTATTGGGCCCCAGGCGGACTTTATACATCGCATTTTTTAAATAATCAGTTGAATCGCGAAACGCGTGGCCCAACGCATCCACCCCAAAACTGCCCTCCAAATTAAAAGTAAAACCCGCCTGTGTATCTAAATAAATAAAACCGAAGGAATACTTGCCGGTTTTTGGATTTTTGGGAAACACCACCCAATGATCTTCCAGATCATAAGCATGATTATTAAATTTCAGGGTGCCGTATGCAGTTTGCTGGTCGGGAATAGTTATGCTGTTCTGCGCATACAGGCCAACTGTGCAGCATGTCAATAAAACCAATGACAGGTATTTCATGGTGAAAGGATTTAGCGTTAAGGGTTAACCAAATATAATGATTTGCTTTTCAGAAGTGTAAAATGATACCTGGCAAAAACTATTTAGCGGCAATATCATTTATTTCACGTACCACATCGTCTAACTTTTCTATCGCATGTTTAAGGAAAATGAATACCTGCAAATTATGGTTGCTGGTTATATGCCTTTCTTCAATAAGGTTTATCAACCCGATGATGCTTGCCACCGGGCTTCTTAGCAGGTGCGAGTTTTTATAAGAGATAGCCTGTAATTGTTGAACTTTTTCTTTGAACTGATCTTGCAACAGCATCATTTCTGTAACATCTTCGGCAATTGTGGTTATTGTCCAGGGATCGCCTTTTTTATTCCGCTTTGTAACTAACCTGCGTGTATATATCCAAATGTAATTGCCATCCGACCGCCTGTAGCGCACCGTCATTTCAATTATTTCATCATTTGATGAATGGATTATTTTATTAATCGCTTCCAGCACCAGGGGCATGTCGTCAGGATGGATCAATTCTTCATAAAAATCACGACTGAGTTTATAAAATTCATCTTTAGAATATCCTAAAAGCTGTTGAGCTATCCCGCTTGAAAAAATTATTTGATGGCGATGAAAATCATACGATTGAAATTCAACATGTGATACTTCAATAAGTGATTTCAGGAATTTGGTGGCCGGTTGCATGAATAAAATTAAGTAAAATGATTTACAAAAAACAATTGCAGATTATTTAATTCCTGCATCACCGCCGCATTTATTATCTTAGCCCTATGACCTTTGCTGATAAAGTTATACGGTTTAATAAACAACTGGCCTATACGGGCAGCGCGCTGCCGCCGGGAATACGCATCATGAACCCGTTTAAAGAGAACGGGCAACCCGCCCGGATAGCTGATGCATTTTATCAAAAATATTATAGTGATAACGCAGCCCGGCATATCATACTGGGCATTAACCCCGGCCGGTTTGGCGGCGGTTTAACCGGCATCCCGTTTACAGATCCTAAACGGCTAATCTCTGAATGTCATATAAATTACGAGGGAAAGACTACGCACGAGCCTTCATCAGTTTTTGTATATGAAATGATTAACGCCTATGGCGGTGCTGAAGTATTCTATAAAAAGTTCTACATCAACTCGCTTTGCCCGCTTGGCTTTACTATTGCTGATGCTAAAGGGAGGGAAAAGAATTATAATTATTATGACAGCAAGGAACTGGTTAATGCCGTTACGGGCTTTATAGTAGATAATATCAATAAGCAGGTTGCATTAGGCATTAAAACCGATGTATGCTTTTGTTTGGGCACCGGCAAGAACGAAAACTTTTTACGCAAGCTGAATGAGGAGTATCATTTCTTTAAAAAGATCGTCGCGTTAGAGCATCCCAGGTTTATTATGCAATATAAGGCGGCAAACAAGCAATTTTATATTGATAAATACATCTCGGCTTTTCAGGGGTGTGAATAAAAGTTTGCAAGTGAAACTAATAATATATGGCATTAGGTTCCAAAACTAATTTTAGTTAAACGATTGCCTGAATTCCAAAGGCGAAAGGTTGGTTTTTGTCTTGAATAACTTGCTGAATGATTGCGGATGTTCAAAACCTAATCCGTATGCAATTTCACTTACTGATAAACTGCTGGTAGATAATTTTTCCTTTGCTTTTTCAATCAGTTTATCATGTATATGCTGTTGGGTGCTCTGCCCGGTTAATGTTTTGAGCGATCCGCTTAAATAACCCGGCGATACGTTTAACGCTTCGGCGATGTATTGCACAGTGGGTAATCCTTTTTTAAGCAAGGTATCACTATCAAAATATGCTGCAAGGATTTCTTCAAGGCGATCAAGGATTTGGTGATTGGTTATTTTCCGGGTAATAAACTGGCGGTGGTAAAACCGGTCGGCATAATTGAGCAATAATTCCAATTGGGCAATGATGATGTCCTGGCTAAATTTATCAATATTTGATTGGTATTCCAGTTCAATATTTTGCATCATATTAATGATAGTTATTTCTTCTTTTTCTGAAAGAAACAGGGCTTCATTTACCTGGTAACTAAAGTATTCGTATTGCTTTATGGTTTTGGCCAGCGGCGTATTCCATAAAAAATCGGGATGGATGAGCAACAGCCATCCCGAATGTTTTAATGCTGAACCTTCCTCAACCTCAATCCCAAAAACCTGGCCCGGCGACATAAAGAACATAATGCCTTCATCAAAATCATATTGCTGCTGCCCATATTTTATTTTGGCATTAAAATTCCTTTTCAATGAAATGGAATAAAAATCAAACACGATACTTATTGATTTGTCAGCAGGCAGTTGTTTGATGGTTTCAAAGTTTATCACCGTAATCAACGGGTGCTCCGGTTTAGGCAGCCCCATCACTTTATGATATTCGCTTATTGTTTTTATCCGGTGCGGTTGTGTATTTGGCATAGCACAATATAATTAACTTTGATTATAAACCGCAGCAAATTCTTTTGCAAAATCCTTCAACTTCACTTTACCCAACGTTGGCCTGTTCCGGTTATAATCTTCATATAATACACCGCCGCGCCTGCCCGCATTCATTTCAATAAAACCTTTGGCAATCGTTGGGTTCATTCCCGCAGCTATCATGCCATTCAACATTTGCTCATCAGCAATAGCGATCCATTTCAAATCAGGTTTGCCGATAGCTTCGCCTAAAATGGCCGCCACGTCATTTGGCGAAACTTCATCGCCTGCTATATAACGAACTATCCGCCCGTCAAAAGGTTTTTCTATTTCTTCAGCAATAACTGCCGCTATATCCAAGGGCGAAACCCACGGTTCTTTATTGTCACCACCATAGTTGGAAACAATTGCGCCTTGTGTTTTTATGGTTGGTATAAACGCAAACATATTGTAATAAAAACCCACCGGCCGCATAAATTTTATAGAAACATCGGCAGGCAGTTGCTTTAAAATGTTTTCTACATTGTAATGAAAAGCAAGTATGCCGTTGCCTACACCGGTATGGGCACCAATGCTGCTGAGGTGCACCACCCGCTTTACGCCCGACTGTTCAATAGCTTGTTTGTAATTTTGGCCGATCTTGGCTATGGCAGCCATGAGGTCGAGGTTTTGATCCATGAAACTGCCGGCACCGAGGGTTTCCATCACATAAACCACATCTGCACCTTTGAAAGTGGCCGATAGAAATTCAGCATCCTCCATTGTGCCGATGGCAGCGGTGGCCCCTAATGCTTCAATGTCCGCTTTTCTTTCGGTCTTGCTGCTGATAACGATAACCGAATGTCCTTTTTGCACTAACTCTTCGGTTAGCGGCTTGCTGATGTGTCCTAATGAACCTGTTATTATGATCTTCATTTTTTCTGTGTTTTTGATAGTACAAAGTTGCACCGTATTAAATGAACTGGTGTAGTCAAATCTGCTGTTGTTGTAGCCAAAAAATGTGCTTAATCTTCCCAAAAACTGTATCACTGACAGTTGTAACGTTTTTATTAAAAACGCATTAAGTGTTCGCTATTTAATGCCAAAGTATTACATTGTAACCGATTACAAACCTGGAGTATTCGAAATATTAGGTTCCCCTCTTGAGAGGGGGTGCGACGACGGTGCGGCTGTAGGGGTGTGTTATTCGATATGCATAAACAACACACCCCTCCATCCCTCTCAAGAGGGGAACCGCACGAGGCCACGCTTCTTTCGAACGCTTTGGATTAAAAACCTCTTGCTATGAATTATAAACCAAGTATTTTTAACCGTACCTTTTTTAGGGTACCCGCAGTAAGCATGCTGTTTTGCGTGCTTACATTCATTTCATTTGCCAAGCCCGGTCACCCAAAAAAGGCACCAGTTGCCGATAAAAAATGGGTAGGTACCTGGGGCACAGCCCGCCAGTTGGTTGAACCTGCAAACAACCCTCCGGCACCTGGCCTCACCAATAATACCCTGCGCCAGGTGGTATGTGTTTCTATCGGCGGGAAGACTTTGCGCTTAAAGTTCAATAACGAGTTCAGCAAAAGCCCGGTTACCATGAAAAATGTTCAAATAGCCGTTTCAACCGGTGGCAGCACTATTGATAAAGCCACCACTAAAACATTGAAGTTTAACGGTAAGGACAGCGTGACGATGAATGCTGGCGGCGAAATTTTTTCGGATCCTATTTCGTTCGACCTGAAACCGAGAATGGAAGTGGCCATCACTATCTTATTTGGTGAAACTTCACCTTCGGTAACCGGCCACCCCGGCTCACGCACCACTTCATTCATCCTTGCAGGCGATCATACGGCACCAGATGCTGATTTTACAGATGCCATAAAAGCCGAACATTGGTACATGATTGACGGGATAGAAGTGGAAGCAACCAAAAATAACGCTGCTGTAGTGGTTTTAGGCGACTCGATAACCGACGGGCGCGGATCGGGCACCAACAAACAAGACAGGTGGCCGGATATTTTGGAAATGGCCCTGCTGAAAAATAAAAAGACCGAAAATATAGGCGTATTGAATATGGGTATTGGCGGAAACGCTATACTTAGGGGCGGCCTTGGCCCAACCGGTATCAACCGCTTTCAGCATGATGTGCTTGACCAGAACGGGGTAAAATGGCTCATTATATTTGAAGGTACAAACGACCTGGGCAATAAAAGGGACAGCACGTTGGCAATGAATACGGCAACAGGCTTGATTGACGCTTTCCAAAAAATGATAACAGATGCGCATGCAAAAGGCATAAAGGTTTATGGTGCTACCATTACGCCATTCAAGTTGAATAATTACTATAACAAGTTTAGCGAAGCTGCCCGGAATATGGTAAACAACTGGATACGTACCAGCGGTAAATTTGACGCGGTGATTGACTTTGACAAGACAACGCAGGACCCGGCCAACCCGGATACGCTGGCACCCGAGTTCGTACCTGGTCTCAATGCCAATGATCACCTGCACCTTAACGAACTGGGGTATCAAAAAATGGGGGAATCTATTGATCTTTCGTTGTTTAAATAAACTATATATTCATATATGAAACTCACATTTGCTTATGCAGGTGTGGGTTTCTTGTTTTTAATTCTCTGTGCCCTTTGCGCCTTCTCTTCGTGTCCTCTGTGGTTAAATTTTAAACCACAGGGCACAGAGGTTTTCACAGAGGGCACAGAGCCTGTAAGGTTTTACACATACTGGAACGGTGTCCCGCTGGCAATATGCGTTATCTTAATACCCGGCAGCTTTGGCTGGAACAAGTTGGCTGCATATTCCATACCTGCTTCTTCACTAACCGAATGGCTGAGTACCATCAGCGTGGTTTTTTGCCCTGCTGCCAGCCCGTCGCGCACACGTTCCACAGTTTCCCATTCGCGGGTTTCGCCGCTTAGTATCAGGTCGGGTTTCATTTTTTCAATAGCCGCTATCTGCGCTTTACTATCCATATAACCAAAGGCAAGGTAAACCGTGCTGATGGGCTGCTTTAGGTCGCCAACCAGGCGTACCGAAGGAATGTCCAGCCTTTTCTTCACGAGCGAAACAATTGATCCTAAAGGCATAGGCGCGGCCAGGGTGACCATCCGGGGACTGTTGGCATCATACTGTTTTTCCCATCCCAGTTTGATTAAGTTTCCCATAGCAATACCATCGGGCTTATGGCCATGCCATTGATCGTGAAAACGCCAGATGGCTATCTTATTTTTATTCAGCAGGTCCATTTTATAATGGTATACATCGTCGTCTTTTAGCCAGTCGGTTGCATCTTCGTTATTAAAGAAAGGCGTTTCGTGCGCTACGATAAAGTTAGCGCCAGCCTTGATGGTTTTGTTAATCACATCAATGGTAGGGAACATGGTAGTTACAACACCGGTAACTTCCTGGTCCATACTTCCCGACCGTAACTGGTCGACCGTACGGGGAAATGGCGCGTTAGGTGTTTCTGATAAAAAAACATCAATTACCTGTTTTACGGTTAAAGCAGCAGGCGCGGCACTTAAACCGCGGGCAAGCCCAACGCCGGGTATAGCTGTTATCATGGATGCCCCGGCAAGTATGGTAGCGGTTTTCACAAATCCTCTACGTCCGTGGTTGTTAAAAATATCGGGGTGTTGCATGTTAAATTGGCTTGTTGGGTTAAGAATAATTGGTTAGGCTAAGCTAATAAATTGGCGGGGGATTAACAATGGTGGGGATAACACAAATGTTGGTCAGAATTTATAATCCAAACGCTTGCGGTAACGAAAGAAAATTAAAACATCCATACATCGATTTATCCCATTTTTAATAATAAATTGATAGCTTAGTTTAAATTTTAATATCATCAATGTCAATCTCAACCTATCGCCATCTCATTATTCAAACAATCATTGTTTTAATAACTGGTTTAGTTAGTTGCCAGTCTATAGTTTCAGACAAAAAAACAGATTCCGTTACCAAATTGGCTATTCATTATCTAAATGCAAACAGGCCCGATAGTTTTTATAAGCTAACCGGCGAAGGGTTCAGGAAACATATAACGTCAACTTTATCGGCCAGTATTTACAAAGAAAAGATCGCTGGTTTGCTGCCTTTAACTAATCTCACTTTTATCACCAAGAATGATTCTGCGAGTGTATACAAAGTAGATGGAAAAATACCCCTCAACTGTTACATTAGCCTGGATAAACAAAACAAGCTAAACAAATTCAATTTTCTTCCTTATCAGAAAGAACTCCAATCGGCTTCCATGAGTACATCTGAAAAAAGAACAGATGTACTTCTCGATAAGCTTTTGAAACTTATTGAGCATAAACAAGCTGACGGTGCTTATATGCTGGCGGGCGACCAATTTAAAAGCAAAGTAAATGCGGCCAGGTGGAGAAATTCCGCCGAAAGCATTACTATGTTAACATCAGCTACGCCACCTATTTTCCTGAAAAGCAATAACGGCGTTAATGTATATGCTGTTGGCGCCTACCAACTTTTTTTTGGTTCCCTGGATAAAAATGGCAAATTCAATGCTTTGGGCATGCGGCCCTATACAGAAAATAACGTAAAAGAAAAAAAAGCCTCAACTGATAATAAACTAACCACTCACCTGGATAGTGTTGTAGACAAGGTTGTTGCCGCCTATATTCAAACTCAAGGCAATGTTGGCATAAGCACCGGTGTTTTTTATAAAGGGAAAAGCTACTTTTATAATTATGGCGAACTTAAAAAAGGGAGCAACACGCTACCTGATGATCATACCATATACGAGATCGGCTCCATAACAAAAACGTTTACATCAACACTGCTTGCAATAGCTGTTAATGAGCAAAAGGTGACGCTTGAAACTTCAATTACTAAGTTCCTGCCTGATTCCGTTGCCGGCAATCCCGAACTAAAAAATATAACATTTAAAGAGCTTGCCAATCATACTTCCGGTTTCCCCCGGATGCCAGCAGGTGCCGAGCTTATGATAACAGACCCTGACCAACCTTTTGGTAATTACGGAACTAAAGAAATGTTCTCGTTCCTTAAGCATTTTAAACAAACACGGCAGCCCGGTGTAAAATATGAATACAGCAACTTTGCTGTTGGGTTACTGGGTGTATTGCTCGAAAAAATTTATCATAAGCCATACCCCGAACTCATACGGAACTATATCACTTTGCCGCTGAACATGAACGAAACGCTGTTATCTGTAGATACTTTAAAATTCAAAAACGTAGCACAGGGGTACGACGGGTTATCTGAGCCTGTTCCTTTTTTAAATTTAACTGCTATCCGGTCAGCGGGTATTATAAAAAGTTCAACATTTGATCTTATCACTTATGCAAAGGCGCAGTTACAAACTCCGGATGCTACGCTCAACGCGGCAATAAAATTAACACATCAGGTAACTTTTAATAACGGATCTACCTTACTGGGCCTGGCCTGGCAGTATTTACCGGGAGATAAAAATGTGTTACAACATGGCGGAGCAACGGTTGGTTTCCGCAGTATTGTTTGCATAGATCTAAGTAAACAAATAGGGATAGTTATCCTAACCAACAATGCGAGCACCGGTGATGCATTGGGTGGAAATTTGATCAAAGTAATACAGGCGATAAAAAATTGAATAGAGGCATCATTTTAACATAAATACAAAATTCAGTTTATACATAATCCGCCGCCCCGCCCGTTCAAGTGTCTGCACTTGAACACGCACTGAAGTAGCTTCTCACTTCCCCAGCACCCCATCCATAAACGCATACCGTGCCTTTGTTTGATCAGCAATGGCATGTGTATTCGCGTCAATCACCATGATCTTTTCATTGGCGTTGCTTTGCAGGGCGTTCCAAACGGGCAGGGCAGGGCCGTTCGGGTTGCCGGTTTTAATAAAATTGGCAAAATAATTCTGCATGGTTTCAGATACTTTATAATCGTCGGGTGTCCAGTTATATACTTTATTAGTGGACAGGTTGCCCAGTGCGTATTCTATCTCGGCGGAATGTACGGCACCTGCGGGCGGTTCCGCATTCGCCAGCGTGGGCCGTGGCTGGGCAAACCAATAGCGGTAAACCGGCTTGCTTTGGGTGCGGGCCTGCAGGTCGGTCATTTTCCAGGTGCTGAACGCTATAAAACGATCAGAAGCCAGGGCATTTCCGGCGGTTTTTACTTCATCGGCTGTGCTTGCGGGGTAATTTTGTAATATATTCGTGGCTTTATCGCCATAAAGGCGCTGAACAGCGGCCTTATAGTTTTCGGGTGTGGGCGCTACATTGCGGCCAAATAAACTATGAAAGTCAGATTCGGCCGAGTTCCAGCCTGCCAGCAGCGGCACCTGCATTTGCCTGCCTGCGGCAAAAATGACCTGTGGCTGTTCGGGCAGGAAATAACCATCCACCGTGCAACCAAAACGTCCGGTCGCGCTCCACTTAAGTAACGAGTCTGCCGGTATTTTGCGCAGGTCGGCCAGGGTGGCCGCGCCGACTTTGGTTGCAAATGATGTACCTGTTTGTTCGGCCGTTGCCAACGGCGTTGGCGACAGGTTACCCAGCAAAGCCCCGCTCTCTGCAATAGCGCCATTGAACAAACCTTTTGACAGCAGTGATGCCAGGTGACCCGATACCGACATAGAACCGGCAGATTCGCCCGCGATGGTCACCTTATCAGGGTCGCCACCAAAGGCGGCGATGTTGTTTTTTACCCAAACCAATGCCTCATGCTGATCAAGCAGGCCATAATTGCCCGAGGCATGATGAGGCGATTCTTTAGTAAGGTCGGGATGCGCCATAAAGCCAAATATGCCGAGGCGATAATTTACCGTAATGGCCACAATACCTTTTTTGGCCATGCTTTCGCCGTCATAACGGTATTCAGACCCATCGCCCGCGCTGAAGCCGCCGCCATAAAAATAAACCAGCACCGGCAGCTTTTCTTTACCGGTTTTGGCGGGTGTCCATACGTTCAGGTACAAACAATCTTCGCTTTTACCCGCGCTGCGGAACATCATATCGCTGAATTGATAACGCTGCATGGCCTGCGGACCAAAATGATCGGCCATGCGCACACCGGGCCAGTTGGCAGGCGGCTGCGGCTCTTTCCACCGCAGATCGCCCACGGGCGGCGCGGCAAACGGTACGCCTTTAAACGAGCGGATGCCGCTGGCTTCTGCAACGCCCTGCAAAATACCATTTGTTGTTTTAACCTGTAACATCGTTAAGTTGGCTGGCGTTTGCGCGCGACAATTAATAGCAGCCAGCAATGCCACCGCAAGGAAGAAGATCAGCTTTTTCATAAAGGTTGTTATTATTGGTTTACCGGTATAATACAAAGCTATAATTTTTGGCAGGTACTTTTTTATATTTCTTCTTCGCCCGCCAAAGCTTTAGACTAACCTGATAAATTGTCGACGAAATTAGGTCAAAGTAAGTGTTTTATTGAAAAAGCCCGTCCGGACCCGGATTTTAGATAGTGTTCAAATTCGTAAGCTTTATATCTATCCGGAAACGAGCAACACCAAACTAATTTAACCGGCAGATGTGGCTTGGTTGCCGGTACATATCCTTTTTTATGACGGGCATACCTTTCTTTAAGGTTTACGGTGCAGCCAACGTAATGATGACCATTACTTAGTTTGAGTACGTAAACGTAATACCACATGCATCCAATATACAACAAAGCTT
>Ga0302315_10004533_pt1 | contig 12080 bp, 13 predicted proteins | sample III_Palsa_N3_1_FD_200532 | JGI IMG/M metagenome (GOLD analysis project Ga0302315, IMG submission 200532) | Peat permafrost microbial communities from Stordalen Mire near Abisko, Sweden - III_Palsa_N3_1 | ecosystem: Environmental > Terrestrial > Soil > Palsa > Peat permafrost | place: Sweden... | reverse complement strand
GTCATCCTGATAGGATTATTCTCCACATAATTGTAAGGTGACCATCTCCTGCTAATCTCCGCCATGGGATCCACACTCGTCCACCTTGCAATCACAGGATCATAGAACCGCGCGCCATAATCGTATTGGCTACCTAAATAAGTCTATTTATCCCCCAACTTAAACCCCCAATCCTTACCCTTATCCACCGCGGGTACGCCCTTGCTCATCCATTCGGGCATGGGCGCGCCTTTTAAAAAGTGGTCGAAAAACTGGGCTTCGCGGATAGATATATCCTTGCGGTTTTGGCGTTGCACCAGGTTATGGGCCTCGCCGTTATACATCAGCAGCCAAACGGGTTTGTTTAAACGGCGCAGGGCGGTAAACATTTCAATGCCCTGGTAATAAGGCACCGCGCCATCGGCATCGTTGCTCATAATAGCCACCGGCGTATGCACATTAGGGAAATGGAACAGCGGTGAGTTTTCTATATACAAGTCGGGCCTGTCCCAAAGGGTCGCGCCAATACGGCTTTGTGTTTTTTCGTACTGGAACTGGCGGTTAACCCCTGTTTCCCAACGAATACCGCCATAGGCCGAGGTCATGTTGGCAACGGGCGCGCCTGCCCAGGCGGCGGCATACATATTGGTAGCGGTAATTAAATACGCCACCTGGTAACCACCCCAGCTTTGACCCTGTATGCCCAAATGCTTGCCATCAACCCATGGGTTTTTCTTTAAATATTCAACACCCGAGTTTACATACTCCACCGCCGATTTCCCGGGATGCCCGGTTTCGTAGCTAATATCCGGTGTAAACACCAAATACCCGTTGCTCACAAACCACGAGATCGGCAATCTTGATGGGGTAGGAGCGGGAGCCTGGTAACTGTATAAAGTTTCGGATACCTTTTCGTAGAAATAAGATATCATCGGGTATTTTTTCTTCGGGTCAAAGTTTTCCGGTTTGAATAAGATGCCTTTGCCCGGATGGCCTTTTGGCGTTGTCCAGTGGACCAGTTCGGCGGTGCCCCAGTTATAATCTGCCTGCTGCGGGTTAATAGCGCTCAGCTTAGTTTCCTTTTTAAGGTCGGTTGATACATATAGATCGGGCGACTTTTCATAGTTTGATTTGGTATAGATAAAATCATTGCCATTTTTAGCCACCTGCAAATTGCTGTAGGTAAACGGTGCCATAATTACTTTTTCAGGGTCGCCGGTGCCGTTCATGGTCTTTTTATAATAGCCCCATTGTTTGTTCACCTCGTTTTGGGTAAGCAGCCAAAGCAACTTATCGGAAGGTATTGCCCTTTCATCAGGGTCAATAATACGGTAACGGAAGATGAGCTTATTTTTCCTGCCGAAATGATTGGTTAAATTGGTAGCCGCGCCGGTAGCGGGGTTTATCTTCCATATATCATAACGGTCATATATCAGTACGCTTTTATCACCCTGTTCCCAACCTGCAATGCCATAAGCGCCCGGATCATCCGGTACATCGTTATCTTCCTCGCCCATTTTGGTGCCTGTTGTAGCGGTAAGGTTTACCTTTTTTCCGGTGCCGATAGCATAGCTGTTCCAGCTTTGTTGTTTCGAGTCAAACCAAACTACGTAATTGCCGCCCGGTGAAATGCTGTAGCGGGCTTTTAGCCGTGGGTTGATCATTTTGCGCTCGCCGGTTTTGGTATTGATCAAAAAGGCCTGCTCGCGCGACCCACCTTCCCATTGCGACTGGACGCGCGCTCCGGTATCTGATACACCCAATACATAATCACCACTATTATTTTCAGGGACAGTTACATTTTGTATAGCGGCATCGGCCAATTGCACCAGCTTATCATTGTCCATGGCAGGATGGATAACCGCCAGGTAGCTGCGGCGCAGGTCGCGCTGTACATTATGCAATTGTTCCGATTGCAGGTAATCATCCTTATAGTTCCAGATGTCCAGCTTGGCCACTTCAAAATCAACAATCGTCGTATCAACGGGCTTCGGAATAGGCGCGGTAGCAAAAAAAAGGTTGCTGCCATTCTTGCTGAAATAAATACGGCCATTATCGCTGACTGCCCATTTAACGGTCATACCCGCCGAACCCGGGGCGGCTATAACTTTGGCACTGTCGGCCCTGGTATTGTAATAATACAAGCTGTATGGTTTTATCTTTTCCTTTTCAGGGTTTTTCTCGGCCGTAAAAGCCAGTTGGTTGCCATCATCATCAAAAGTTAAACCACGGTACGTACCACGCCCGGTGCTGATGGTTTTTAGAACATCTTTTTCAATATCATAAACATATACGCCCGTTTTTACATCGGTTGCCCTGCCGCGCGGCGCGGTTACAGTAAATGCCAACAAGGTACCCGGTTTATTTAGCTGGTATTCGCCGGCGTTTTTAAATGATTTGGTTTTACCGGTACCTAACACCCGTACAACCAACTCGGATGCAGAAGCAGGGGTTGCCGCCTTTGAAGTATCGGTACTTGCAGCGGCAGTAGCTGTCGCAGCAGCAGGTGCGCCTGTTCCGCCACGGCCTCCTCCGCCACCACCTCTGCGGCCTCCGGCTGCTCCGCCGCCACCACCCCCGGCAGCAGCGCTGTCAGACGGGATGAAGTAAACCAATACCGGCGCTTTTTCGGCCATTTTAAATGAGCGCACGGCCGGTATTTTTTCAATGCCCGGTTTGCCCAGGGTAACAATACCCATGGTATCTTTCGGGAATTCGCTTTGCTTTTTCTTTTTGATGCGCATCTGGCGTACCACTTCATAAGGCGGCTTGATCATTAAAACGGCAAATTTCGAATCGCCGGTAAAACGGGCGGTATCACCACGGGCGATACGCGTTTTATTGGTGTTGGCTGCATCGGTTATCACCAGTTCGCCATCACCTGCCTGCGCCCTTACGCCATAAAGTATCCATTTGCCATCATTGCTGATATGGTCGCCGGCGATGCTTTGCCAGCCATCATAAACGTTCTGGTCAAGTGGTTTTTTAGCGACTTTTTGGGCCGATGCGCTAACGAAAGCGCAGATAATAATTGCGGGGAGTATAAGTTTCTTCATATTCAATGTTTTAACCCTTAAATATGATGATAAATTGAGAAGAAAAGAAATTTAAATAAATACTTAATTTACCTGCCAATTTTGTTTGCTATTAATGGGTTTAAAAAAACTGGTTTTCTTGCTTTTATCATTACCCGTTGTTGCCCTGGGGCAATATCATATAACGGGTAAGATAACAGACATCCTTACTAAAAAGCCCGTTGCCAATGCCAGCGTGTTTTTAAGCAGTGCCTCTACCGGTACTAAAACTAATGATGATGGTACTTATGACATTTCAAACGTGCGCGGCGGCCATTATGACCTTGTAGTTTCTATTATTGGCTACGTTACTTACCACCAGGATGTTGCGGTAAATAACAATATCAGCCTGCCAAATATCGAGATCGAAGCAAAAACCATCGCATTAAAAGAAGTCAGGATCGGTCCTGATGTTAATTGGGACCGAAATTACGCGATGTTTAAAAGACAGTTTCTGGGGAGTTCTGATAAAGCGGGTGATTGTAAAATTTTAAACCCGCAGGTAATCGACATCAGTTATGACCCTGAAAAAAGGGTACTGGAAGCAAGCTCAACTGATTTTGTTGAGATTGAGAATAAATTTTTAGGCTATAAAATAAAATACCTGTTGAGTACACTAAACATGCAATATAGCGGATTTGGTAATGGCGGGTATCTTTACTTTGAAGGGTCGCCATTGTTTGAAGACCTGCCGGGAAAGAAATCCCAGGTTGAAAAATGGCAAAGAAACCGAAAAGATACTTACATGGCTTCTGAAATGCATTTTTTAAGATCGGTCATCAGCAATAAAGTAGCAGAAGAGGGATTTACAGTGCGGCGGCTTATCAGGAAGCCAGATCCGGATTATCCGCTGAAATCATCCAAAAAATACACTGAAACATTAGTGAGTACACCATTGGCCATTGCAGATTATGTTAAACTTACCGATCAGCCCGGCGAATATGCGCTTGTATTTCCCGATTGTCTGTATATTACCTACCATGTGATGCCTGGCAGTAAGTACCAGACTTCTATACTCACCCTTGCAGAACGTTATGTCTTTTTTGATAACAATGGTATAATAATCAATCCACGAAGCGTAGTACTCGAAGAAGCCTGGGGCAACAGCCGCATGCCCGAAATGCTGCCTGTTGATTATGAGCCACCTGTGAAATGAGATGGATCAAAAAGTCTCCCCTACCGGGCTACCGTGCACCCACATCTTTCCAATATATACCCAGTTAGGGCAATGCCTTTGAGTTAATCGATTTCAAGTCCCAGCGGGACTGAATGTCTATAGAAAAAACGTTAAATTGTTTTATTCGGTGCCGTAGGTACCGGACTAAGTTGCGTACCGATGGCACGCTTATGGCTTATTTTTATTTTTCTATAGACATTTTGCTCCCAAGGGAGCATATAATTGCCTCTTCATCAATAAAAAAAGATGTGGGTACACGGTAGCCTACCGGGGGAGATTTAGAGGGGCTGGGGCAGGATCTCATTTATTCGCATTCTCAACTATCATCCTCACGCGCTTTGCATCGGTTACATCATTGCTGTATTCATCGCCATAATTATTGTTCATAATAATATGGTCGTTTTTATAGGCCATTTTGCTTTGCACGCGCACCCTGGCAGAAGAGTGTACTTCAACAACACGGGTATAATGCACCAGGTCGGCAACATTAGTTTCATTTATGCCGCTTCCCGGCATAATAATAATTCGCCCGGCAGCTTTTTGGGTTAATTCGGCAATCCTGCGCGAACCTTCAATGGCTGTAGTTTTTCCGCCTGAAGTCAATATACGTTCAAACCCAATTTCAATAATATCTTCCAGGGCCTTAAACTGGTCATTGCAAAGGTCAAATGCCCGGTTAAAAGTAGCGCCCATGCCGCCTTCTTTCGCCATTTGCACCAATTTAGCGCAACGTTTTTTATCAATACTACCGTCGGTGTTTAATATGCCGACAACAATACCATCGCAGCCCGATTCTATGCAATGTTTTACATCTTCGGTCATTATTTCGTACTCCAGGCCGGTGTATAAAAAATCACCGCCTCGCGGCCGTATCAATATATATAATTTAATGTTGAGTTGCCCGCGGGCCAGCAATATGTCGCCGTAGGATGGAGTAGTGCCACCCTCATGCAGGTTTTCGCAAAGTTCAATACGCGCCGCGCCGCCTGTTTGACCCGCTAATGCTGATGTTACCGAATTGGCACAAACTTCAAGTGATACGGTTTGGTTCATGGTTGATAGCGCATAGATATTAGCAGTACCGGCATTTATATTTATATTGAACTATAACAGCAGCAGCAACTAAATGGTTTTTTTAGTTTATAGTTCATGGATGATAGCAATCGCTTTTAAACCTTTCAATCGTTTTACCCTATCCTCCTCCTTTCCCTAAATTTAGGGAAAGGCATCGCACAAGTCCCGCAAAACCCCTTTTACTATTTTGTGGTATCAAACCATCGCCCCATCAATATACGCTCTTTCCTTTTATCAGCAAATCCTGCTTTTCGGCATTGCAAACCGCGAATGAAAAGCCTTTTTGAATGGCATAAGCGCCATATTCGCCTTTTTTGTTTATGGCTAAAAAGCCAACCTGTATGCTTTTGGCAGTGTCGGGCTTGCGTTTAATAATGCGGTTTACCGCTTCTTTACAGGCATTTTCAGGCGTATAGCCCTGGCGCATCAACTCGACCACCAAAAAACTGCCCACATTACGGATCACCTCTTCGCCAACACCAGTAGAGGTCGCGCCGCCAACTTCATTATCTACATATAAGCCTGCGCCGATAATGGGGCTGTCGCCAACACGGCCATGCAGTTTCCATGCCATGCCACTGGTAGTGCAGGCACCTGATATATTTCCCTTAGCGTCAACTGCCAGCATACCAATGGTATCATGGTTGTTTTTGCCGCCGGGTTCCATGCCCTGCGAGTTTTCAAAGTTAATGACCGGCGCGTATTTAGCGGTTTTCAGCCAGTTTTTCCAGGCTTTTTCTGATTCAGGAGTGAGCAGCTTTTCCTTTTTAAAACCCTGCTCAACCGCGAACTGGGTAGCGCCTTCGCCAACCAGCAACACATGGGGCGTTTTTTCCATCACCAAACGGGCCACAGATATAGGATGGGCTATATATTCCATGCCGGCAACCGCGCCGCAATTGCCAAACTCGTCCATTATACAGGCATCTAAAGTTACATGACCGTCGCGATCAGGGTAACCCGCCTTGCCTACGCTATGATTGGTCAAATCTGCTTCGGGTATTTTAACCCCTGCTTCAACCGCGTCTAAGGCCCTGCCGCCTTTTGCCAGTGTTTTCCATGCCTCCTTATTAGCCGCTATGCCAAAGTCCCAGGTCGAAATTACTATCGGGAAATTATTTGCCATGCTTAATTTGGTTGTTTTAGCAAAGCTGGTTTGGGAGAATGCTGCCAGCGAAGCCCCGGCAGCCGATATTTTAATAAACTTACGGCGGTTATACATAACCACTAATATAGAGGTTATGCACCAAGTAACCTAATGAATATTAATAGCGCGGTAATTTTATTTCATTTTTAGCAATAAATATGCTGATTGCCCGGCTCTTTTTTGCGAATATGCCAATAATCAACGACATAATTGCTCCCGTAAAAAACTGGCCGACCAATGCCTGCATTACCTGCATGCCTGGGGAAAATTCCTGGGCTACCTGGGCCGAGTGTTCTTTTATTTGTTGTGCCGGTTCGCCATTGGCAATCATTACTTTTTGAGCGTCTTTCACCATATAGGCCGCATAACCTGGATCAAGGATGCAATAAAGGAGACTGGAGACGGCAAGGACGACTGCAATAGTAACAGCAACAGTTAGCCCGGTTTTGATAGCCTGCCCATAACTAAGCATACCGGTTTGCTTTTTTACATCCTGCATGGCGATATAAATACCTATGCCTTGTATCGGGATGGACAACAGGCCGCCGATCCCCCTGATTGTGCCAACCTCTATTTGCCAGCCATATTTTTCTTTTAGCCAGGTGCATAAAGTAAACGAGCCAAATAAGAAGACGGTGCTTATAACCGCCGTTACCAATCCAATTTTAAAAGTTGATCTCATGTTTTTAAAGTTTACCCTGCAAAGCTGTTGGCTTTTTAAATGTAAAACAAAATTTTGGGGGTGGAAAAAGGGTGGAGTTTGTTTTTTTAGTTGATTGGAGATTAGTGATTAGAGATTAGTTGGTTGGTGCTTAATATAATCGATGGGCGAACCAACCACTCACTTAATCAACTCCTTCCTAAACAAATCTACCGCCTCCTTCCTGTTCCCAATCCCCAGCTTGGCATAAATATTATTGATATGTGTTTTTATGGTGCTTACTTCTACGAAGTTGGCGGCGGCAATTTCTTTATTGCTTTTGCCTTCGGCTATCAGTTGCAGGATAGCCAGTTCTTTATTGGTTAGACTTTGCAACTGGTCAGGTTCAGCATTTGGGTTTATACTGGATTGCCGGTAGCGCGAAATAAAAAAACCGGCCACTAAAAAAAGGATAGCCACGGCAGTTATATAATAATCAAACTTAAAATATTTATAAACCAGGAACAGGTTTGAAACCTGGAAAAGTATAATGGCAAGCGATGTGGCTATGCCTATTTTAATGCTTGTTTTAAGGTTTACCAAACTCATCTTTTTCAAAATCTTTTTGACAATTGAAGCAATGCCATGATTTATTGGCATAAAAAGGATAAACAGCAAACAGGGCCGACAGGCAGGTTACCAGCCAGTCGGCCTTTACTTCGGTAGCCGGACCATAACGCACATTGGCCGAACCACAATAAGGGCAGGAGACGACGGTTTCGGCTACGGGTTCATCATCCAGTTCCAGTTCTTCCTGTCGGGCCAATATTTCGCGGCATTTTTCAACATCATGCTCAAATACCTTTATTTTAACACCGCCCACCGCATTGTTGTATATCGGGTTGACCCCAATGGTCATGCTGTCCGCGATATAACAGGATATCCCGTTGGCCTCCAGCCGGGCGCGGATAATTTCGGCCAGCATTGGGTCGTAGTAAGATTCGAGCGTTACAATTTTATCCTCCATAAAAAATGGTAAAGTTCAACTAATATACTTAGTTTTATTTAATTTGGCTCTCATGAACCGTATTGACCGTATATCCGCCATTTTAATTCAACTGCAATCGCGCAGGGTGGTTAAGGCTGCCGATATTGCCGAACGGTTTAACATTAGCCTGCGCACCGTTTACCGCGATGTACGCACACTGGAAGAAGCCGGTATACCGCTGATAGGAGAGGCGGGTGTGGGATATTCCATCATGGACGGCTATCGCCTGCCGCCGGTAATGTTTACCAGGGAAGAGGCTACCGCCTTTTTAACAGCTGAAAAGTTTGTAGAGAAGTTTACAGATGCTTCGACCAACGCGAATTATAAATCGGCCATGTATAAAGTGCGGGCAATACTCAAAACTACCGAAAAAGACTTGCTGGAAAACATGGATGGCAGCATCGAAGTTTTTAAAAGTCACCCTAAAATGGAGGCGGCGAATAAAGACCATATACAAACTCTGTTAAACAGCATTGCCCAGAAAAATGTACTGACGATTGATTATTTTGCCAATCATAGCCAGGAGCATACCAAACGCGATATTGAGCCGATAGGCATTTTTTATAAGAGCGGCAACTGGCACCTTATCGCCTTTTGCCGGATGCGGAATGACTACCGCGATTTCAGGGTGGACCGTATTAATTATGTTTTGGTGACTGATGCAAATTATAAAAATAAACACCCCACGTTAAAGGATTATATAGCGCAAACTGCTAAAGAACAGGAAATGGAACTGGTGATAATGCGGGTAGAAAAACCGATTTACAACCACCTGGAATATCAAAAGTATTACAGCGGTTTTGTATCTGAAAAAGCAGTTGGCAACCAAATTGAAATGACTTTCCTTACAAGTTCATTGGAAGGCTTCGCCCGCTGGTTTATGATGTTTGGCGACAAGGCCGAAATTATAAGTCCGGATACTTTAAAGGAACGAATAGGGGAACTGGCCTCGTCATTAATTCAGAAAAATCTTCAGTTATCCACTTCACTGCTGACATAGGGTTGTCACTGGGCTTGGTTTAATTTGTGGAAACAATCGGTTGGTTGATTAGGTGTGCGGTTGATTTCAATATGGCGATGGGTTTTAAACCCATCGCCATGATAAATTTAACGCAATCAACCCAATCCAACTTAATCAACCACTCACTTAATCAACTTCTCAATGACATCAAAAACAACCATCACCTTTAAAGCCCCAATTGAAAAGGTTTGGCAAGGCCTTACCGACCCGGCAATGGTAAAACAATATTTCTTTGGTACCGATCTGAAGTGCGACTGGCAAGTTGGAAGCCCTATAACATTCAGCGGCGAGTGGGAGGGACATAAATACGAAGATGGCGGCATCATCTTGGATATCGACGCGCCCAGGTATTTGAAATACACTTATTGGAGCAGCATGTCGGGCACCGAAAATAAGCCCGAAAATTATAATAATATAACCTGCGACCTTGCAGAAAAAGACGGTTTGACCACGTTGGTTATTACCCAGGATGGCGTTAACAACCAGGAAGCCGCCGATCATTCTGAACAAAACTGGAAATCGGTTTTTGATGGATTGAAGAAAATGATAGAGTAAATTTATTGTTTATATAAATTTTATAATTAACTCATTAAAAGTTTTTTATATATCAATATAACAAATAGTGATAGGATGAAAAACAGACTTACGAAGTTTTAAAAACTAAGTTTGACAGGATGAAGATCACGTCAGATACCTATTATCACCTCTATAACCGGGGAAAAAACAAGGAGCCAATTTTCTTTGAAGAAGAAAATTATATCTTCTTTCTAAATCAGTTTAAAAAGTTTGTTTCACCATTTTGCGAGGTATATTGTTATGTTTAATGCCCAATCATTTTCATTTTTTCATTCTGATTAAAGATGTTGAACAATTTGAAAAAGGAATAAAAAAATTCTTTATTTCGTATTTAAAGGCTATTAATAAAAGATATAACAGGGTTGTAAGCTTATTCCAGGGCAGATATAACGTGTCGGAAATTAGATCTGATAGTTATTATTCTAAAATCATAATTATATTCACCTGAACCCGATAGCTGCCGGTTTGACTGACCAATTGGGGATTATAAATATTCATCTTACAATGCCTATTATCACCTAAGGAATCGATGTTAAACAGGCAGGAAGTTTTGGAATGGTTTGGTGGTATAGAGGCCTTTATTGATCATCATAAAATAAATTTAAACGAGCGACAGTTGAATACCTATCTCAAAATATAACATCCTCCGTCAACTTACCTTTGCAAAACTTCGTAAGTCGATGCGTCTTTAAATTATCCCCGCCTTTTCCAACTCCGCCTGCATCTGTTGTTGCATGTTTAATGCCTCGGCCCGTGCTGCATCGGCAAAATCTTCATCACTGCCCGCGTAGATGATAGAACGCGATGCGTTAACGATCAACCCGCAATCTTTATTCATGCCGTAACGGCAAACCTCCTCCAAATTACCCCCCTGCGCTCCAACACCAGGTACTAATAAAAAATTATCAGGCGCAAATTTGCGGATATTGGTAAACTCGGTGCTTTTGGTAGCGCCAACAACGTACATTATACGTTCGGCACCTGCCCATGTATTTGCTTTTTTTATCACTGCTTCGTATAAAAAGCCTTTATCTGTTTGCAAGTATTGAAAATCCTTACTCCCGGTTGATGAGGTGAGCGCGAGCAAAATCACCCATTTACCCTCATAAGCCAAATAAGGCGTTACGCTGTCACTACCCATATATGGTGTAATAGTTATTGCATCAAAGCTCATACCTGTGGCTTCTTCATCAAAAAAAGCTTTGGCATATTTATCAGAAGTATTTCCAATGTCCCCGCGCTTGGCATCTATTATGTTCAAACAATCTTTTGGCAGGTATTGCCAGGTGGCTATTAAACTTTGTAATCCGGGCACGCCCCGGCTTTCATAAAATGCCGCGTTTGGCTTGTACGCTACGCATAAATCTTTTGTAGCATTAATAATACGTTTGTTAAATTCAAATACCGGGTCGGGGTATGACTTTAAAAACTGGGGTATTTTTTCAATATCAGAATCGAGCCCCACGCATAAAAATGACTTTTTTAGCTTTATCTGGTCTATTAATTGCTTCCGGGATATCATTGATGAATGTTTGTTTTTTGAACTATCAAAAAAACTAAAAATTAACTTAAGTGTTGGGATAATAAAGATATTTTTTTAAAGATTTGATTTTTTAAAATAATTTGAGTACAATTGCAGCGTTTTCCATAGAATTTTTCTTGCGCTAAAGAAACAATTTAAATTCCTTGTTATTAATCATTTGATTACCGTTAAATGTTGCAATACAAACCGCAATTAATTTCTGTCAAATAAAATATCTTCATGTATAACCACATACATCGTATTAATAATTTTTTATTCTAATAAAATCTTTTTGAATTATAATTCATCTCATGTCTGATACAACCGAATTGAACGATAAACTCGTTTCTGAATTGCGCGATATTGCCAAAAGTTTAGGTATTGCCGAAGCTGATGAGCTTAGGAAACCACAGCTAATTAGCAGCATAGTTGAACAGCAGCAATTAATTGAAGCTGCCCGTGCGCAACAACAAGCTGTAGAAAGCAATTACACTGAAAATACCGCAGCTCCCGCTGCAAGCGGCGATAAAACACGCAAAAGGATACGCGTTGTAAAACCAAGCAATCAGCCTCGCGTTGATGTGCCTTTAGATGATACCAACCTGTTTGATCTGCAGGATGATGAGCCGCAGGCTGAAGAGGAAGATCCGGAGGTGGCTGCTGCTCAAACTGAAGCTGTTTTGGAACAGCAGGAGGGAGAAGCGGCTGAAAAAACCGAAGGGCAGGAAACAACTGTACGTGTGCCGAAATTTGAACGCCGTGTAAGCAATCAGAATACCGGTAACGGCCAGCAAAAAAGCCAGGACCCAGCCATTAATCTCG
>Ga0302315_10004525_pt1 | contig 12092 bp, 6 predicted proteins | sample III_Palsa_N3_1_FD_200532 | JGI IMG/M metagenome (GOLD analysis project Ga0302315, IMG submission 200532) | Peat permafrost microbial communities from Stordalen Mire near Abisko, Sweden - III_Palsa_N3_1 | ecosystem: Environmental > Terrestrial > Soil > Palsa > Peat permafrost | place: Sweden... | reverse complement strand
ATGAGTTAACGGTTAATAGCGAGCAACTGCAATCACAACGTCAACATAATCAACAGATTAATCAATCCTTGGCTGAAGTTCGTGAACAATTGCAGCAGCTGCGCGGTCAGTATGCATCCGTAGAGGCGTTACAACACGCAGCGCTTGGCAAAGAAGAAGGGGATTTAACGCAATGGCTAGCTCGCCATGGTGTAGGGGACAAGCCACGTTTAGCACAATTAGTACACGTTGATGCCAGCTGGGAAAAAGCCGTTGAAGTGGTTTTGGAAAATTATCTGAATGCAGTTTGTGTCGATGAGATTGCTACACTGTTACCTGCTGCTGCCGATGATTTTCCAAGTGAAGCCGTTGCTTTAATCATGCCGCATAGCGATGTTGTTGTTCAACAGGCCTTACATAACCTGCTACCACTGTGTGACAAAGTTAAGGGCGAGCCTGGCATACGTAGTTTACTGCACGGTATTTATTGTGCAGAGAATATTGATGTGGCTCTTACCATGGCGCCTCACTTGCAAGTTCATGAGTCAATAGTCACTCTAGATGGCATCTGGTTAGGCAAACAGTGGTTGCGTCTTGGTAAAGTAGCTGATGAGAAAGCCGGTGTTTTTGCCCGCGAACATTTATTGGCAAAATTAAACGAGCAAATCGCGTTGCAAGAACAACGTTGTGAAGATTTAGTTTTTGAAAGTGAAGAAGGTTTAAATCGATTACGCAATTTAGAAGAAGCGCGTGATGTTTTGATGGTAGATGTGACCCAGTGGCGTCGCCAATATGCCGATGGGATGGCGCAGCAAAAAGCTAAGCAAGCTCGCATTGAGCAACTTAACGAACGTGCACTCGCTATTGAACGTGAGTTGGGTGAGCTTTATCAACAAGGTAAATCTTTACAGGCGAAGATTAATGATGCGCGTGCTCAACTACAAGCGGCTGTTGACACTATGGCTAATGAAACATCCTTACGCGAGCAATTGTCAACGTTGCGTGAAGAGCTACGTATCCATATTGCCAATTCGCGTGCGCAAATGCATCAACAAAAAGAACAGCTCACCCAAGTGCAAATCCGCTTAACCAGTGTGCAAGCGCAGCATAATGGGTTGCAAGCAAATATTACTCGCACCGAGCAGCAATTACATGATTTAAGCCAGCGCGTGGTGGCTTTACAATTAGCGTTGGCTCAGCAAGAAGATCCTTTATCACAAGCCCAAGCCCAGCTAGACAATTTGTTACAAATTCGTTTACAAGAAGAGCAGGCCTTACAAAAAGTCCGCGAAAAAACTGAACAAACTCAACAGCAGTTGCGCCAGTTGGAGCAACAACGTCATAGCTTTGAGCAAGCAGGGCATGAGGCCCGTCGTGGGGTAGAGGCACTACGTTTACATTTGCAATCTTTGACAGTGCGCAAGCAAACGCTAGAAGAGAGTTTGGTTGAGCTTGCGGTGGTGGTTGCAGAGGTGATTGCTGGCTTACCGGGCGATGCTGATCCTTCCGTTTGGGAAAAAGAGTTACAAACTGTTCATAATCAAATTACTCGTTTAGGTGCTATTAACCTTGCCGCCATTGAAGAATTTAAACAGCAAAGTGAACGCAAAATGTATTTAGATCAGCAAAATGATGATCTGTTAGCAGCGCTTACCACCTTAGAGTCAGCTATTGAAAAAATTGATACTGAAACTAGGATATGCTTTAAAGAGACCTTTGATACGGTGAATAACAGTATGAAAGAATTATTCCCACGCATGTTTGGAGGTGGTGAAGCTTACTTAGAGTTAATTGGTGAAGAATTATTAGAGGCTGGCGTCAGCGTGATGGCGCGCCCACCGGGTAAAAAGAACAGCACGATTCATTTATTATCGGGTGGTGAAAAAGCATTAACTGCGGTAGCATTAGTCTTTTCACTGTTCCGCCTCAATCCAGCACCGTTTTGTATGCTCGATGAAGTGGATGCTCCTTTGGATGAAGCCAATGTGGGCCGCTTTTGCCGATTGGTAGAAGAGATGTCGAAAACAGTGCAATTTATATTTATTACGCATAATAAAGTAACCATGCAACTTGCCAAACACTTAGTGGGCGTAACGATGCGGGAACCTGGGGTGTCACGCTTAGTTTCAGTTGATGTAGATCAAGCAGCTGAAATGGTATCAGCCTAAAAGGATACAGGAGATCATTAAAATGAGTGTAAGTTTGCGTTTGATACTCTTAATCATCGGCAGTGTTATTATTGCGTTAATTACTATCGATGCACTACGCCGTAGCAGCAAAAAACGCCGGCTCCAAGAACAACGTTTAGAACGTGATCAAAGCCATGTGTATGGTAAGCCTATTGATGATTTATCAGCAGATTTAGATGATATCTTAGTGGGCGAAGGCCCTGATTTATTGCAAGAATATGATTATTCTGCACCGCGTAAAAAAGCGTCAACGCGCAGCCATGAAGAGCCAGTGATGTTATTTGATGATTATGATGACGAGCCATCATTTGCTGATAGCTTTGATAGGGTGGGGCCTGCCTTAGAGCCTGCAAAGCCCCGTGTGGCTTCTCGTCAACCAGCAGTAAGTGATGTAATCGTGCTGCACGTGATGGCTGATGATGATTATGAATATGAAGGGCGTAGCTTAGTGCGTCTTTTAGTGTCATTAGGTTTGCGTTTTGGTGAAAAAGGGATTTTCCATCGTCATGAAAGCCATCATTTAAAAAGCCCAGTGCTCTTTAATGTCGCATCTGCTGTAGAGCCTGGGATTTTTAATGTAAAGAATATGGATAACCTGAGTACGCCAGGTGTTACCTTATTTTTTGCGGTAGATCAGGTTGATGATCCGTTAAGCGTATATGAAAATATGCTTGATACGGCTAACCGCCTTGCTGAAAGCCTTGATGCACAAGTGCTTGATGAAAAGCGTGCATTGCTTGGACCACAGGCGATTGCACTGCATCGCAGGAAGATTCTTGATTTTATGCAGCAAGAAGAGGTTGCAGAGGAAGCAACACAATATTGGACAAACTAGTTATTACATGCCATAAAAAAATGAAGAGGCTTTGAGAGCAGGTAAATTATGAATGCGGCATCTAGCGGGTGGAGCAGATTGAAATTTCTATAGCTGAGGCATATGGATAATCATGATGAGCGACGAAGTGCGAGGATTGTTTGAAGCTTCAGTACAAGCCTCTGGTGGTGCTGCCCTCTGGAGCAGGCTTACGGGTCTTCGGTTCACAATGCGTGCGCGTGGCCTCCTCCTTGCTGTTCGCGGTATAAGCCCTTCCTGGCGCCATTACACGGTGGAGATTAGCACTCGCGAGGCTCGTACTGTGCTGTCCCCGTTTGGGACTGCGAGCGGCCGTGGTGTCTATACCGATGATGCGGTTCGCATCGAGTCCCTGGACGGTGGGCTCATTGCCGAGCGTCACGGTGCGCGCGCTCATGCCCGCGATCACATCTTCTGGGACAAGCTTGATCTACTTTATCTCCTCGGCTACTCGTTCTGGAACTACCACAACGTTCCATTCCTGTTCTTACGGGATGGTTTTCATGCTGTCGAGCTTGATCCGTGGCGCGACGCTAGCACTGGCCAGCTTTTGCGCCGTGTGCAGGTGCGTTTTCCGCCTGATGTTCCTTCACACTGCTCGGAGCAGCTTTACTACTTTGACGAGCGGGCGCTCATCGTGCGCCTCGATTACGGAGCAGATGTCTTCAATCCCAGGAGGCGCGGCGCTCATTTGTGCACAGAGTACCGCGCGTGGAGCGGGTTGATGATACCCTCTCATCGCCGTGCGGTCCCCTACTGGATCGGGGGGCGCCCTATGCACTGGTTGCCTTCGCTGATGGAGGCGTGCATCGACGAAGTTGAGCTGTTGTTCTCCGAGAATTGAGCTATGCTTGCTGATTAATTTTGGGCAACTCTTTTTTCCTTTCTACTTTTGCTGTCAGCTCTAGTTGAAGGCTATTTTTAATATGATTGTTAAGGAGTCGCACTGACGACGTTAGTAGATCACGAGCTCGCAGCATTAAAAATAAAGTAGGCTCAGGAATTTTACTAGTAACAAAGCTGCTTAGATATTGAACTTTACTAGCAAGACTCATGAAATTACTTTTATCATAAAGCACACTAATAGTAAGTTCTGTAGTATTGTTTTCTCCAGGTGCTAGAGTTATACAATAGCCAAGTTGATGAAAATTAGCCACTTTTTTGTTTGATAATAATTTAAGATCGTTTCCAGTGTTTTTCACAGTAAAATTAACTTGTTCTTCAACTAATGTTAGCTTTACACCTTGAAATACCATATTCTGTAATTTTACTACACATAAATCTCCTGGGGAAATTTTATCTCCGGTAGTTGTGGTTTTTTGTGTTAAAGGAAAAATTTCGTTCAAAAAGGAAGATGAGTTTATTATCTCTCTTATATTTTCTATATTAGTATCAACTAGAAATTTAGCAGTGATGCTATTAGGTAGTTCTTGAGAATTTAAATTGTATTCGGTAATAAATTCCGCATCAGAGATAAGCTGCAAATTTTTTAACCCACTTCCTTCATCGATAGCGAGCCTTTCAACTCTTTTTGCTACATGTTCATAGGTAACTTTTGCTAGCTGTATCGGAGTTTCGTCAGGAGCATTGCATTCAAGCACAACCTTTATTGTTGAACTACCATCCCGTTCTGCGTAGGTGAGACTTGCTTGCGCCGCTGAAAGCGCAGATTTTGAGCCGGGCTCGATCATTTTAAATCGGATGAATTTGAACTTAGGTTCTAAAGTAAATTCTTGAACTTCGTAAGTGCTTTTTGTATCTCCTTCTAAGTCTGGTTGATGAGAAGAAAATTTTGAATTTGCTAATAAATATTCATTTTCAAAAAAACTACTACCATCATCTTTGTAAAATTTGATCAGACCATGAAAAAAAAGTTGGTAATGAAATGGTGAGAGTACAAATTTTGACGCCATATCATCGGATAATGGCCGAGATAATTTTATTTCTTTTTCAATTTTATATGTATAATGGGTCATAAATATTTCCTTCTTTGTTGTGCCATGCTATCAATTGAGTTTTTAAAATTACAGCTTTTAATAGATTATATTTTAATGATAATAAAAAAATTCTTATAAACTGCTAATACGACACTACTATCTGTTTTGAGAAGATTTAATGGGAAAGCCAACGAGATAATAAATATAACATTTTGCTTGCTTTGACCATTCTTTACCAATCTCCCATTCATAGTGCGGGGCATTTAATTGAGCAACTAACGTCTCCATTTCTTTAATGGAGTAAGTGCGTGCTATAGAAGCTATGTAGTCCCATGCAAAGGTAAATGGGATAATTGGAATTAAGTAAGTAAAAAAAATCTTACGCCAATTTAAATTTCTTGAAAAAGGAATAATAAAGGGGATAAATAGCGGGCTTAAAAATGCACGCAAAAAGTCCGCTGGGCTACGATGTATAGTTTCAAATATAGCTATTGGTGCGTCATTATCAATGGCATTTTTCAAAACTTTAATTGCTTCATCTGGTTTAAAATGATGAAAAGATGAAAAAATTGTTCTAAGGCCTGTCATTTCCTTTGGAAAGTTTGTAGCATCTATAGGAGAACGATGACCCACAATTTGGTTAGGATAAAGGGCTTCCAATTGTTCATAGCAAGCGATATTAGGATATTTGTCTGTAAGGGTAATAGGTATAAATTCTTTATTGTTTTTGTTTAAATAATCGCGCAAATGAGGAATAGGGCCACCACTTCCAGAGCAACAATCAACAATTTGAGTAGATTTTGTTATGTCTATAATTTCAGAAATTTTTTTATAAGCAAGTTCGTATGTATTAAAAATATCATAAAATACTCGCAAAATTTTTCATCTTCAATTTCCGGTAAATGTAATCGGCCCATAGCTCCTCTCCAATTGAATCTAGAAACCTTAAAGCTACAGACTATAACAGATAATTCTAGGCGAGACAATTTTTAGGGGATGCCTAGCTAAAGGTTAAAGCATCTTGCTTAAATAGACCTCAGCGCAACGTTTTCAACGAGAAGTTGGTGTAATAGCCTACTAATTTTTTAATTTCATTCAAAGTGAAGCAGAACGTTAGTAAGGTTTATAAATTATTTTAATAGGACCGTTGCGGCGGATTTTATACCTAAAATAATTTTTATTTATCACTAACACTATCAAGACATTCTATGGCATTCTTTTAGTTGCTATTGTAATTCTATATTTCTGTGATATAATTCGGTCCCGTAAAGTTTCCTTTTTCAAAGAGGTCCTAAAGGATTATTAGCAAAAATTTTTAGAATTTTTAAGACTCGAATATTAGTTAGTGTAGTACTTCGTTTTTTATCACTCTTAAGAATGAATACAATATTGCTTACTTAACTTTATATCAAAGGGAATTCCATGCAAAATGCTCTTAAATCAGGATTAAAGACAGCGCTCTTCAATCTACTTGTGCTTTCTTCAAAAATTACAGGTTGGCGTTATCCTAAAATACCGCGGTTAAAAGGTAATTTTTTCTATGGGCGATTGCCTTCATTATTCAATGATAATCAGCTTATATCAGACATTTTTAAAGCAGGTGAGTTAGCCGCTAAACATGAAAGCGGCCTAAGTTATTTTTGGTTGGGCTCCAACCTGATGTTAGTAATAACTAAGCCAGAACACCTTGAGCAATTAATGAAAAACAAGGATCATTTCAAGCTTAGCGTATTTGATGATTATGTAGATTATCTCGGTGGTTCTTTTATTCTTGCTGACGAACCGGAATTATGGGCTCCTAAGAGAGAAGTTTATGATAGGCTAGTGCTTTCTCAAAAGGCGTTAGAAAAAACTGCAGGTGCGGTTTCTCCTGAGCTAACCAACACATTACAATATATTGGTGCACATTTAGGCGAACCAATCAATTTACATCAGCTCTTTTCTAAATTTATTTTAGCTAACTTGCTAAAAAGGGTCTTGGATGTTGAACCTTCTAACATGATTCATAAAATAAGAGGTAAAAATAGTGCCCTTGAAACAAATGCAGATGTTATTGGTGAAATTAATGTGCTTCTTATTGGCGGCACGAGCACTGTGTTAAGTACGCTTTTGGTATTATTTAAGTATCTCAAAGCTAATCCCGCTGTTGAAACTAAATTAATAGCAGAAATTAATGATGAATTTTCTGAACAAGAAATTTCTTTTGCTGATGTAAAAAAATTGAAATATTTGGATAATATTATTAGTGAAGTGCTTAGACTAGCTACACCAGCACCTGTTAGTTTTAAAAAGGTTTTGACTCCTTTTAAGTTTGATAATATACGTTTAGCAAAAGGTGATACACTGGTAACAGTTCCTTATATTACTCATCGACTGCCCAATATATGGAAAGAGCCAGAGCAGTTTATTCCTGAGCGTTTTGATTCAATAAAAGATATTCCTCGTTACGCTTATAGACCTTTTGGCGTAGATCAACATCAGTGTCCAGGCAGACATTTTGGTATTCAGACTATAAAGCTCATCGTTGCAACAATTTACAAGCAATTCGATTTTAAAATTTTAAATAATGAGGATATGAGTTTTATTTTTAGTGCAGGTGCTTTACGCCCTAAAGTTACCCCTATAGCATGTTTTTCTCATAAAAATGGCGAGTTATAATAGTGGGGTTAATATGAAGTTATATTATGCTACTGGGTCTTCATCTTTAGCCATTCGTATATTAATTAACGAACTAGAGATACCCTGTGAGTATGAATTAGTTAATTTAGGAACTAAAGAAACAGAAAATAAGAGAGATTTTTTAACTATCAGTCCGAAAGGGTATGTACCAGTTTTGTTGTTAAATGATGACACTATTTTGACAGAATGTGGTGTAATTTTGCAATATTTAGCCGATAAATATAAGGCTGAAAGCTTATTGCCGCCTGTAGAGAACTTTAAACGTTATCGGGTATTAGAATGGGTGAATTTTATAGGTACAGAGCTTCATAAAGGACTTACTCCTCTCATTGCCTATTTATTTGTCCCACTCGCACCAAGACACGAAAGTTTTGTTGTTAATATAAAAAATAGACTTAACTATATAAATAAACATATGGCGAACAATCAATATTTAACTGGAGATAATTTCACTATAGCCGATGCCTATTTATTTGTATTAGCTACTTGTTTACCGCTTGCCAAAATAAATATTGCAGAATATCCACATGTTCATGCCTATTTTTCTCGACTAACAAATAGAAAATCTATATTAGAGTCGCTTAAAGCGGAAGGGTTAAGTGGCTTTCTTAATTAAATTTAATATGAAGTGTGAAAATGACTAAAATAAGCTCTGTTAAATCATTACCTCTGTGTATTACTCAAAGACAGTTTTACTCTAGCTACTTATTAGACCCCAAATCAACCAATTATAATATTGGTGTAGCAATTCAACTTGAAGGATCCATTGATTGTCAGTTACTGAACCAAGCTATTAACTTAATTATCTCTAAGCATGAAGTGTTGCGTACTGCTTTTATCATAGAAAATGATAAACCGGTCGCGGTAATTGAGCCTGAAATTAAGGCTAAAGTCCCTCTAGTTAAATTAGAAAAAGCATCTGATAAAAAGCAACAACAAACTTTGCGAAAAATAATTGAAAATGTGCGTGATGAAAGCTTTGACTTAGCTCAGCTTCCTTTATTCCGTTTCCAATTGGTTGAAGTAAATAGTTTGAAGCACGTTTTCGTTGCAATTTTTCATCACATGGTGATGGATGGTTGGTCATTAATACAATTTGTCAAGGAGTTACTGGATTATTATGGTAAATTAAAGCAAGATCCCAATCTAACTGCTACACCTTTAGACCATACTTATTCTGATTACGTCGCATGGCAAAGAAAATTAGAACAAACAAAAGGTAAAGCTATTTTAGAATTTTGGAAGCAACAATTTGTTACTATACCTGAGCCATTGCAACTGCCGACAGATTACTATCGAGGCGCTTTACCTGTTGTTATTGATGAATTTCAATTTACCTTAGAACCATCCTTAGTCGCGCAGTTAAAAACGGTTGCACAAGAAAATGGTGTTAGTTTATTTGTGTGCTTATTATCTGCCTATCAATTATTTCTTGCTAATTATACTCAACAAAATAAAATAGTAATAGGGGTGCCTTTCTTTGGTCGTGATACTTATAAATTCGAGGAGCTGCTAGGTCTTTTTATTCATACTCTACCTTTAACTATTGAATTACAGGTTGCTACTTCGTTTAATGAGATGCTAGGTAAAAACCAATCCCATATTGCTGCAGCACATAAACACCAGTACCTGCCACTCACGACACTTTTCAATGAATTAGAAATTACTCGGTCGATAAACACGCAACCTTTGTTCCAAGCATTATTTAATGTGGGAGATTTTCTTAACATATCATCAAAAAACGGCGATATAGAAACTGATATAATTTGGAAAGATACAGGCCGAGCTGCTTATGATTTAAGCCTGGAAGTAGAATTAGGTACTAACAGTACACAAGTATCTTTAAAATATAACAGTAATTTATTTAAACTTACTACCATTGAGCGCATGGCACATCATTTTATTTTGTTGCTCACAAAAATTGCCGTTGCCTCTCCTCAGCAACCCATTACTGATTATACATTGTTAACAGAAAAAGAGCTTGAACAGTTATTGGTTACTTGGAATGAAACGGCCAGGGATTATCCGCATAAAAAATGTTTGCATCAATTAGTTGAAGAGCAGACAAAACGCACCCCCCAACAGATAGCACTCTTCTATGCTGATCAAAAAATCACTTACAAAGAATTAAATACTAAAGCAAATCAATTGGCTCATCATTTAATCGAGCAGAGTATACAATCAGAGGCCATAATTGCTATTAGTTTAGAAAGATCCATAGATAGTATTATTGCTATGTTAGCAGTATTAAAAGCTGGGTATGCTTACCTATTTTTAGATCACAGTAATCCTGAAGAACGTTTAATTTTCATGCTCCAAGATAGTCGGGCTTCTTTACTGATTACTAAAAGTGTGTTTAAAACTAAATTCATGGAATATGCTGGCAAAATACTCTTTTTAGATGAACAACAGGCCATTTTTAATACAAAAAATAGGGCTAATCTTAATAAACCCATTAGATCAGATAATCTAGCTTATGTTATTTATACATCGGGTTCGACTGGAACACCTAAAGGAGTAATGATAGAGCATCGTGGCGTTGTTAATTGTATATATACCATTCAAACTAAGGTGAATGTGCAGCCCGATAATATCTTTTTAGCTGTGACCGCCTTATCGTTTGACGTAGCGATGCTCGATTATTTTTTGCCACTTGCAATAGGAGCAAAAACGATCATTGTTGAACAGGCTGCTATCGCAGATCCTGGTAGTTTGCTCAAATTGTTCGATACTTATCAGCCTAATATCATGCAAGCCACTCCAGCACTATGGCGCATGTTGCAAAGGGCAGAGTGGCAAGCCAACGCTGGATTTAAAGTATTAACCGCTGGTGAAGCTTTATCTGAAGAATTAGCTGCTAGTTTATTACAACAAAAGTGTGTAATATTTAATATTTACGGACCTACCGAAGCGACTATTTATACAACTTTAGCGGAGATCACTTCACCGAATTTAATTACTATTGGTAAGCCACTTGCTAATATCCAAACCTACATTCTAAATAATAACCAACAACCTGTCCCAATAGGGGTTTGGGGCGAGCTTTACATTGGAGGGGTTGGTCTTGCGCGAGGCTATTTAAATCAGCCTAAACTTACCGAAGAACGATTCATTGCTAACCCGTTTGCAACTGAAAAGAATGAGCGATTATATAGAACGGGAGATTTAGTGCGCTATCTCCCTGATGGCAATATTCAATATCTAAGGCGGATTGATCAACAAGTAAAATTGCGAGGCTATCGTATTGAGTTGGGCGAAATAGAAACATCACTTGCTAAAATTCCCAATGTTTTACAGACCGCAGTGATTTTATACGCAGCAGAGAAACTACCACAAAAGCAGTTAATAGCCTTTTTAGTGATGGAAAATGCTGCTCAATCTATCAATATGAATTTTGAGCAGGAACTAGCAAAGTGGTTACCTCATTATATGATTCCTAGCCATTTCATCCTGGTAGAACAACTTCCTATTTCTCCAAATGGCAAAATAAACAAAGATAAATTGCAAAATATTGCTCGTCATAAGTTAGCCGAAACAAGGAAAACAGGCGAAAAAAGCAGTAATAATACTCTAGTGGAATGCCTATATGCTGATATCAAAAAAGTGATAGCATCAATTTTGTCTATTAACATAAACCAAATTGATGCTATACATGCCTTTGGTGACTATGGGTTTGATTCGCTTAGTTTTGGCGAATTCAGTATTAAGCTTAGCAAAAAATACTCAATCGAAATTACCCCAGTAATTTTTTACCGTTATTTCAATTTGAAATTATTGGCAGAATACTTAATAAAAACCCATTCTGCTCAAATAGAAAAAATTTATGCCAATGCTTTTTCTAATGAGAACAAATCCAACGCAGCTAATTTAGCAAAGATAACCATTGACACTAAACAAAATGTTATAGCTGTTATAGGTATTGCTGGCAAACTTCCCCAGTCAGAAGGAATACAAGCATTTTGGCAAAATTTATTAGATAGTCGCGATCTTATTAGCACTATTCCTACTGATCGTTGGGATTGGCGTGAATATATTAATTATTCCGGTACTAAATGGGGCGGTTTTATAAACAATGTAGACCAGTTTGATGCAGATTTTTTTAATATATCTCCGCTTGAAGCAAAACTTATGGATCCTCAGCAACGAATACTCTTGGAATCAGCTTGGGGCACCATAGAGGATGCGGGGTATAGTGCTGCAGCATTATCTGGCAGTAATACTGGTGTTTTCATAGGCTCTACAGGTTCTGAATATATATTAATGCAACAGCAGGCAGGATTAGACTTAGAGAGTCATTCCATATCAGGCAGTGCGCAATCAATTGCAGCCAATCGCATTTCTTATTTTTTTAATTTTAAAGGCCCAAGTGCAGCGATTGATACTGCATGCTCTAGCTCTTTGGTGGCATTGCATCGAGCTATTGTAGCTATGAATGCTGGTGAATGCAGCATGGCA
>Ga0302315_10004521_pt1 | contig 12099 bp, 8 predicted proteins | sample III_Palsa_N3_1_FD_200532 | JGI IMG/M metagenome (GOLD analysis project Ga0302315, IMG submission 200532) | Peat permafrost microbial communities from Stordalen Mire near Abisko, Sweden - III_Palsa_N3_1 | ecosystem: Environmental > Terrestrial > Soil > Palsa > Peat permafrost | place: Sweden... | reverse complement strand
GATGAAATGTATAATCCCAACCCCAATCCGGGGAAAGTATGCTGCTTATTCCCACTTACACGATAAAATTGTTCAAATACTTTGTCGGTTTTATCATTAGGTATGCCAATTCCAAAATCCTGCACGCAAACAATAATTTCTTTATCTTCCAGTTTAGTGCTGATGATGATTTTATCTGAATGCGGTGAGTATTTTATGGCATTAGTGATTAAATTAATAACCACTTGCCCAATCCTATCCTTGTCCGAGTAAATTTGTCCTGCTTCGGCAAAATCCTCAATTAGGGTGTGCTTTTTAGTGGTATGCTGTAAATCTTCAATACACTCCCTAATAGCCTGGTTAAAATCAAACCAGGTTTTATTAAACTGTAATCTTCCTGAATTTATCTTGGTAACATCTAATAAATCGCCTATCAAATTGGTGAGGCGGTTTACCTGGGCATCCATTCTTAAAACCATGTCGGCTTTTTTAGTTTCACCTTCTTTGGTCAGCATAGCGCCTAATACCTGCGCATAAGCTTTTATGCTGGTTACCGGGGTTTTTAATTCATGGCTGGCAATACCTAAAAAATCATCTTTTTGGCGTTGTAATTGCTTTTGATCGTCAATATCGGTATTGGTACCAAACCATTTCACAACCTCGTCATCATTGTAAAAGGGTAGCGCACGCGTTAGATGCCATTTATAAATACCATTCTTATCAAGTAATCTGAATTCGAATTGATAAGGCTCACCTGTTTTTAAAGAGTGTGACCAAACTTCGATGCAAGATGTAAGATCGTCAGGGTGAATAAGATGTTGCCATCCCGGCCCAATGATTTTTTCAGTAGGTAAACCAAAATATTCAACTGTCCGCTCATTTACGTAATCAATTTCGCCGTCAGTTTTGGCAGTCCATAGCTGTACCGGCATAAATCCTGTTACAAACTCAAACTGTTTTATCTGGTTGTTTAAATCCTCATTTGTTTGTTTGATTTGCTGATCAGATAACACTTTTTCAGTAACGTCCGTACATGCACCTATATAGCCTGCAAAGCTTCCATCATGTTTATATTGAGGGTTACCGGTTGCGGTACACCAGCGTATTTCGCCATTTTTAAGCTTTATCCTAAAATCAACCGTGTAGCTTTTACGGGCTTTTAAATCTTTGATGAATTGGTCAACTGCACGTTGCCTGTCTTCTGGTACAATGGCCATTGTCCAACCCTGGGCCATGCTTTCTTCAAAACTCAGGCCGGTCCAATCTATCCATGTTTGATTGATATAGATGATATTCGCCTTGTCGTCCGACATCCAAAGCGCGGTAGGGCTTTCTTTGGTGATGTTTTTTAGTAGATGCTCACTTTCCGCAAGCGCTTTTCTATCGGCAATTTCACGTCTTAAATCGCGGGCTATACTTGCCCTGCCCTGTGGTTTGCCGGTTAGGGCATCATAAACCAGCATGCTTGTAACAGAAACAGGAATTGGCTCGCCTGTTTCGAAGTGGCGATAGTTGATATATCCCGACCACCTTCCTTTTTCCGTCAATGCTTTATTAACCTCATTTTGTAGCCTATCAATCTCGCCGGGCATTATATATTCGCTATTATGTTTGAAAATAGATGACGAAGTAATTCCCAACATTTTCATCCCCGCTGCATTAACATAGCTCACATTACCATCAAGATCGGATAAGCTTATAAAATCTGAACTGTGGTCGATCAGTGAAAGTAATTTAGATTGCTCATTACGGGCTTGTTTTTCAGGACGCAGGTCTCTGGCTGATGATGCCCGGCCAATTGACAACCCTGTTTCAGGATCATCTATTCTAAAAACGTTTAAATAAACAGGTATAGGTTCACCTGTTTTAAAATGCCGGTAATTCATTTCGCCCGACCATCTTCCTGTTTTTATAATTGCAGGCAGTGCTTGTTCATACAGTTTTTGGGCGTCTGTCGGCATGTAATAATCAGCAGGTGATTTTGGGGCCTGATCCGGATCATCTAAGCCCAATAGCTCATATCCCGCTTTATTTAAATAAATTACAGTGGAGCTTAAATCCGTAATGCCAATAACATCAGCACTGTTTTCAACCAGGGCTATTAGTTTTTGCTGTTCCTCTCGCGATTGTACATCTTTAGTAATATCAAGCGTTGTACCTGCAAAACGATAACATATGCCCTCGTCATTAAAATAAGCCTTTCCTTTACACTTTACCCAACGTGTTTTTTTAGTTACTGCATCAATGGTTCTAAAAATATCATCATAGCTGCCACCTGTTTTCGGGTCGGTAGCAATTTTTACAGAATTAGTTATGCGTTCGGCATCATCAGGATGCACATTGTCGCGCACATTGTGTATGGTTACTTGTGTTCCTTTCGGAAAGCCATAGAGCTCGCAGCTGCGATCATTCCAAACAATAGTGCCTTTTATCCGGTCAATGTCCCATGTGCCTATCTCAGCAGAGTCAATAGCGAATTGTATGCGTTGTTCAGATTCGGCTAGCTTTTGGCGGGTTGTTACTAGCTCTGTTACATCTGTAGCTGTATTAATTATCCCCCAAACATTACCTTTTTTATCTTTTAGTGGCTTGTATATTAAATTAAAATAGAATATCTGCATTTCGCCATCAACCAGCAGATCCACGCGGTCTTCTGTGGATTCGTAAGCAATACCGCTGGTATAAACGTCATCTAGTAATTGAAAGAAGGGCTGACCCTCCAATTCGGGTAATGCCTGTCTAAATGTTTTACCAATGATGGATTCATCTTTCCCCCAAACATTTAAAATAGCTTTATTGGCTAACTGAATAACCATTTCGCGCCCGATATATAATCCAACAGGCGTAGGTGATTCCTCAATCAGTGTCCTGAAAATATTTTCATTTTCCTGGTACAATAAGTTAGGGTCGCTATTCATTTTTAAGCTGGAAAAACAAATGTAATTTAAAATCGATTAAATAGGCAATTGAAAACGTTTGCGTGCAACAAACTTAAAATAGTTGTAAGGTAATGAATAAACTAATACCTTAAATTTTCAATAAATATATATTCTTTAAAATATAGATTTTGATTTTTTTAATTGGTATCTAATTTATACAACTATAAAAAAAGGTATGTGTAATAAACTAATTACAAATATTTTATAACTAATTAAAAAACTCATTAAAACAATTTAACAGTTATAACAATTATTAGCACTTAGAATTATTAACAAGTATTATGTTTTATTAAAGTTTATTCCAAAATGAGTAAAGCCAAAGAACAAAAGATGAATGAAAAATATCCGACGTTACCTAAAACACCTACAGGCATAACGGGGCTTGATGAAATTACAGGTGGCGGAATACCTAAAGGCAGGCCTACATTGGTTTGTGGCGATGCCGGTTGTGGGAAAACCTTAATGTCGCTTGAATTTATAATCAGAGGAGCTATTGACTTTGATGAACCCGGTGTATTTATGGCCTTTGAAGAAAAAACTGAAGAGCTGGCCATGAATGTAGCGTCCTTAGGTTTTGATTTAGATGATCTGCAAGCACAAAAGAAAATAAAGCTTGATCACGTACATATTGATCGTAGTGAAATTGAAGAAACCGGGGAATATGATCTTGAAGGTTTATTTATAAGATTAAATTATGCTATTGATAGTATTGGTGCAAAAAGAGTAGTATTAGACACGTTAGAAAACTTGTTTTCGGGCTTATCTAATGAGGCTGTATTGCGTGCTGAGTTGCGCAGGTTATTCCATTGGTTAAAAGATAAAGGTGTTACCGCAATAATAACCGGTGAACGTGGCGAAGGAAAGTTGACAAGGCAGGGATTGGAAGAATATGTATCGGATTGTGTAATACTGCTTGATCATCGGGTTATCAATCAAATATCAACACGGCGTTTACGAATTGTAAAATACCGCGGCTCTGTACATGGCACCAATGAATATCCTTTTTTAATTGATGAAGAGGGAATCTCAGTGTTACCTGTAACCTCGTTAAAATTAGAAAAACCGGTATCGTCAGAAAGAATAAGATCAGGAATCCCTGCTTTGGACAAGATGTTGGATGGAAGAGGCTTTTTTAAAGGAAGTAGTATTTTAGTTTCAGGCACTGCAGGTACTGGTAAAACCAGTATAGCTGCCTATTTTGCTAACCAGACCTGTAGCGAGGGTAAAAAATGTATATACTTCGCTTTTGAAGAGTCGCCAAATCAGATCATTCGTAATATGCAATCCATTGGTGTAAACCTTCAGCAACATGTTGATGAGGGTTTATTAAAGTTTTTTGCATCAAGGCCAACGCTACACGGGCTCGAGATGCATTTGGTGGCAATGTATAAAACGATCAAAAAGTTTAAGCCTCAATCAGTGGTGCTTGACCCAATAACCAACCTGATAACGGTTGGCTCAGTAAGTGAGGTTAAATCAATGTTGATCCGTTTGATTGATTTTTTACAAGAAGAACAGATTACCGTTATGTTTACCGCTTTAACGTTAAACACAATTATTAGCGATCAAACTGATGAGGGCGTTTCATCATTGGTAGATGCCTGGATGTTGGTAAGGGATATTGAATATAACGGCGAGCGCAACAGGGGTATGTATATCATGAAATCGCGTGGTATGAAACACTCAAACCAGGTGCGCGAGTTTATAATTACGGATAAGGGCTTAGATTTAGTTGATGTATATTTAGGACCGGATGGCATATTAACAGGGTCGGCACGCGAAGCGCAAATATTACAGGCACAAACCGGCGAAGTATTGCGTGATTATGCATTTGGGCGAAAAGACAGGGAAATATCGCGTAAGCGCAAAGTGCTCGAAGCAAAAATATCAAGCCTGCAAACCGAGTTTGAATCTATTGAAGATGAATTGAACAAGGTATCGCAGGAAGAAGAATTAATAAAACAAGTAACTGAAAAAACGCGTGCTGAAATTACACAAAGGCGTGGTGAAAAAGGTTAATTATAACGAATGTGACTAAGATGGATGAAGAAAAAAAATATGAGTTAAGGTTGTATGTAGCGGGTAAAACAGCAAAATCTGTTACCGCGCTACAAAATCTTAAAAAATACTGTGAAGAACATTTAAAAGGGCAATACAAAATTGAAGTGATTGACCTGTTGGTACATCCGCAGCTTGCCGAAGGCGATCAAATATTTGCTATACCAACATTGGTAAGAAAAGTACCTGAGCCGATACGCAAAATTATTGGCGATCTATCAAACGAAGAAAAAGTACTGGTTGGCCTGGATATTAGGCCGGCATAAAATAAAAAAATGGTAAAGCAAGATCCGGATTATAACAATTTAGATGAGAAACAAAGTTACACGTTACGATTATTTGTAACTGGTGCTTCTCCAAATTCGTCACGCGCTATATCTAATCTAAAACAGATATGCGAGACGTATTTAAAAGATAATTATGAACTGGAAATAATAGATGTTTACCAGCAACCCATGATTGCTGAACGTGAACAGATCATAGCGCTGCCTATGCTTTTAAAAGTTTATCCTTCACCGGTGCGTAGGTTAATGGGTGATCTCTCAGACACTGAGAAAGTATTGATCGGGCTTGGCCTTAAGAAATATTGATAATGGAGCAAGCTAAATATACATATGATGAACTTTTAAACCAGAATAATGAGCTCCATATTCAGCTGAATGAGGCTAATGACACTTTGCATGCAATTCGTACAGGGCAGGTTGACGCGTTTATTGTTAAGGGTGAAAACGGGCATCAGCTGTACACACTTAAAACGGCTGACCAAACTTACAGGGTATTTATTGAAAAAATGAACGAGGGGGCGGTTACCCTCAATCGCGAGGGGCTTGTATTGTATAGCAATTCGAGATTTGCAAATATGATTGGCATGCCGTTTGGAAACGTACTTGGACTGGCTTTTGAAAGTTTTATCCCGAAAGAATACAAAGAAAAATATACCGAAATTATCAATAACGGATGGGAAGAAGATTATAAAGAAGAATTATGCCTGCTAACTGAGAATGGAGAGATTCCTTGCCTTTTATCCTGTAATAAACTTGAACTGGATGAAGGTGTAGCATTAAGCTTAATATTAACTGATCTTACTATTCAAAAATATAACGAGAAACAACTTAAGTATAAGAACGATCAGTTAGAGGTGGCTCAAAATGCAACCAGGAAACTAAATGATGAGTTAGAAGATACTGTAAAGGAACGTACGAATGAACTATTAGTAAGCCGGGAGCATTTTAGATTATTGGCGGACAACATCCCTCAAATGACGTGGACAAGCTTGCCAAACGGGCAAATAAATTTTTATAACCAACAATGGTTTGAGTATACCAAGCTTGATTTTGAACAGACTAAGAATTGGGGATGGAAATTGGTAGTTCACCCGGATGATTTGCCTGTAACTATCGAGAAATATAATTATGCATTAGCCAATGGGCATATATTTGAAGTAGAAAATCGGTATAGGAATGGTGATGGTATTTACCGTTGGCATTTAAACCGGGCTATTCCTTTAAAGAATCATGCGGACGAAATAGTATTATGGGTTGGTACTGCCACAGATATTGAAGATCAGAAAAAGGAAATGGAGCGTAAAGACGAGTTTATTGGCATTGCCAGTCACGAGTTAAAAACACCATTAACCAGTTTAAAAGGATATTTGCAATTAGCGGCATCCTATAAAAAAGAAGAATTGCCCATTGCTGTTAAAACTTACATCAATAAAGCAAATATTGCCATTAATAAATTACAGCATTTAGTTAATGATTTGCTAGATGTAAGCAAAATACAGGCCGGTCGGCTGGAATATAAGCTTGATAAGATTGATCTCGCAGATCTTATCTTTTCTTGTGTTGAAAATGCCGCTCATATTTATCCGGAAATAATATTTGAGAATGATGCCTGCAAAAATTATACTGTAAACGGCAATCAAGAACGCCTGGAGCAAGTATTAATGAATTTTATTAATAATGCAGTAAAGTATTCTCCCGACAGTAAAAAGGTTATTATTAAAACCATTCAACTTGGAAATAAGGTAAGAGTGTCTGTCACGGATTTTGGAATCGGCTTATCAAATGAAGAGATAGAGCGTATTTTCGAACGTTTTTACCGGGTTGAGGATAAGAAGTTTATGGCTAGCGGCTTAGGTATGGGATTGTATATATCAACAGAAATAATTAATGCTCATAGCGGTAAAATAGGCGTTGAAAGTGAACCCGGAAAAGGAGCAACCTTTTATTTCGATCTGCCATTGATTACCGTTTAGACTTACCTAATATAGATTTATATTAATTATTTGACAGATTTATAAGCTGTAAAATAAGTAATTTTATAAATCTTTATACATCCATTTATTACCTATACAATGTCATCAGCCGATAACGGAAATGTGTCTTTAAACATCAGTGATAGTGGTATTGCTACCATCAGCTTTTATCATCCTGCACAAAATTCATTGCCATCAGCACTTTTGGATGAGCTTACCGCGGAAATTGTAAGCGCCGGTAATAATCCGCAAACACATGTTATTTTGTTAAAAAGTGAAGGTGACCGTACCTTTTGCGCAGGTGCCAGTTTTGATGAGTTGTTGCAGATAAGGGATAAAGAAACCGGTGCGCAATTTTTTTCGGGTTTTGCGAATGTTATAAATGCCTGTCGTAAATCACCCAAAATTATTATTGCCCGGGTGCAGGGTAAATCTGTAGGTGGTGGGGTTGGGCTTGCTGCCGCAGCAGATTATTGCCTGGCAACCGAAGCGGCATCGATAAAATTAAGTGAGTTGGCTATTGGTATCGGTCCGTTTGTAATATCTCCCGCGGTTACCCGTAAAATTGGCTTGCCTGCGTTTTCTCAGCTTACTATTCGTGCAAGCGATTTTCAAACAGCAGGATGGGCTAAAGAGAAAGGTTTGTTTAATGAGGTTTATGCAGATATAGCCAGCCTTGATAAAGCGGTTAACGCGCTTGCCGAAAAGCTGGCATCCTATCACCCGGAAGCATTAAGCGGTTTAAAACAAATTTTATGGGAAGGCACCGAAAACTGGGATGAACTATTGAAACAACGGGCTGCTGTAAGCGGCGAATTAGTACTGTCTGAATTTACACAGCAGGCTTTACATGGTTTTTTGAGCGGGAAACGCTAATAAATCAACCTGAATATTTAAATACTTATTACGAATGATTTATTGGATACTAGGTATTATACTAATTATTGCGCTTATTGTGTCGTTTGCTTTTTATAAAAAATGGCTCGAAACAAAAAAGAAAATAGCCGCGATAAAAGAGAAATGGGGTAAGCCTTATTATAACGATGTGAATTTTAATTTGGCGGGCTTATACCTGGATTCAGATGTTAATCCCGGTAAAATTACCGGTACTACAGCAAATGATCTTGATCTGGATAATGTTTTCGCTTATATCGACCGGACAAACTCAAAACCGGGGCAGCAATATCTATATAAAAAATTACATGATCCAGAGTTGGATATTGATGTGCTTAAACAGTTAGACAAAGATGTAATATCGTTAGGGAAAGATCGTGTTAAGCAGGAAAGAGTTGAATTGGAGCTATCCAAACTCAACACGACAAATGCTTTCTACTTGCCTGAGTTGTTTGTAAAAGAACAGCAGCCTTTATTTACACCACTGCAAACATCATATATTCAAATATCGTGGATAGTGATGATCTGCCTGATTGTGATGTTATGCCTGGTTCATAGCCAGGTTTATTTTTTAGCATTACTGGGGTTGGCAATACTTAATACAGCCCTTCATTATAAAAATAAAGGTAAGGTAGCGCAGTACACACACTCATTACCACAATTGCTTTTACTAAATAAAGTAGGTTGGTGGCTGATAAGGAATGTGGCCGTACGCGGTAACGAAACTGTGCTAAATAGCCTGAGCAAGATTGATAAATTAAAACGTTCCCTACTGTTTGTGAACTTTCAGAATGGCATAGGAAGCGATCCCACTGATATTTTTGCGGCGATATTCGAGTTTATAAAAACAGTATTCTTACTGGAACCATTAATGTTTATTACATCCATTAAACGGGTAAATAAATCCCGTAAGGAAATTGAAACCGTGTATAAATATGTTGCAGAAATTGATATGCTGATCTCGATTAATTCTGTAAGAATTGGGTTGCCTTATTATGCCAAGCCTGAATTTTCTGCCAGCGACAGTGAACTAAAGATCACAGAATTATATCATCCTTTGGTTGAGAATTGTGTAGCCAATTCTATATTCAGTAATGTTGATAAGGGGGGATTGATTACGGGATCAAACATGTCGGGTAAAACTACTTTTATACGTGCGGTTGCTTTGAATACTTTATTGGCCCAAACTATTTATACTTGCTGCGCAAAGGAATACCATGCGCCTTTACTGAATATACACACCAGCATACGGGTGAGCGACGATATTGAAGAGCATAAAAGCTATTTTCAGGCAGAGGCTTTAGCTGTGCTGGATATTGTAAACAAATGCGGAATTAATGAGCCTTTCAGGAGCCTGGTGATCATCGATGAAATATTCCGAGGGACGAATACGATTGAGCGCATCGCGGCTGCAAAATCAGTATTATCATACCTTACGGCTAACCGAAATTTCGTCTTCGTATCAACCCACGATCTGGAACTTGCTGAATTGTTAGGTGATGAATATTCGGTTTATTCTTTTGAAGAATTGGCAGACGATAAACGCCTGGTGTTTGATTATAAAATAAAGGAAGGTTTGCTTAAGAATAAAAATGGTATAGCCATACTCCAATCCTTAGGTTACCCGCAATCGGTAGTTAATGATGCCGGTACAGTGAGTGAACAGTTAAGAGAAAAATATCAGCTATAATTACTCGTCTTCGTACAAGCGTAAGCGGTTTCTTAAACCACGCATATTCTCCTGCATTTGTTCTACGCGATCAAGTAGATGGGTGATAGCCTCAATTCCCGCTACATTTATTTCCAGATCATGATGCAGGTGTATCATTCGTTCCAGCTTTTGTAGCTCCGTTTCTGGTATATAGGTGGTTTCGTTAACTGTTTTGATCTGTACCAAACCAGCTTCCTGTAACGAATTGATAAAGGTGTATTCAATATTATAATACACACAAAAATCGGTTGTCGCTATTAAATTTCCTGTTGCCATCTTGCTTTATTTAAAATCACAATTTTGATAACTCTTCAAATAATTCTTTTTGTTTGTCGGTAAGTTTAGTAGGTATCTCTATTTCGTAGGTTAAATACAAATCGCCAAACTGACCTTCTTTTTTGTACACCGGCATGCCTTTGCCTTTTAGTTTTACTTTGGTTCCGTTTTGAGTTTCTGCAGGAACTTTTAGTTTTACTTTACCAGTAAGTGTCTCGGCAGTTATTTCTCCACCCAATACCGCTGTATATAGGTTAAGTTTAATGGTATTATAAAGGTCGTTTCCGCTTCTTTTAAATCTTGGGTCGTTGCTCACTGAAAATGCTATAAATAAATCACCTGCCGGGCCACCATTAACACCCGGTCCGCCATGGCCGGTAATTTTTATGGTTTGGCCGTTCTCTACACCTGCCGGTATAGTTATACGCAGATTTTTGCCGTTAACGGTAATGGTTTGTTTTTGAGTTTCACTTACATCCTGTAAGCTTAGATTGAGTTCTGCATTATAATCTTGTCCGCGGTATTTAGCCTGTCTGCCGCTGCGCCCGCCACCGGCCGCACCACCAAACATCGAATTAAAGAAATCGGAAAAATCTTCGCCTCCGCTACCGCCGCCAAATCCGCCAAAACCTTGTGCTCCGCCATAACTTTGCTGCCTGCTTTGTTGCTGCTGGCGTTGTTGTTCATAAGCTTCGCCATGTTGCCAGTTCTCGCCGTATTGATCGTATTTTTTACGTTTTTCAGGATCGCTCAGTACTTCATTAGCCTCATTTAACTGCTGAAATTTTTTGTGCGACTCGGAATCGTTAGGATTAAGATCAGGGTGATACTTACGGGCCAGTTTACGGTAAGCACTCTTAATATCTTTGTCTGATGCTTTCTTATCCAGACCTAAAATTTTATAATAATCAATAAAAGCCATATTTAGCTAAGTAAGTAATGGTTGGTATATGTATAAACCGCAAATATGGCGGCTTAGTTTTAATAATACTAAATCGTACTGAATAAAGTTAACATACTACACCAAAATTAGTGCAACTATATTGTAAAAAGGAAGTCTTATAGATAAAATTGGGACATAGAGCGTAAAACGCTCGTCGCCTGTGTTGTCACTGGCGAATAAAGAATTGTTTGTGGGGACACAAACAATGGGTGTATACGATATTGGGATACAAAGCTTAAGCTACCTGTTGTCCGTGTTGTCACTGGCGAATAAATAATTGTTTGTGGGGACACAAACAATGGGTGTATAGGGTATTGGGATACAAAGCTTAAGTTACCTGTTGTCTGTGTTCTGGCTGATGAATAAAGAATATTGTTTGTGGGGACGCAAACAATGGGTGTATACGATATTGGGATACAAAGCTTAACCTACCCGTTGCCTGTGTCCTCACAGGCAACTAAAGAAAAGAATTGTTTGTGAGGACACAAACAATGGGTATATAGATATTGGGATACAAAGTGGATTATAAATATGCGGGCAGCTTTCAACGTTCTGCAATTTATTTGCGCGGCGTATCCCTATTTTAAAGATCAGTAACGCGTGTATGTACACGTTTCACATAGTTACGAATATCAAGCACTATACCGGCGAATATGTAGAATATGAGCGGGAATCCTACCGCCAGGAATGACGAGTAGATAAAGAAAAGCCTGATTTTGTTGATAGATATATTAAAGCGCTGACCCAAATAGGTGCAAACCCCAAAAGAGTATCGTTCAAAAAATGTAAGTATTCGCTGTAACATATCAGGCCAGTTTCAATATTTTGTTACCTATACCGCATTGCAGGCACTTTTTAAAGTTACAATAATTATTCCTTAACTCCAATAAAGCCTGCGACTCAAAGGCATTTTTAACTTTCACCCCTAAAACGTCAAAATCGTTAATAATATTGTTTTCTTCCTTTGGCAAACTCTCTAAAAGCTTCATGCTACGGCTTATATAATATTCCAGCTGCAAGTGCTTTCCATAACTAAACAGAA
>Ga0302315_10004520_pt1 | contig 12100 bp, 11 predicted proteins | sample III_Palsa_N3_1_FD_200532 | JGI IMG/M metagenome (GOLD analysis project Ga0302315, IMG submission 200532) | Peat permafrost microbial communities from Stordalen Mire near Abisko, Sweden - III_Palsa_N3_1 | ecosystem: Environmental > Terrestrial > Soil > Palsa > Peat permafrost | place: Sweden... | reverse complement strand
GATTGCTGGTCCGCAGAAGGGCGCATTGAAGCTCGAACCCATGGCGCGGCTCGACAAGACGGTGAAGCAGTTGACCGACGCAGGGCTGAATGTGGTGCTCGATATCCACGCCGAGGAGAGCTGGATCTCGCCGTTGAACCATGGCGATGATCCCGTCGAACGGTTGTGTGCCTTTTGGGCGACGTTTGCAGGGCACTTTGCGGCGCTCGATCCTGAGAAGGTCTTCTTCGAGGTGATGAACGAGCCGACGCTGCCTGACCTTTACCGCTGGGAGGGGATTCAGGCTCGTGTCGTGGCTCGGATTCGTGCGGTTGCACCACAGCATACTGTGATTGCAACGGCTTCGATGTATAGCGGAATCGACAACCTGCTGGCGTTGGAGCCGGTGCGCGACGAGAACGTCATCTACACGTTCCACGACTACAGCCCGATGTGGTTTACGCATCAGGGTGCGACGTGGGGATCGGAGGGCTGGGTGTTTGTGCATGGCGTGCCGTACCCCTCTACGCCGGAAAATGTGCAGCCGATTCTGGGCCAGGAGCAAGACGAACGCGAGCGAATCTGGCTGCAGCGATATGGCTGGGAGCGGTGGGACGCAGCACGGCTCGGCGCGGAGGTTGCGAGTATGTCCGAGTGGGCGCAGCGCCGCGGAGTTCCGCTCTACTGCGGCGAATTTGGTGTCTACAAGGCCTTCGCGGATCCCAAGGCGCGAATGACCTGGATCAGCGATATGAGGAACGCGCTGGAGGCGAAGCACATTGGCTGGGCGATGTGGGACTACCAGGGAGGCTTCGGACTTGTCACGAAAGGAAGCAGCGGGACCGTCGTCGATCAGGCGGTGGCTAACGCTCTGGGATTGAAGAAGTAATGGGTCTGATAGAAATTCCAAAACTGCTGGTCTTCGACCTGGATGGCACACTGATCGACTCACGTCAGGACCTGTCGAACTCGGTGAACGCGATGCTGGCTCACTACGGCAAGATGACGTTGAGCGAGGATATCGTCTCGTCGTATATCGGCGATGGCGCCGGGGTGCTGGTGCGCCGTGCGCTGGCCCACGCACATGTCATCGCCGAGGAAGACGATCCGCATGACGATGCGTTTGTCGAAGAGGCGCTGGATTGGTTCATTGAGTATTACAAGATTCACAAGGTCGACTTCACCGTGGTCTATCCCGGCGTGATGGATTCGCTGGAGACGATTCGAAGGCTGCATCCGAGGTTGCCGATGGCAGTTCTGACGAACAAGCCGGTGTATCCGTCGCGAGCAATCTGCCAGCACCTGGGGTTGGAACGGTTCTTCTTTGCGAACTATGGGGGGAATTCGTTTGCGAGCAAGAAGCCCGATCCGGAGGGATTGCTGAGGCTGATTGCTGAGGCTTCGACGTTGGTTGGGGAGTCTATTGCGGCCGCCGAGACGGTGATGATCGGCGACACGCATGTGGATGTGCTGACCGCGAGAGCCTGCGGGACGGTCTCGTTGGGCTGTACGTTTGGACTGTCGCCAGAGACGCTCAAGGCGGCGAGACCAGACCTGAGCGTGGATCACGCTTCGGAGTGGCCTCGCGCTCTGGGGATAGTTCGCTAGTTGATCTCGATATCGCCGGAGCCGGTGTGGGCTTCGAGGGATGCGCCACCGCCGTTGATCGGGGCTGAGAGGTGGTGGTGGTCGCTGGAGTTGCCGGCGATGCGGATGGAGCCTGAGCCGGTGGTTGCATCGACGCTGAGGTGGGAGTCGTGGGCGACGTGGGCGCGGATGGAGCCGGAGCCGGTCTGGAGTTTGGACGGTCCGGCTAGATTGCCGTTCGCCTCGATATCACCGGAGCCAGTCTTTGCGGTCAGCGGGCCGGCGATGCCGTTGATGCGGATGGAACCGGAACCGGTGGAAGCGTGTACCTCGCCCGTGCCCTTCTGCTGGAGTTCTACATCGCCGGATCCGGTGTGGAGATCGGACGGCCCTTCGATGCCATGGGCCCGGATGGACCCGGAACCAGTCTGAGTTTTCAGGAAGCGGCCGACATTGTCGACTTCGACGTCACCGGAGCCGGTATGCAAGTCCAGGGCCACGGCTTTCGGGGCGGAGATCTCGTAGTCGATAGTGATGTTGTTGTAGAGGGGGCGTTCGGCAGGAGATACGTCGCCGATGTGGATATCTTTGCCCGACTGGTTGATCGGCGGGTTCGCGGCGATCTTATGCATCCGCTCTTCGATGTCTCCCCCAGCGTTCCAACCGGCGTGGACGTGGCCTTTGATATGGACTTCGGAGTCAGAGCCCGGATAGATGTGGATGCGGCCGGAACCGGTCGAGACGTAGAGGTCAGTCGCGGAGGAGGCAGAGAGTGTGCGTTCGAAATCCTGGGCCTGACTGGCTGCGGTTAGGGCTGCGGCGGCGAGGATTGCAGTGAGAATCTGGCTGCGGATGAGCATGGCGACTCCTTAAGTGGGGCTTCAACTGACAAGAACACGAGCCTGGCTGAAAATACGCGTTCGGGGTCGATTTAGTTCCCTTGACTGTCAGATTGACGCGATGCAGCAGACGGAGTCTACAAACCCACCTGAAACTGTAAAGCTGTTTGAGATGGAACGCCCTGGGGTTGAACGACGATTTTAGGCGTACTTGCGGAGAATTCCCAGGACTTTGCCCTGGATAGTGACGTTGGCGGCGGGGGCGTAGATAGGCGCCATTTCGCTGTTTGAGGGTTGGAGGCGGATCATGCTGCCTTCGCGGTAGAAGCGCTTGAGTGTTGCGTCGGCGCCGTCGATCAAGGCGACTACGATTTCGCCTTCGCGTGCGGTACGGGTTCTTTCGACGAGGACGTAATCCCCGGACACGATGTGTTCGTCGCGCATGGAATCGCCGCGCACTTCGAGCGCAAAGACCTCGCGATTGCCGATGATGTCGCCCAGCGAGATGGATTCCGCGGTTTCGATGGCCTCAACCGGCTGGCCGGCGGCGATGCGGCCGAGCAGCGGGAGACGCTCGAAGCCCTTCTTGTTGGTTCGAGGTGGCAGGACGTCGATCGATCGGCTTCGGTTATGCGCTCGCTGCAGGAGGCCCTTGTTCTGCAGATTCGTGATGTGTTTGTGGACCGTCGCGAGGGAATTGAGGCCCAGACCGGATGCAATCTCCTCGTAGGACGGGGAGTATCCATTCTTCTGGGTGAAGCCGGAGAGGAAGTCGATTACTTCTTTTTGCCGCCGCGTGATAGCCATGCAGGAATTGTAGCGAATAAAAAGCGAATTGCAAATACTAAAGAAGATAACTCTCGCAAGGGCCGATTTCGATGGACTTGCGGGTTACGTGTTCTGTGGGTTTACGCATAAGATGAAAGTTGTACCTCATAAGGTGAAAGTTGATACCCCATAAAGTGAAAGTATATCATTCTAAACGGCTTATCTTATTAGCATTCAATTCGCATTGATCGCGGGTCAAAACCAACATAACCCCCATTCAACCCGCCAAACCCGTATTTCTGCTGATTGCTAGAACAGTGGTGTTTGATGGGTCGGCTGGCGGCTCGGGACAGGTTTCATGGGAAGATCGAGATTAGGTCCACGTGCACACGCGCTGGCTGGCGCCGGGTTGGTCGCAGCACGTCAAGTTGCGGAACCTTGCACATCCTACATAACCTACATAAGTTATTTGTTTTGTTTGCATAACGGGCAATGTAAGTTTTCCCCATCGTTGGCTAGACCTACACAACCGTAAGCAGCGGCGATCTCGTGAATCAGCGCCTGAGTTGCTTGGTCCAAAACGAGCCCGTTGCCCGTTGCACCCAATCGCCGGCTCAGCAGGCCGGCCTTTTTGAGGCGGTGGCCAACTTTTTCAGGGCTGCACTGGATCCTTTCACCACGGGCCGTCAGCTTTCGATTCACTTCTGCGGCAATCTCTCCCACCAGAACCTGGTCCTTGCCTTGGTGGCTGAGTGAGAGTGCGGCACCGATTGCGAGCATTCCTATGCTATCCCGGCGCTCTGCAAGCTGGTGTTCGGAATAAGGGGTGAGCAGCGAAGCCAGCTGAGACCGCAAATCCGGTGCATCAACAATGCACCTCGCTAGAGCGGTAGCAATTCCGTTGACATCCGATGACAGGCCAGACACGAAAAAGTCCGATTTTACGACTTCTGGCAAGTTTTGAAGGCGGTAACCTAGGAGTTGGTTTTGGATACTCTGCTTTGTTTCTTCTGACAAGGCTGCCGCACGATGCGATTCCGCCTCTGGCGCAAGGGAAGCGCTGATGTGGAGGTAATTCTGCAACAGCGATTTCGCCAGCAGATCCTCGCCCAAATAAACGGCCTTGGGGCAAAAATAATCCGGAGGAGGCGACGTTGGGCTACCGTCTGCCTTAATGCGCGCCAAATATCCGCGGCGGGTGGAGGTGCCCAGCAGCGTAGCCATCCGCGTGCTAAGGGCCGGCTCATAGATAACCAATGTAGGACTCAGCTTCCATCGAATGTTGTCCAAAGTGGCGATCTTGATCCCAACCAAGAGGACGGGATGATAGCAAAATGCTGCCAGAGTGCGAAGCACGATGTCTCCCTCATGTGCGCCCCCGGTAATCGCGAGTCCGGGTGCGAGAGGGAGGACCGGGTGGAACCAAGTCGAAAAAACCCAGAACGTCAGCAGCGCGCAGTCCCTGTCGGCAAGCTGGGTTTGCTCTTTGAACGCCAGCTTGATATTGGCAAAGAGCGCGTGAGTTGTGCCGTGGGCTTCTGTGCCGGTAGGAAATGGAATCCGCTCCCACGGGTCGCGCGTATAGTCACCCCGAGCAATCATCTTTTGAAAAATACTCGTCGCCTCCAAGGGAGCAGAAAGCTCAAATTGGCAGGTATCCAAGGCGCCGTCTTTCAGTAGCCATTCTTTAGTCGTCCAGACACTCTGCTTGACTTGGCTGGCCGACGTAGCTCCGAGGCTATCGGGGGCAGCTTGACCTTCAACGGCCGCCTCATCCTTCGTTGCCGAAGCGTCGGCGGCGCTGCTTTGTGTGGGAATTGGTTGCCCATTCCCGGGCTCCCCGGGAACGAGGGTATGACAAGTTGTTCCTTCTAACATATTAATATTCTCCGCATTTCGTTGGGTCGGTAGCAGTACATATGAGTGAGGAATTGACAGTTTCGCGAGGCCAGTTCGCCGCTATGCACGGTGAATGCCTCTCAAGCGCGCGCTCGCCTGCATAGGCCACTTTTTTTCGCCAAGTAGAGTTAATGATTCCGACCATGGGCTTCGCCTGCCATCTAACTTGTAATCCGGTAGTCGAGAAACTCGATTTCAACTAGTGATTTTCTCTAGCTGCTGCGGTAGAACTGCAGTACCCTTTGGCAAATCATTTTCGATTTTGGCACCGGCGGCCCCGACTCGGCACGCAGAAGGCTCTCCAAGAGCCGGGATGAATGAAACTCCATGCGCATACCGTTTGCATAGGTCTGGAGGGACGCTATCCCATCTCCGGAATCAAAGGGAGACGGAGCCTTCAATGGGAAATGCGCTCTCGAGGAGTGGTACATCCCAAAGAAATGCTTCGAAGAGAACCTGCCCAGCGACGCGGCGACGGTACTTTTGCATCCCATAAATTGGCCGCCCGTTAGATCCCCAGACCGTCACCACCAGTGCCTCGAACGGACCAAGAAGTGAGCTCTTCGGGGATCTGGGCACAGAGTTGCCTAGGTTCTCGGCTGTAATCAGATAGTCGTTGAGCATGATCACCAAATATCCATTGAGATCTTTCCGCAGTCGATTGATTTCGTTGGATACCTCGTTCCGATGAGCTGGACCTGAGCCCTCAAGCGGAAAGACTTTTGACCGCACTCCGCCAGGATGGCAGACATGTAGCAAAGGGTTCCACGTCCCGCCGAATTCAATCACCGAGCGCGCATCGATCAGCGAGTTGTTGATCAATTCATCGTTGGCAGTCATGAGATCCAGCGTCCGGTTTGAGGTCTGGGCGTCATCTGAGGCGGTTGTTGGCGTGCTTGTTGCATGTAGTGCTGAGTTGTTCTTCATAACGTCCTCCTTGTTTTGGGCAACATTTATCGCTTCCGACTGTGGGGTTGCCATCCCGCGTCCGGTGGGGCCATCAAACTGCCCGTCTACTTTTGTTGTTCTACCTTCCTTCGTTAACAGTTACATCTGTATAACGGTTGAGGCTTCTTGCAGCCATCCAAAATACGTCCACGCGTAAACACTCGGTGATGTACGGCACCTGAGTCGGGTAACTTAGGCGGGTGGACCGGACTGTTCGACGTTGTTGCGGGTGCCAACACCCCGGGATCTACCGACTGCTCTTCTGTGTCGCCAGCAGCTATGGGAGCCGCTCCTGTCGATGGGGTCGGCTCCGAGGTGCCAACGGTTTCCCTTCCATCTAATGTGTCGCCGGCCCGGGGAAACTCGAAGCCATTGGCGCTCGTCGTCGTACTTTAGGTTTACATTCGTACCTTACCTTTTCGGGATACCTTGGACCGTTATTCACGTTATAGCGGATCAGGTTCTCCCTTTATGGATGTGAAAGTTCGACCTCTTGAAACTGAATTCGCTTGGCTGGGAATTCATGCAGGAGAGCCGGCAATAGCCATTGCCGGCGCTCAAGAGGTAGCCCTTGTTGCCCGTAGTGCCTAGTTCTCGGCAGACCCTTGACATCCAGTCAAGCAGGCCTATGGTTCCTCGACTGACCTGCGGCAATGCAATTCGTCCATGAGGCACTTCAGAGCCCCACAGTTGTTGTGGCCCACTTTGAGCAGCTTCGAAGCCCAGCGACGCATGTCGTTGGCCATCTTTGGAGAGATCGGCTTCAACTGCAAATAGCAGCGCTTCATTTCACTCTCGGACCAGAGGTCCCGACAGTTGACCGAGGTCTTCTTCCCGAATGCGAACTGCGTGAGGGCTCGCATGACCTTCTGGCGTTCTCGCGCGGAGAGCCTCACATACGTGTTACCAAGAGTAACTATTAATTTACTAATTTGGAATTGGTCGGGTTGCGGTGCTGAAATCGGTTCTTTACTGCATATCTGTTTCATAGAAAATCCCTTCTTAATTAGCGGGGTTTCGGTATCCACCGTAACTTCCCCTCCCACCAAGTGCGGCGAGTCCGCGGGCGTGAAGACCGAATGGCTAGCTTTCGCGCCCGCTGTTTCGGGACTCGTGTTTACTAATACTGCGTTCTTGGAGAATTGCGTGGATATTTTAGGGTTGACGACCAAAATTCTTGCCCCGGGAAGAAATGAACATGCGGATAATCTGAGTTCATCTGGCCTGGTGAATCCAGTTCGCGATCGAGTGCTATTGGGTTCGGGATGTATTTCAAAGACTGGACGCTGGGTTTTCTTCGGCCGCGGCTGTCGACCAAGCGGATTGTGTAGTCTAAGCAAGTGGTGCTAAGTCATTGGGTGGGCAACCGGACTAAGGCGTTCACCACAATCAGGCACCGGAGATAAACGGCTGAACATTAGGTGGCTTTAGGAGGGCCCAGTCCCGACGCCCGCCTGTCCGTGCCGCCAGGATTTCTAACGGACCAGCCGTCCAACTATTGCCCTCCGTTAGCACATCCTCCCCGCACCTCCGGACTGGTTGGCTACCAAGTCGACCAGCGCCCTGTCGACCAAGTCACGTACCGTAGTTACGAATGCCGGCCCAACCAATTCCGATGTCCGCCGAGACATCCAAACCGTAAACTTATTCAGATCATCTACATCAAGCTTTGCCACCGCAGCCAAGAAGTAACCTTTGCTGGTCAATTCGCGCATTTCGGAAGTGACTGTCAAATCTTTGCTGTCGTTGTCGCTGGTACGGCAGAACCGTAAGTCCACATTGCCTGGCGAACTATGTTCAGAGGTTTGTGATTCGTTGGTGTCCACCTTCGCCATTACGCAACCGAAGATAAGCCTGGATGTGTTCCCAAATTGTTGCATTGTTATTTTCTCCTATAGTACGTTTTCTATGTCGCGCCACAGGTACCTGTGGCTTATGTATTCCTAATACGTGGTTATGAATCTCAAACGTCAAGCGTGGCGGGCATAAAGTTAAAGTGATCGACCGAGGCAGCTTTAGCGTTGCAGCTTGATTGATCTTGAGTTGTGTCCTGAGATGTGTTGGGTCCGAGACTAGCGCGAGTCCCATAGCAATCCGACAGTCGAGAGGGTGTAGTAGACTAGACCATTTGCGAGAGGCTATGGGTGCGACTCCTATGAGTACGGGTACCCGCGTTGTAGATGGCGGATGTTAAAGAAGTCACATAAGGGAACAGAAGCTAGTCGGAAATCTGAGTGACAGATCTCGCGAATACTATAGCTAGTCACCGCAATGCGGCTAGTCGAGCTTTGGGGAAGGAATCGCTCCACCGCGTTGGATCCATGGACTGGAACGGCCGGATGGGTAGGTGTCGTCGCCGCTTGTGATTTGAGGTGTGGCAAGACTTAGATGTAGGTAATTCGGCAATGTCGGGAATGTGGAGGCCGCAATTCGCGACTGCATTAGAGAGTGTGGCCTAGCATCAGAGAGTATTGGCTGAGTGTAGTTTCTGTGCGCAGAAGCAGAACGGCCTCATAGCAGCTACGCAGGACGAGAGTCGGGCGGCGGTGGTCCGAGTGTGACTGTCCAAAATATTCGCAGGATCCGAGTGCCCATATGCCGATCTGCTTGGCCGAGGAGGATTCAATGCGGAAGTGTCGGACTGATGGGTTTGGGCGTCGAATGGTGAGTCGGCAGCACGATGCGATACGAGTCCACTGTGGCTGGCGGCCTCGCAAGAGAGCTGACCTTCGTTTCGCCTGGCAAATGTAGCGTCGATGTTGCGCCACCGTCGATCCAAATGGATCAGGCATTTGCGGTTGGTATCACCGTCGAGTTAGAACGGTTTAGCGCAGCAATCCGTCACAGTCTTGTGGAATTGCGTTAGAGTGTTGCGATAAACGTGAGTTTCGTGCCGAAAGTTTGGTCATGACTTGACGCTGCACTGCTCTACCAGAAAGTGTCGTAAGTCTATGAGTCGCGGAGGAAGAGCGTCAGCAAGTTCCCCATATGTTTTTCGGAGGAGCGAGACGGCAGGATTCGTCATGCCCGACATGCAATGCGGGACTTCTCCTCAAGCGTTGGGATGAGGGATGCCCACATGCATACCGTCTATTTACATCCGAGAAGGAATAATGCGCCCCAAAGGCTGCAACGACGGTCAAGACTCAGATCCAGTAAGAATCCACTCAATACTTTTACCAAAATGCCTGGAAAGGCGCAGCAGGATCAAAGCGCCAATTTCTTTTTGGCCGTGCTCAATGGCCGAGATATGGCTCTGTGCAATGCCGATGGCGTCAGCGATATCTGATTGTTTGAAATTAAAACCCCGGAGCTCGCGAATCCGGCTTCCGACAGCGTTCCAATCGATGACGATCTTCTCCTGCATTCCCGGTGTTGACATAAAATAGCTATAGAGATAACATATAGCTGTAGAGATATGTTATCTATTTTTACCCTCTATCTAACGATACTTCATCAGATCCACATTCGACGCTGCAAAGAAGGGAATGCACATGGGACTCACCGCCAGCGATACGCCAGGTCAAAACACAGCCAGGGTGATCGGTGCAGGCCAATCGGGGATCAGAAGTATTCTCTTTCCTCAGCCCGGTCAGCTACGTTCGCGCAAAGTCGTCTCGCGCTCGAATGCCCGCTCTGCGGGAAAGTACCCGAGCTGGAAGATGGGGCGAATGATGCACTGGGAGTCCAACAATGAGCTCAACGCTTTCTGGCTCCTCGACTCCGATCCCAAGGTAATACGCTTTAGCGAACAACCGTGCCAGATCGTGTACGTCATGGACGGACTGGAGAGGATCCACTATCCCAACATCCTGGTTACGACGGCTGGAGGGAAGCAGCTCTGGGAGGTAAAGCCTCGCAGCAACGCCGCCGACCCCGACATCCTCGCGAGGGCTGCCTTCCTCTCTTGCGTGCTTCCGAGATGGGGTTATGAGTACCGAACCGTTCTGGCCGAAGACCTAGCTCGGCAGCCCCGCCTGCGCAACGCGAACCTTCTGCTCAGTCTGGGTAAGCGCGCAGTCAGTGACGCTGAATTCGAAGACGTTCGACGAACCATGGCAGAGCAAGGATCGTTGGCATGGGCGGAGGCATGCGCAGGCAACCACGGCCCAAGAGGGCGAGAGATCCTTTGTAGTCTTGCGCTTAGAGGTGTGCTGACGATCGATATGAACTTGCCGATCTCGCTTACCACGGAGTTTGTTGCTGAGAAGGGATGGCTCTAACATGGCAACCGCCTGCTTCGAACGAGGTGCGATCGTTCAGATTGAAGGGAAGGAGTATCATCTCTCCCGCAAGATCGATGATTGCTGGCAGCTCGAGCAGTCAAAGACTGGGCGAATTGTTGAGTATGCACAGCAGGATTTGTTGCGTATGACGGCCGAAGAGACCCTAACCTTTCCAGGCAGCGTACATACTAATGTATCTGGGCACGCGAACTGCGACATGTCTTCGGCGGACCTCGATTTGGCGAAGCTGCGACGCAGCTACGTTCTTGCGGTGCTGAATATTCCAAATTCCCGCAAACCAATCGAGGAAGCTATCCTCGGCACCTGGAATAGGCTCAAGTCGCCCAAGAAAGTTCCTGGATGGGTCACCGTCTACCGGTGGAAACGCAGCTTCCTTCGGGCCAAGAGGGATGCTCGAGCCTTGGTCAACAACGACCGTAGCAGAGGCAATCGAGATGGCCGCTATCCGGCGGCCGTTATCGAGTTCTGCGAACAGTCCATATCCGCCAAGTATCTGAGCAGAACCCGCAACAGTATTCAGCAGACTCTGGAGGATGCACTGCACCGCGTGAAGAAAGAGAACCAACTGCGTCCTGCCTGCGACGCGTTGCCACTGCCAACGCGTCGCCTGATTGCACGTATGATCGCGGATATCCCCGCGTTTGACAAGCATTCAGCCCGCTACGGGCACGACTCTGCAGTGAAAGCATTCCGCGGCGTGAAGGGGCATTCCGTCGTACAAGCGCCGCTCGAGCGGGCAGAGATCGACCATACTCTGCTCGACTTGATGGTCGTAGACGATCAAACTGGCTTGCCGCTGGGAAGGCCGTCTGTCACGGCATGCATCGACTGCTACACACGGTGCATCCTGGGTATCTACATCGGATTCAATCCGCCCAGCTACCAGTCCGTCGCAGCCTGTCTGAAGGATTGTTTTCTGCCGAAGGTCAATCTCCAGCGAGACTACCCCGGGATCGTGAATGAGTGGCCGGCGTATGGTGTGATGCACAACCTGGTGGTGGATGGCGGTCTCGAGTTCTACTCTGCGAGTCTCGAACAGGTGTGCCTATCGCTCAACATCAACTGGATCGCTGCCCCGCGGCGTACCCCGTGGTTCAAGGGTAAGATCGAACGGTTCCTGGGGACGATGAATCGATCCATTGCTCACGGAGTCCCCGGTACGACATTTAGCAACATCTTCGAAAAAGGTGACTACAATCCCGTGAAACATGCGGCAATCACCCTCTCGACGTTGCGGAAGGTCGTCCGGATGTGGATTGCCGACGTCTACCACCAGCAGGTCCACCGATCGCTGCAGACGACGCCAGCCAAGATGTGGACGTCTAGCATCAGGCCCGAGGACATCCGGTTGCCGGACGAGACGACGCAACTTGATGTTGTGATGGGTCGCATGGAATCACGATCCCTGTCCCACAAGGGTATCGAGTTCGAGGGGCTGTTCTACAACTCAGCGGAATTGACAGAGCTTCGCCGCAGGGAGGGAACGAATCTTAAAGTCGAGATCCGTGTCAACGAAAGCGATATCGGCTCGATTTATGTGCTGTCACCCAAGACTTCAAGAGCCTACACGGTCCCGGCGTTGGACGCGGACTACGCCAGAGGAATCAGCCTGTGGCAGCACAAGGCAATCAAGAACTACCAGCGACAGCGCTCCGATGCTGATCATGGTGTCGACGGCTGGCTTAAGACAAAGAGCGAGATCGCCCATCTGATTGATGAGAGCCTTAAGCTCAAACGCACGAAGACCCGCAAACGCGTTGCCCGCTACCGAGAGACCTCCGAGCAGGCGCAAACGAACGCGGAGGCGATCAAGCCTGTCATATCTCGCTCGCG
>Ga0302315_10004519_pt1 | contig 12101 bp, 10 predicted proteins | sample III_Palsa_N3_1_FD_200532 | JGI IMG/M metagenome (GOLD analysis project Ga0302315, IMG submission 200532) | Peat permafrost microbial communities from Stordalen Mire near Abisko, Sweden - III_Palsa_N3_1 | ecosystem: Environmental > Terrestrial > Soil > Palsa > Peat permafrost | place: Sweden... | reverse complement strand
TGCTCGCCATCGAGCGTAATGATAGGCCGCACTTCGACGCCCGGACTACTCATATCGATCAGCAGGAAACTGATACCTTCTTGCTTCTTGGCTTCATTGTTGGTCCGCACCAGGCAAAAAATCATGTTTGCGTAGTGGCCCAACGTAGTCCAGGTCTTTTGTCCATTGACCAGATAATGGTCGCCCCGATGGTCCGCGCTGGTCTTTACCGCTGCCAGATCCGAACCGGCGCCCGGTTCGGAATACCCCTGGCACCACCAGTCGGAACCGTCGAGGATGCGCGGCAGCCAATATTGCTTTTGTGCCGGCGTGCCGTACTTGATCAGCACCGGGCCCAGCATATTGACACCGAAGGGCACGATACGCGGTGCATGCGCCAACGCGCACTCATGCTCGAAAATGAACTTGCGCGCAGCATTCCAACCGGGGCCGCCGTATTCGGTCGGCCAATGATTGGCCAGCCAACCTCGCGCATTCAGGATCGCATGCCATTCCTGCATATCTTCCTTCGACAGACGCAGGCTGCTGCGCACTTTATTCGACAAGCGCGGCGGCAGTTTTTCGGCAAGGAACGCTTGCACTTCGCTGCGGAAATTTTCTTCTTCGTCGGTAAAACTCAGATCCATGTCATGCCCCTAACCGATAGATTCATCAGGCTTTGTTCAAACTGTCAAAGTTGGCGCCACGGGCGACCAGATCGAGCAACAAAGGCGACGGCTGCCAAAACAGCGGATCCTGCAAGGAGAATTCGCGGATATCGGCCAGTATCCGATCCAATCCCTGCGTATCGGCGTATTTCATCGGCCCCCCGCGATCGCGCGGAAAACCGTAGCCTGCCACCAAGGTCAGGTCCACATCGGCAGGACACAACGCGATGCCTTGCTGCACGACATTGGCGCCCTCGTTGATCATCGCCGCCATATAGCGCCGCATGATTTCCTCGTTGGTAAATGAACGCGGAGTGATGCCCGCCCTGACACGTTCCTGATCGATAATCGCCAACACGTCGGAATCGGGGGCGCCACTACGACTGCCGCCTTCGTAGAGATAGTAACCGCGTCCAGTCTTTTGCCCGAACCAGCCGCGCTCACAGAGCCGATCTGCAATCTGGACATAGCGAGCCTGCGGATCGCGCGTGGCGGATCGGCGCTTGCGCGTGGCCCAGCCAATGTCGCCGCCGGCCAGGTCGGTAACTTGATACGGTCCCATCGGATAACCGAATTCACGCACTGTCTGATCGATTTGATAGGGTGAAGCGCCATCTTCCATCATGGCGTCGGCGGCTTGCCGGTACACCGCCAGGATGCGATTGCCGATGAAGCCATCGCATACGCCAGCGCGCACCGCCACCTTATTCAAGCGCTTGGCAAGCGCAAAACCAGTTGCGACGACGTCTTCCGTCACCCGTGCCGGCACCACGATCTCCAGCAGTTTCATGATGTTGGCCGGTGAAAAGAAGTGCAGGCCCAAGACATCGGACGGACGCGAAATACTGGCCGCTAGCTGGTCGATGTCGAGGTAAGAAGTATTGGTCGCCAATACTGCACCCGGCTTGCATACCCGATCCAATTCGGCGAATACCGCCTTCTTGACTTCCATATCTTCGAATACCGCTTCGATGACCAGATCGACCGGAGCCAATGCGTCATAGACGGTGGCGCCGGTATAACGCGCCATCAAGCCGGTCTTTGCAGAGGCACTGATGCGCCCTTTTGCGACCTGTCCGTCATACACTTTTTCTACGTTGGCGCGTCCACGCGCCAGGCTCTCGGCGTCGCGCTCGATCATGACCACCGGCAGGCCGACATCCAGCAGCGCAACGGCAATCCCTGCACCCATGGTGCCTCCACCGACTACCCCCACGGCTGCCACGGGGCGAGGTATCGCGACATTAACTTGATTCATAAGACCTTTTTATTCGGCAAAATGACTGGGTTGAATAGTTTGATAGTTTGAAGCGCAATTTTTCATTTTCGTTTGTTATGCCATTCTTGACAATTACAGGATAAAGTGACACCGTGTCAAAATTCATTTGACAATAATCAGCATGGACCTCCACGGCCTTACCCTGCTCGTCGAAATTCTGGATGCCGGAAATTTAAGCCAAGCTGCCCGCAACCTGAAGATGACGCGCGCCAACGTCAGTTATCACCTGACGCAGCTGGAAAAATCCATCGGCGCGCAACTCGTGCGGCGGACCACCCGCAGCGTAGTGCCAACCGAGGTTGGCCAGCGCCTGTACCAGCATGGCCTCGCCATCCAGAATGAGTTGCTCAGCGCCCGCGAAACCATCGTAACGCTTGGCCAGGGCTTGCAAGGCCGCGTTCGCTTGAGCGTGCCTAGTGGCTACGGGCAAATGGTAATGTCACCCTGGCTGATCGAATTCAAACGCCTGTACCCGAATATCGTGCTGGATGTCTTGTTCGAAAACCGCGTTGAGGACCTGCTGCGCGATGAAATCGACATCGCCATTCGCGTAATGGCGGAACCGCCGCAAACCCTGGTCGCACGCGAACTTGGCCCGGTACGCTATGTTGCCTGCGCAGCGCCCTCTTATGCCGCTGCGCATGGCTTGCCGACGCAATTGGCGCAATTACGCACGGTACCGCTGGTGACTTCTGCGGTGATCGGCCGGCAATTGCGCGTATCCGCCTACCTGGGCGACCAGCGCCATGAAGTTGCACTGGAACCGACGCTGATTTCAGAGCACTTCCCATTCCTGCTGCAAGCGATCCTGGCGGGCTTGGGAGTCGGCTTGGTGCCGGATTACGTAGTGCAAGACGCTGTGCAATCCGGCGCGATCCTGACCACGCTGGACGAATACCGGCTCAGCATTTTCGGCACCCAGATGTTCATGCTGTATATGCCGAATCATTACCAGACGCGCGCCGCGCGCACCTTTATCGATTTCATTTTGGAGCGCGCCAATGCCGCACACAGTGCAATGAAGGTGTAATATGAAGATGCAATCATTGCGATTGAAACCTACGCACAGCGGCAACGCTTTCACCCTCCGGGAGTGCCATATGTCTACCCCAAGCACCGATTCGCCTTTTCCGATGCCACCTTTGACATCGCTCAATGCAGCGGCAGTCGAATATTGGACCGATGCCTGGCAGCGCTCGATCTTGTTTTGGGATGTATTGCGTGAACGCGGCAATGAATACATAGAACATGAGCAATCCGGCAAGCCGCCGGTATTGGTGTTCGATTTTCAAATCGTGCTGGATGCGCGTCGCTTCGAGCGCCCTGCCAACTACGCGCTGGCAGCGATTATTCCTCCCAAGGATTGTCCGCCGACGGAAACCGACAAACGTCCCTTTGTCGTCATTGATCCGCGCGCCGGACATGGTCCCGGCATCGGCGGCTTCAAGATGGATAGTGAAATCGGCATTGCGCTCAAGGCTGGTCATCCATGCTATTTCGTAATGTTTTTCCCGCAACCGGTCGCTGGGCAAACCATTGAATGCGTGACTCAGGCGGAACGCATCTTTCTTGAAAAAGTCAATGAGCGCCATCCGAATGCCTCCAAGCCGTTTGTCATCGGCAATTGCCAGGGCGGTTGGGCACTGATGATTGTGGCGGCGCTGGCGCCGGAGTCGGTCGGCCCGATCCTGCTCGCCGGTTCGCCGATTTCCTATTGGGCCGGAGTCGAGGGCAAGCATCCGATGCGTTATATGGGCGGATTGATGGGTGGCACCTGGGCGGCATCGCTGGCCGGCGATCTCGGCAATGGCAAGTTCGATGGCGCCAATCTGGTCAATAACTTCGAAAAACTTGACCCCGCCAATACCCATTGGAGCAAGTTGTATGGACTGTATTCAGGTGTCGATACCGAACGCGAGCGTTATCTTGAATTCGAACGCTGGTGGGGCGGCCATTTCCTGCTGAACAAGGCTGAAATGGAATGGATCACGCAAAACCTGTTTGTCGGTAATCGCTTAAGCGCCGGGGAGGTTAAAATCGACGGCGTTGAAGTGAATTTACGCAATATACGTTCGCCGATTGTCGTGTTTGCCTCCTGGGGCGACAACATCACCCCACCGCAACAGGCATTGAACTGGATTCCCGACCTGTACGACAGCGTCGAGGAAATCCGCGACAACGAACAAACCATCGTCTATTTCCTGCATGAGCAGATCGGCCACCTCGGCATTTTCGTTTCATCCGGCGTCGCCAATCGCGAGCATAGCGAATTTGCCAGTGCGCTCGATTTGATCGACGTGCTGCCGCCCGGTCTGTATGAAGCGATCATCCGCGACACCACACCGGACATGCCCGGCCTGCAAGGGGGTGATGACCGCCATGTGATTCGTTTCGAACCGCGCGACATTGCGGATATCCTGGCGCTCGGCGATGGCCGCGAAGGCGAGCGTCCGTTCGACTTGGTGCGCCATGTATCGCAAATGAACCAGTCCATGTACGACAAATTCGTCTCTCCCTTTGTGCAGTTGTTTTCCAACGAGTTCAGCGCCACGGCGCTACGCAATTTGAACCCGGCCCGTTTTGACCGCCTGTTGTTCTCTGACTCCAATCCCGTGCTCAAGGCGATGAAACCGGTGGCCGAGATGATACGTGCGAACCGTAAACCGGTGACAGCGGATAACCCCCTGCATCAACTTGAACAACGCGCCGATGCCGCAATTTGCAAGGCGTGGGATAGCTATCGCGACACCCGTGATACTGGTTACGAACGCATGTTCAAGGCGATCTACGGATCGCCGATGCTGGCGGCCATGACTGGATACAAGCCCGAAATGGCACAACGCTCGCAGGCGCATAATCATGGCGCTGCACAGGAAAAAATCCTGCGTCAACGGCGTGCCGAGCATGAAACCTGGTTCGATCGCGGCAGCCCGGAAACCGGTTTCCTGCGCCTGTTGATCTTTGTCGCAAGCGGTAACGGCGTGGTAGACGAACGCCCGTTCAACGGCATTCGTCGCGTGATGCATGAGATCGGCCTGGATAAAACCATCAGCCTGCAACAGCTAAAAGACACGATCAAGCAGCAGACCTTCCTGGTACGCATGGACGAGCAGCGCGCTTTGTCGAGCTTGACCAAACTGTTGATCACCAAGCCGGAACGACAGCGCGCACTCGATTTGGTGCGCGAAATGCTGGCGTTAAGCGGACCGATCAGCACTGAGAAAGAAGGACGCCTGCAGCGGGCGGCGTTGGCGCTTGGCCTGAATGCAGGCCCGTCCGCGCCGAAACCATCTTCCGGAAGCATACCCAAACCTTCGGTTGCTGCCAAACCGAAGGGAAAGCGAACGACTGCAGCAGCCGCTTCAATAACGTCAAGTGACAAACCCACGCGCAAAAAAAGTAGAAAGTGAGTCTGAAACCTTCACTAAGTTGACATCGAGAGCCTTGTGCGGCTGCCTTAGTGGTTTGCGTGTCAAGCTTGGTATAAAATTCGGTATCGGTGCCGTTGCAATTGCAAGGATCGCAAGTGCGCTTTAATTTGGGTGTCGCTTTGCTTTAACGCTCGATGTTCGCGATGCGCTTGCATGACGCAATTACATTACAAATTGTTTTATATCAGGCAACTATTTTAGCCTGTCACTTTCACGGAATATATCCATGACCACTTCTATCCCACAGCTTCTGATAAAGCCATCCGCCACGATATTGAGCGCTTCCGAACGCGCCGAGCGGATGTCCAATCTCAGTTTCGGCCGGACCTTTACCGACCACATGGTGCTCATTCCCTATCGCGACGGCGCCTGGCAACAAGGCGAAGTCAAGGCTTACGGGCCGTTGAGCCTGGACCCGTCGGCCTCTTCGCTGCATTATGGCCAAGCCATTTTCGAAGGGTTCAAAGCTTTCTCGCAACCTGATGGCAGCGTGAAAACCTTCCGCCCTGAAGCCAATGGCGAGCGTTTCAACCGTAGCGCCAAACGTCTGGCCATGCCGGAAATGCCGGTCGAACTATTTCTGAAGGCAGCTGACGAACTGATCCGGCTGGATCAAGCCTGGGTGCCGAAAAACGTCGGCGAAAGCCTGTACCTGCGGCCATTGATGATCGCCACCGATCCCTTCCTCGGCGTGCGTCCGTCCAACGAGTACCTGTTCGTATTGTTCGGCTCGCCGGCTGGCGCTTACTTCCCGAAGGGCGTGAAGCCGGTGACGGTCTGGATCAGCGAAGACTACGTGCGTGCGGCGCCCGGCGGCACCGGCGAAGCGAAATGCGCTGGCAACTATGCGGCCAGCCTGGTGGCGCAGGCCCAAGCTCAGGAAAAAGGTTGCGACCAGGTGGTTTGGCTCGATGCGGTGCATCGCCAATACATCGAGGAGATGGGCGGCATGAACCTGTTCTTCGTGTACAAGGAAAACGGCAAGACTGTCATTGTCACCCCTGAATTGACCGGCACCCTGCTGCCCGGCATCACCCGCCGCAGCTTGCTGGAATTGGCCAAGGATCTCGGCTACGAATCGCAAGAACGCAAACTCACAGTCCAGCAATGGCGCGATGACGTCGCTGCTGGCCGCATGACTGAAGTTTTTGCTTGCGGCACCGCTGCCGTTATCACGCCAGTCGGCGAAGTCAAGGCTAACGGTTTCGAGATGCGCATCAACAATCTTGAAAACGGCCCGATCACGATGGCGCTGCGCGAAGCGTTGCTCGCCATCCAGCACGGCACCGCACCGGATCGCCATCACTGGATGCATACGATTTAAGTGCCAAATCAAACGACCAGCTCGGATATTGCTCCGGGCCGGTCGTGGCGAGCGCTCAACTTGCCATCACTCTGTGCTTTCTCGTAGTGAAATTAATTTCCCCTGATTTAACCCCCAATTGACCGGTCCCACGTTGAATGTGGAACTCTGGAATTTTGCACGCCTTGCCTGCAAGAGCAGGCATCTGTCCGAACGGAATCTTGTGTCCAGTCATTTCAAAAAATCGATCAAGGGGAAAAAATCATGCAAACGAAATATACTGCGCGCGTGGCCGTCTGCACCATCTCGCTGGCAATGATTGTCGCTTGTAGTAAAAAAGCGACTGACTCCGAACCATCGGCGCCGCAAGCCCCCGTCGTTTCTGAAGTTGCACCTGCCTCAGCCGCACCACCGCCTGCGATGATTCCCGCGCCGGCGCGTGCACTGGCAAGATCGACCACCTCCCCTCTTGGAGAAGAAAGAAAAATAGCGGTCGATAACGCGCTTGAACCCGGCACCACCGTGTCGCAGATGGGAGTGAACCGGACGGCGCAACTGACTTCCGGCGCGGCGACCTATACGGATGGCGAACGCAAATTCATACGAACCGCGAGCGCAAATTTCCGCGTGAAAGACGTCTATCTCTCGGCAAACACAATTGAAGATGTGGTCAGTGGACTGGGCGGGTTCGTCGCGCAAAACAACATCGCATCAAAAATCCAGGGTACCCAGCGCCATCCAATCGGTGACGGCAAGCTGATGGAATTGTCGGAATACACCGTGCAAGGCGACTTGATCGTGCGCGTGCCAAGCGCCAAAACCCAGGAATTTCTGCGGGCAATCGCCAATCAAATCGCATTTCTTGATCAGCGTAATTTCGCGGCCCACGACGCGCAATTCGATTTATTGCGCAAACAACTCGAATATCTGCGAAATCAAGAAACCCAGGAGGATTTGGGGCAGGCCATCAAGGGCGGCGGAAAACTGAGCCAGCGAGCCGACGTCATTAGCTCCCGCAACGAAACGAAAGCGGCGCGCGACGAGGCACAAATCCAGCGAAAGGAATTCGAAGATCAAGTCGCGTTCAGTACCATCAACCTGACAATTTATCAGTTGCCGAACATTGTCGAGACCGAGATCAAGGATATCGATGCCGTATTCCATCAAAACCGGCCCTCCTTCTTCAGCCGTTTCGTTGACGCTGGCACAGGCGGGTGGGAACGTATCGTGGACTTTTCGATCTGGCTGACCGAGTTCTGGCCTTTCTGGATTGTCATCGCGCTGATCGTAATCGCTTTCAAGCGACTCAAGAAACGTTATACCATCGCTGCTACAAGTAAATCGTAGTCCCGTATGCGGTGAATTGCTTTTGATAATTTAAATCGGGACCTATACAATCCCATTTAGTCACACTGCTTGCTCCGAATATGAATAACACGCCACGTCCAAACTTCGCGGTAATCTATCGCTGGAGACTCAAGCCGGGAATGGAAACTCAGTTCATCGAAAGTTGGTCGCACGGAACCAAGGTGCTCCTTGAACACCAATCATTCGGCTCGCGTCTGCACAAAGGACCGGACAATATCTGGTATGCGTACGCTCAGTGGCCTGATGCAGAAACGCGGGAACGCGCGTTTGCGCTAACACCGGATACACCTGAGGACCGGAAAATGCTTGAGGCGATAGAGGAATCTTTCCCTCCGCTCATTCTTGAACCGGTTGCAGATTATTTGATTTTGCCGGAATAGTCGCAGACTCGCAGACCTTTTATCAGCTATGTCCTTCGATTTTCATGAGGGCAACACAAATTGCCCACCATCAATCACTCTCCTAACTATCCGTGCGTTAGCGTACAGAACGGCGCTGCCGAAACGGCAATAATAAGCTATCGAATTGCACGTCTTGGAACAGGTGAAGGCGCGAAAATTTGAGTCACCTTGGAGAATAAACATGAAACAACGCGGCAATCAATTCACATTTGCAGGAATGCACCTTATTGCAGCAGCGGCTCTGGTTGCGACCATGGCTTTCGCGCCCGTAGCGGCTTTCGCCGCCGATAAAGCGCCACAAGAGGATCGCGCTGAACTACGCATCAAGGACATGCACACCAAGCTCAATATTACAGCGGCGCAAGAACCACAATGGGAAAAGGTTGCACAGGTCATGCGCGACGACGCGAAGACCATGGATACCCTGACCCAGGCCAGAACTGACCATGCCAAGGATATGACCGCCGTCGACGATCTCAAATCCTACGGCGAAATAGCCAGCGCCCATGCGGACGGCATCAACAAACTGACACCAGTGTTTTCTGATCTGTATGCCAGCATGTCTGACGCACAGAAGAAAGAAGCGGACATGCTGTTTCGCCACGGCATCATCAAGCAGAAGAGCACTAAAGCGTCGAAGGGTTGAGAACGACCCATCTGGTCTTTCCTGAACGATAGCCGAACCCTAGTTCGTCATCGCATCAGGTACGTTAAAAAGGAATCACTATCATGAAATTTTCAAATCGGCAGGGTCGATACTTCAAATCAAGTTTCGTTACCTCACTCGCCCTCGCTGCGGTGTTAAGCAGTGTGTTTGTCACACCGGCATTTGCTGACCGGGACCACGGTCGTGATCGCGGCCATCGCGATTGGCATGATCACCGCGGCGCTTATGTCTATGCGCAACCGGTCTATGCTCCACCGACAGTGTATGTAGCACCACAGCCGTCACCTGGCATCAGCCTATTTTTGCCAATCAATATTCGGCGCTAACATCAGCAATTGATTCGAAGGCCTTTGGATCTCCAAAGGCCTTCGATTTTCACATTACTACTCATCATCCAATCGCTACATTCATGTTGCCGACTCAAAGGCGCAACAAATAGCGCTTCGCCATGCGAAACGCTTTTTTACAACAAGTAGTTGACAGGCGACAGCAATTCCCCGTAAAGTAATCTACATGACTTACCACACCCCTCCCCTGCTAGCACTACTACTCAGCACAACCGCGCTGCTACTAGGCTGCGCACGCTGATTTCCCTGCTGTCTGCTGTTCCGTTCCATCAGTTTCATCTTCCAAATTCCAAGAAAACAAAGCTGCCATGCACCTCAAGTCGAATCTTGCAAATTTCATTAGTGGCGAAATCATCGCCCTGATGGATAGCGCGCGTTCGCTGGCACTGCTACTGCTACCGATCGGTTGCCTGGCCTCGCGTTAGTGGCAGTCAGGCAGCCTCCCGCCACAAGGAGAATGTCCCGACTACACACTGAATAATGAGGTTGCACCATGATGTTGACCAATCCGGCAGCGAAATATTGCGCCTTTCCACCTGTCACATTGAGCGGCCGCACCTGGCCCGATCGCGTGATCACGCAAGCGCCAATCTGGATGAGCACCGATTTGCGCGACGGCAATCAAGCCCTGATCGAGCCGATGAGCCCCACCCGCAAGCTGCGCTTCTTTGAAATGCTTGTCCACATCGGCTTGAAGGAAATTGAAGTGGCTTTTCCATCGGCCTCGCAAACCGATTTCGACTTTGTCCGCAAACTGATCGAGGAAGATCGGATTCCCGAAGATGTGACGATCGAAGTATTGACACAGTCGCGCGAAGACCTGATCCGCCGCACCATCGACTCGGTGCGCGGCGCCAAGCGCGCCATCATCCATTTGTACAATCCGATCGCACCGGCATTCCGGCGCATTGTATTCGGCATGTCACGCGAAGAAGTGCAGGCGATTGCTGAAACTGGCACGCGCTTGATCAAGCAATTGACCAGCGAGAGACCGGAAACCGAATGGGTATTCGAGTATTCGCCGGAAACATTCAGCATGGCTGAGCTGGATTTTTCCCGAAAGGTCTGCGATGCCGTCTCCGCGATCTGGGAGCCCTCTCCGACGCGTAAAATGATCATCAATTTGCCATCCACGGTCGAATGCAGCACCCCGAATGTATATGCGGATCAGATTGAATGGATGCACCGGCACTTGGCGCGCCGCGATTCGATCGTTCTTTCAGTGCACCCGCATAATGATCGCGGCACTGCAGTCGCTTCGGCGGAATTGGCGGTGATGGCCGGTGCCGACCGGGTCGAGGGCTGCTTGTTCGGCAATGGCGAGCGCACCGGCAATGTAGATCTGGTCACACTGGCCATGAATTTGTATTCGCAAGGTGTGTCGCCGGGCCTCGATTTTTCCGACATCGATGCGGTCCGGCAATGCGTGGAAGAATGCAATCAATTGCCGGTGCACCCGCGCCACCCCTATGTCGGCGACCTGGTATTCACCGCATTTTCCGGCTCGCATCAAGATGCAATCAAAAAAGGTTTTGCCCAACAAAAGCCGGATACCAAATGGGAAGTGCCTTACTTGCCGATAGACCCGGCTGATGTCGGCCGCAACTACGATGCGGTGATTCGCGTCAATAGCCAGTCCGGCAAAGGTGGCATCGCCTATCTGCTTGAGCAGGAATACGGCTTGGCGTTGCCGCGACGCCTGCAAATCGAGTTCAGCCGTGCGGTGCAAAAAAAGACCGACGAAACCGGCAAGGAGCTCGCCGCCGCCGATATTTATCGATTATTCCAAAGCGAATACTTCGAGGCCTTGTCCCCGTATGTCTATATCGACCACCGCATGAGCGACGCCAGCAATCGTGAATCGGTCAAGGTAGAGGTCGACGTGCTGCACCAGGGCCAGCCGTTGACGCTGCACGGCAACGGCAACGGGCCGATCGATGCATTCATCCAGGCATTGGGCCTGGATATCCGGTTGATGGATTTCCATGAGCATGCCATCGGCAGTGGTGCCAACGCCCAGGCCGCCAGTTACATCGAGCTGCGCTTGAACAACGGCCCGACTCGTTTCGGCGCCGGCATTGACGCCAATATTGTGAGCGCCTCGTTCAAAGCTATTATCAGTGCCTTGAACAGACACATCACGATGGGTGCACGCGAAACCGAAGTCGACACGACGGAACTCGCTGCGGCATAAATGGATTGGTCAGCCGGGTTGGTCACTCGATCGGGTGACCAGTCTTTCTATATTGCGCTTGGATGTGCGATCTTTCGGTCACCGTAGGAGCGAAGCACTTGGGATATCACCACTTGATAGCCACCGAGCCATTCGCTGTAGCGGCTTTTTGCTTCGCGATGTTTGGGGTGATCGATCAATTGTTTCAGGCCCAGTTCCGACTCCCAATAATAGACGTTGGCAATGCGTCCGCTTTTCGGATCTTCCCATGCTTCTTCCCCGAGGTAGCCAACTGTTTCTCTGGCTGCCGCCGCAATCAACGCATCCAGCCGGTGGAATTCGTCATCAAATTGCTTGGTATCGAAAATGAACGTTGCCGTGTACATCGATCTCCCTCTATGAACATATCAAGGTGCTAAGGAATCAGTAACGTATCACCAGTGGTCGACGCAAATCAAGACCTAATTTAGTGGGCCAGCTTTATC
>Ga0302315_10004513_pt1 | contig 12108 bp, 12 predicted proteins | sample III_Palsa_N3_1_FD_200532 | JGI IMG/M metagenome (GOLD analysis project Ga0302315, IMG submission 200532) | Peat permafrost microbial communities from Stordalen Mire near Abisko, Sweden - III_Palsa_N3_1 | ecosystem: Environmental > Terrestrial > Soil > Palsa > Peat permafrost | place: Sweden... | reverse complement strand
CGGACGCATGGACACATGGACTTGATGTCGACTGGGACCGACTCTACCCAGCCGGCACACCGGAAATCATCTCCCTTCCCACTTACCCATTCCTCAAAAATAGATACTGGATTTCGAACGATATAACAAAATCCGGAGAATTGGATATTGAGTCTTGCAGAAAAGAGCAAGTCGACGTTGGCGGGGGAGCGTTCGATTCTTATCATGGTGAGAGGCCGGCGAAAATATCTCTGCAGGCTTTATCGCCTGAACCTGAGCACTTCCGAGATTATGGGATGACCTCCAAAGAGCGTGATACGCTCCCACCAAAAGATAGCGTCCTCCCACATTTGCAAGGTGCCGTTAGTCACGAGGTTCGCCAAAATCCGAGTGCACCGGTTACCGATACGACATGGGCATCCAAACGATCGTCTCAGGACATATCTCAGCTAGAAAAAGAACTCCGTCAAATGCTCAGTGATACGTTATACCTCGATTTAAGAGTCATAGAAGGTACCAAGCTGTTTTCCGAGTTGGGTTTGGATTCTATTATTGGATTGGAATGGGTAAACGCGATCAATCATAGGTATCAGACAGACATAGCTGCTTCCATACTTTACCAATATGCAACTGTAGAACGGCTTGCCGCATTTCTCGCCGACCAAATTCAAAATGCCGATCGGCAAGTTGAACGGATCGGCAACTATACAGGGGCGTTCGAAGCTGAACTGACAGCCGACGAAGAAGTTGTGAAAGTTCCCAGGACGGACGGATCAATTAATGAACACGAGGAACAGATCGACACAAAGATCGAAGACCTAGACTCTCTCCAGACATTGGAATATGAACTCTCTCAAAGCATTGCGGCACTGCTGCTCGACGGGGCTAATACTGTCAATAAAAACGCTCCGTTTTCAAAATTAGGTATGGATGAAGCCCTTGGCGCTGCCTGGCTTCGTGCGATCAACAGAAAGTATGAAATCGTCTTGGAAACGAACAGCTTAGTGGACTACCCAAGCATATGCCGATTAGCGAGATGCATATACACAAAGCAAATTGATAAGGAGCTAGACGCCGCGGGAGCGGTTAGGGTTCGTGAGTCATTTACTGAGCCAGGTTTTTGCGACAACGGGTCGAAGGTGCCGCAACTTTCTCTACCCGCAAACGATATTTCAGATGACCAAAATAGAAGTTCGGGTCGCAGGGGCTTCAATAACCTCGAAACCCAGAAATCGACTAGCGGGGAAAGCCACACACAAGAACGGGAACCTTCTAAATCCAAGACCCGCGCGAAATTAGACTATGACACTCGAGAAGTGCACTGTATAAGAAAAGTAAAAAATCCTGTCACCCGCCTGCTTTTGTTCTTCTGTTTCGGCCATGGAGAGAGAAGTTATCAATGGCTCGAGCAGCTGCCTGCCAATATCGAAGTATGGGGCGTCGGGACAACAGAACATGCTTCATGGGAGCAGATGATTTCCGCGCTCGCCGAAGATGTATGCAACCTATTCGATAAACCAGTACTCGCCTGGGGCCATTGCATGGGAGCAATAATTGCATTTGACGTACTTTACTACCTCGAACAGCGGTATTCTCTAAAAGCCAAACGAGCGATTTTCTCATCAAGCTACACGCCAGACGTCTTTGAACACCTGAAAAACAGTGAACCTTTTTGCGATTTCGATTCGACGATGTCAGATGAGGCGCTGGATCAGTTGTTCGTAGACCACAATCTAATCCCTCCAAGAGCATGGGGCTTGCCAATCGTTGCTCCGTCAACTCTACGAAACGACGTTGCTTTAATTAAGTCATACAGCCGTGATCATGACCGAATTGTCGGAAGCGATCTTAGTATTATCCGAGCCAAAGGGGACTCTCTTGTGAGCGAGCCGTCGTTGTTCGCAGGCTGGAGGCAGTTGACAACAAAGGAGTGTCATTACGAAGAGATCGAAGGAACGCACCTCTTTTTTCACAGTCCTTCAGAAAAGTTTCTGACGATATTGGAGGAGCTTTGCGCTCCTGAAGTCACTTCATGAAGAATAAAGAAGTGATGTATGGTGATCGCTATCGAAACACTTCAGGAAATGCACTATCAATTCTTGCTCAATATCGAGTCTCCCTGATGCGTTAAAACGAAATCAGCATAAGGATCAGTCACGCAGAAGCCGCCTGGAACCAGATCCCTTACCGCGTCATCGCGACGAAACGCTCATTTAGAAGTATTGCGGTTTCTCGCATGAGATGTGTACCAATGTCAGCAACGTAGCGATTACGCCATGACTGAAGGTCTGTACCTTTGACCCACTGATTGAACGCGCCCATTGCGGGTCCGCAATGAATCTGATAGTCGACTTTCTGGTCTTCACTGCCGCGCATGGCAAGTCGCGTCGAATGTACGAAATACCATTTGAAGATGAGCGCCATCTTCTGCTTTGGATTCCTCTCGATCTCGGCAATTTTGGCCGGTTGTGTTCTTAAATAGAAAGCTTTTGTTTCCTTCCACACTTCTTCGAATGAGCGTTTGAAGTAACGGTCTTGTATTTGCTGTCTGGTTTTCAAATCGATTTCATCTAAAGAACCGTGACGCTGATATAGGTCGAATAACTTATTGGCTCTCGCTGCAAAAAACAGGCCTCGTTTGGCGACCTGCACCCGTGCACCTATTTCGAACATGTCGCCGGCAGGAGCGTAGTCTGTATCCTGGACGTTTAGATCCTGAAGAAGATCTTTGACGGCGTTGCTGGTGCCTGCCTCCACAGTACACTGGTTGATAGATCCGGTAAGTATGAAATCCGCACCCATAATGAATGCGGCAGCTGCCGCATGCGGTGTGCCAATCCCGCCCGCGGCGCCGACTCGTATTGGCTTGTCATATCGATACTTCGTCAACATTTCATCTCTTAGGAGAAGCATTGCAGGCATCAAGGCATAAGCCACTCCTTGATCGGTATGGCCCCCAGAGTCAGCTTCAACGCAGATCTCATCTGCCATGGGTATCGAACGGCTCAACTCCGCTTGAATGCTCGTAATTTCCCCTCTGGCTAGCAACTCACTAACAAGACTTTCAGGAGCTGGCCGCATAAAGGCAGCCGCCACCTCGGGCCGAGAGACTTTCGCCAACATTCGCCGCCGCCTTTGAATCAACCCATCCGAGTCGCGTGTCAACCCAGAAAGCCGCCACCGCACAAGGCTCGGTGTGATGCGCATAAAAGCTGCGGCCTCTATGAAACGGACACCTTGTTTAAGGAATAGATCGACTGTCCGTTCTTCTACCTCAGGCTGCTCAAGATTGCAGATAAGATTCATTCCGTACGGTTGTCCGTGCAATAGATGAGATTGGATCAGGACTATTGCCGCTTCAATTTGATCGAAGTTGAGGCCACCCGTACCGAAGTATCCCATCATTCCTGCACGGCCCAGCGCAACTACTAACTCTACCGAGGCTATACCTTTGTAGAGTGCGCCGCCTAGATAGGCATAACGGAGTCCATAACTGTCTTTGAAATCCGAACTGCCGAGAGACTCGGCGGTGATGGTAGTCATTTTGGTTCCACGTCTCGTCTGTCAGTTGAGATGTAATGGGATTAGACAAACGTTTCTTGCTTTATCTGCTGGATGAAACGAGTCAATACGTTCCCTGGGCCTATCTCTCGGAACTCTGTCACCCCCGATCTCAATAAGTAAAGAATCGACTGCGTCCATTGCACTGGGCGAGTGATTTGATCGACCAGCAAAGAGCGGATTTTCCCTGACGAATCATCGACAGGGTACGGCTGGGCTGTCACATTGGCAATGACTGGGAGTTTGAGTCCAGTAAATGATGTCGACGTCAAAAATTTGGCGAAGGCGACAGCTGCCTCCGCAACATATCGTGAATGAAAAGCGGCGCTGACCGGCAACTGTATAAACAGGCGCGCACCCGCCTTTTCGAAAAACGGTCCTGCGCGATTAATATCGTCGGTTGGGCCAGATACCACAATCTGTGAAGGAGAATTGTAGTTAGCTATGTCGATACTCGTCAAGCTGCTTTCCTTGAGAATCGCTACGATGTTCGGCGCACTGAGTCCGATAACCGCGCCCATTCCGCCATTCTTTGCTTGAGACATAAACTCGCCGCGCTTTTTTACTAATTCCAGACCTGTCAAGAAGTCGAAGGCCCCGGCCGCCAAGAGGGCATTATACTCTCCAAGGCTATGGCCAGCCACTACGGTCGGACGTAAACCCTCGCCAATCGCCTTATAATAATGGAGAGCATTAACCACGTACAAACTAGGCTGTGTGTACACAGTATCCTTCAAGTGGTTGTCGACGTCTTCCAAGCACAGTTTTCTCATGGAGTATCCCATCATTGCATCAACTTCTTTTTCCACAGAGGCGTATTCAAGTACCTCGTCGAATAGGCCTTGACCCATCCCTCGTTTCTGCGAACCTTGTCCCGGAAATACGAATGCAGCCATTGGCAACTCCTCGTCAATTAGTTAAAGATGCTGGGAGCGAGCGCAAACTCGTGAGGCTAATGCCGAAACGACATGACACTTCAATTGTCGTTATGAGTCAAACTGAGAGAAATGCTTTCAATAATCAGGTTTTTGAGCTGTCGTTGCTTCCAACTAGAAGATTCTGATCGATCCAAGTATATCGCGCTGCGGCAATTAAGGCGCTTGGTCGCAACAATTACTTTGCGATCAAAAGACCGGGAAAAATGTGCGTGAAATTTTGAGCTCGAACTTCTCAAATAGTTCGGCCTACTATTGATTCACCAAGCTCCTAGGAGCAACGATGAGCATCCGCTAGCATGATGCGTTCGCTTACATAGAGGTGGGCCATGATTGTCTTGCCCGCGCCTGGACGGTCCGCAAACACAGAGCGAAGAGGTTGTCGCGGAAGCATGGACTGGTAAACGGCTGCGATTTGATGGGCAGCGGTTGAACATTCTAAGTATGGACATGGGCTGCCCTCGGAAACCTCTCCCAGTTGAAGCTGGATTTCTCTTGTAAATTTGAAACGAGGTAAGTGACGAGGGTCTGCTATATCGTCGACAGGTCTTGGCCGTATGGAGGTGATTTGTCTTTTCCCTGGGCGACGTGCGATTTCTCTTCTGCGTGGAACTCTGGCCCAAGACGTGAACGCAACACCAAGCGGACCCGTGTGGAATCTATCCACACGGCAACCCTACATTCGAGCATTAGCTGCTGCGTAGCCCGACTTCCCCTTGGCTAGTTTCGAGCGCCCGCTCAATCACATCGGCGGCAACATCCAGCCCGCGGGACTCTGCAATCAAATCTTGGAAATAGCGAGCTCGTTCGCGATACCCTGGACTCACAAGAACCTTATTAATTAGATACGCAAGATGTTCTACCGATAAATCTTGCAGCTCCACGAATTCACCCACGCCTCGATACGCGATTCTGGCAGCGACACCCGGCTGGTCATAGGTTATTGGTATTGCCACCATTGGCACTCCGTTCGCTAGCGACTCGAGCGTCGTATTCAGCCCCGCATGTGTAATGCAAAGCGTCGCGCGCTTCAGGATCTCAATTTGTGGGGCCCGTCGGACGACAATCGCATTCGTTGGAATTGGCTCCAGATCAAAAAAATCGACGTTGTTTCCCACCGAAAGGACAAGTTGGACCGCTGGGAATCTGCGGACCGCCTCAAGGATGACCCGGTAAACGTGATTTTGGTTATTGATCATCGTTCCGAGCGAAGCATAGATCAAAGGACCGCCGCTCAGGCTTTCCCAGGGAAACGACACATTCTCACGCCCTTCACTGCTGTGAAAAGGCCCCGCATAGTGAAACTGGGGCGGCCAGGGGGTTCCAGGGAAATCAAAATCTTTGGGTACCTGACTTATCACAGCCAGCTTGGAGGAGGTAGACCCGGGATCGTGCCAGTCGATCTGAAGACCAACCTTCTTCGCATATTCCATTATTACCGCCAAAGTCGGTGAAACCAACTCGCCAATCAGTTTCAGTCCTTCAACATTCCTAGCCAGAGCGTCCGGGGTAGTGTCGTGTGGCCAACTAAAGTAACAGAGTGGGGTCGTTCCGAAAGGATCAATTGGAAGAGTAGTCCAAACCTGCACGAAGGGGATGCCTAGACTGATCGGGACAAATTGCAGGAAGTGCATTGCGTCGATTACAAGCGCGTCGATCCCTGTCTCTGCGAGCTTTTCCGGCAAATGGTCATATGCCGCTTTCGCAAGGCCAGGAGAAAAGTCCCGCGACGTGTGCTGAAGAGCGTCCATGCCTTGTAGCTTTGCAATAGAGCCAACGATTTCGGCTATTGAGCCGGATGGATACTCATTGTCGCAGTAGGGTGCAAACTCAAGCCCAGCTGCCCGAATGGCGGGTCCGGAATCCAGAAGACCTATGAAGACAACTTCATGTCCACGCGACTGCAGCGTGCGTCCAAGCGATGTCATCGGGTTTAGGTGTCCCGACAGAGGCATACTGACAAAACCAATCTTCATCTTGGATCTCTTTCGTCTTTCTGGTTGATTCAGAGCAGAGTCGAGTATATCCGAGGATGTGTAATGGTCAATAGGCTCACGCTAACAATCGATGGGTCATCCTCGCGCCTAATTTGTTTCTCTTTGGGTCCAGCGGCCCAGTTCGGCCTCAAGGCGAACTTAGCTCCAGGTATTGATTACCCTTCGGCGGCCAGCCTTCCACATTCAAACCCCGTTTTGAGGAGCAGAGCGGGGCAGGCGATACCCCGAACTCCAAAGGCTGACTCAGCAACTTCTGCCACCCTGGTTGTCGAGATGGATTGACCTAGATCCCGGTCCTCACGTAATCTTCACTCGGTCTCATCGTGTAGCGTCTCATTATTCCGTACTTGGGAGAACCCATGATCGACAAGCAGTTACCCGCCACAGCGAAGCTCGACTTTAGCGGCACCTGGAATCTCAACACCGTACTCAGCGCATTCAGCCCAGCGCCCGCACCCAGCGCGCAGACCGAGATCATTACCCAAATCCGCGACGACTTCACCGTCGACTTTGCCTCGACCGGTGACGACGGCAAGCAGAGGTACCTTTACACCCTCAAACTGGGCGGCCCCGAGACCCCCCTCAAACCCATCCTGAACGAGACCTCCCTCGTCCTGATCAGCGCCAAAGGGGAGTGGCGCGGCAACTCCATCGTCGTCGACGCAAAGATCTCCTACCAGGGCTATGATGGCAGCCTCACCTCCACCTACAACCTCTCTCCCGACGGCAAGACCCTCATCAAAACTATAGCCGCTAACACCGACTTTGGAGACTTCGATCTCAAAGCGGTTTATGACAAAGCTATGTAGCAAACGCACTGCTCCAGAGGCGAATGTCAATCGGCAAATCGAACTTGGCCCTGATTGATTTGCGCCCGGCGGTTAGGTTTCTCTCAAAGTAAAAAACTTGAGCTTGGACCAACTGCGGCCCTACTACGAACACGCCATTGACGCCTCCACTCTACGCCATCTATGCCAAAGGACCTAGTATCGACTACGGCTCCATGGGGCATTGGGACACCTCCGGCCAAGCTGGCATCGTCGAAGATACGGCGCGGGTTGGTAGGAACTCGTATAACAGTGCGAGCGATAGGTTAGGTATTCAGAGCTTTCGCGACACACAGCGATCAATAAGTTTAGCCTAGGAGTTAGTCTTCATGATACGACTCCATCCTCTTGCCGCCCTTTGAAATAGTCTCTAATACCCGTCTTTACTTCTTTTGATGCTGTCGCTGAATAGTTCAAGAGACCATCTGGTCGCCTTTCTAATAAACCATCTATGTTCACTCCCGCCAACAATTTATACCGGTTGATGTAGTCTCTATTCTTCAACTCTCCGTGCCATTCGTGAACGATGAGGCCCTCGATACATCCAACACCTCCATTCTCATGGATCCATTCAGCCGAAGGCTGAAGCCAACGCTCCCAATTGGGATAGTGAAAAAAACTTGGCAGCTGCTCTTTGAGGCACGCAGCGGTCAGCAGTACATCTGCACCACCTATAATTGCAAATTCACATAGACCGCCCGCTTCATCCCACAATTGACGACGCGCGGCCCAAGCGAACCCAGGGTGATTCTCTAGGCTCGATTCACCGCGAGAGATACAGCTATTCACCTTTCGTCGTAACAAACCACTGCGATCTGTCCATGCTACTTCATGAAAGAGCTGGATGATTGGTCGTTCATCAAGGGCTTTCTCGGCCATTCCAAACCATCTTGCATTCATAAACCAGATGTCAGGGTCTATCCACGCTATTTTGTCATATGTTCTGGGAACAGATTTAACAATCAAGTTGAGCAGATTCTCTTTGTGCCACAAAATGTTGGAGGAAGTCGTCCGATACCGAATACTACAGACATCTTCCGGTAAGAAGAAATTCTCATCATCATATGCGAGTTCGCCGACAAAAATGGGAATCTTCATGCTGCTAAGTTGACGGTAAAACCTCAGCAAATTCCTTCTTGATTCTTGGTATCCTGCCGGATTGAAATGACAGCATACGACCGCAAGGCTCATATGTATGGACTCCATTGGATGGTCGGGATATCTGGCTCGTATTGAAGGTAGGCTGGTCAGTTTTACGTAATCCGGGTTATGCCAAGTTCTGAATTGCCATATTTACAAAGGATGAGAACTTGCGTTGAATGTATAACGGAAGCTCTGTCATCGCACGAACCGTCTTACAGGCATCGGACCTCTGTTGAGATAAAACCGAAGTAGAATTTACTTCATCGGGACGGTACCGATGCATTGACAAGGTATTTCTGGGTCGGTTCCGCTACGCATATTGTATGAATGATGATCTTCCAATCTTGCCTTCATTAGTTCTTTGAGAGCGTTGACTACATCCTGACACGATGTTTCAAAGACGTTCTCGCCTTTCCAAGCATTTTATTCAGCGATCACACCATCAAAATCTACAACAATCGTTCTGTTCTAATCTCTTCATTTAGCGACTTGATCCAATCGTGCAAACCGACACCGTCCATATATGCGAGAAATTTTTGTGCTATCTCGATCAGTGTTTTATCAAGACGACAATAAACGGCCCTCGCATTCTTGTAAAGGTCTTTTAAACCCGCGTCTCGCAAAGTAGCCAATGGACCATCAACAAATACTTCGAGCGGTTAGGGAAGGGTCGCGTGCTACTAGGCGTGACGTGACCTGCCCCCAAAAAACACTCCCAAGTGAAGCTGGAGTTCTCTCGTAATCTAAGCGAGGGAGCTAGCGATGAAGAAGAGCCGGCATACGGAAGAGCAGATCGTCGGGATACCCAAGCGGAGCGAGGCTGGGGTGAAGAGGGCGGATCTGTGCCGTGAGCGCGGGATCAGCGTGCGACGTTCTATGGCTGGAAGCAGAAGTTCGGCGGGATGGACATGAGCGAGGCGCAGCGGCTGAAGGCGCTGAAGGGCTAGAACCGTCGGTTGAAGTTGCTTGTTGCGGAGCTGACGATGCTCAGTCCCTAGACACTTGGTGACGCTCGCGCCGACACTCAAGAGCCCACAAGAGGATTTGGTTATCGGCGTCATCACGAATCTGAAACAGCACTCCAAGGATGCCGTCCTTGGATGGTCGTTACCCGGAATGTGCCGACCCGGATGGGGCCGAATACAAGGCGATACTTACCTCACCCCTTGCATCTGTACGGAAGAGCGCAGTAGCGATTGTGCGTTCTGCATGTCGATGGGGGCAATGGGTTCGCAGAGTCCCAGGCAAGTCCGTATCCGCTTTCGCCGTTACGGAAACAATCGGGCCAATACGGATTGGACTCGCCTTCAACGCCCCTCTCTGCTGGTCCGCGAACAGGCGATATATGGACTCAACTCTTTGTATAGGGGGACCAAGACGTACCTCTCAATGGCTTCGATTTAGTGGATACAACCTATCTAAGAACGTGGTGGGCGAAGCACCAGTCTGACCAAGCCGCCTTCGCACTTGTCGCATACGCAGAGGGTTCAGGAGATCCACGGCGCGTTCGATATGACGAGGTCGGTCTGTATGACGAAGCAGAGCGAGAAGCAAAAGTATAGCCGCGCAATCAAGCTTTACTTGAACAGCTACGCGACCAAATGCGAACGTATTCTGCAACACCACGACTATCACCTCCGGACTTGGCAAAAGAGGTGGGTAGGGGCTGCACTGATGTACAGAAAAACCTATCTATCCGGCTGACTCGCTTTACTAAGCAGCCAGAGCAAGGGATGGCTGATGGTTATGGCTTGTTGGAACTGCAATTCCTGATGGCAAGCTGTACCGTGAGCGCAGACGGCCTGATGCAGGTAGCCGAATACGGCGTTGCGACACGTAGCCCTGGCAGTCGCTACGCAGTAGTAAGGATCGTCAACAAGTCCAGCGAAGCATCGCTCGACCCTTATCAGTCCAAAGCATTAGAGGATTGGATCAGAAGTTACAAGAGCAGCTAGGCAATAGATGCGTATTCGGGATGTTCGTCTGCAAACTGACCTCAGAGATCGATCGGATTAGTACCGATATGTCGGCTTGTGGCTAGCAATCCGGGCGGCCTCGATTGGCGCATCCAGGCCAAGTCACTCATCGACTCCCGAGCCGATACATTTTTCAATGATAGCAAACGAGAAACCCTCTTCTGTTGATTGATATGCAGCCTGTGCGCCCAAGTTCTCAAAAGGTCGGGTGGCAAGTTCACCGGTCAATGAGTTCAACTTGTCGCGCTCGCGATAAAACAAGACGGCAGGGGACATCACCGAATGAGAGAGATTGGTCTAACCGTATCCGAGCAACTAATCACGGTTCTGCACTGTCTCTTCAGGAAATTAACTAGGGAAGAGGTTGTCGGCAATATCATTCCTCGCTAAGTGGCCGAGCATAAATTGCAACCCAAAGTTGCTGTACAACTGCTGTACAAACGGCTCCCCTAATGTCCTGAAACACCTCGGAATTACCTCGTCTGCTCTATATCTCACAACAACATACACAAGACCTGGTCGTTTCGTAATCAGCAGGTCAACGGTTCAAGTCCGTTCGTCGGCTCCATGAATTTCGGTGGTGAGAGGTGCGGCCTGTGGTCGCATTTTTCGTTTAATGGCGGAAGACGATGCCGCGGCCGAGGATGAGGATATAGGCGAGGCCGATGAGGATGGCGGCAGTCCACCAGGCGGGGGATTGCGATACGGTGAGTGGGGATGCGTCTGAGTGCTCGGGGAGGAGGGAGTCTGCCCACATGAAGCCGGAGTTGCCGCCGAAGGCTGCGGGGATGGTGGAGATGAGGAGCAGCTTGATGCCGAGAGGGTCGAAGGCTCCGGCGAGACAGTAGAAGGCGCAGGCGGCGTAGTAGGGGAGCCGGCCAACGGTGTTGTAGAGGCTGCGGTGCTGGGTGCGGTCGGGGCAGAAGGGTTGGAGGACGCGCATCATGAGCTTGACGACGAGGAAGTAGAGCGCGGCGCCGAAGAGCGTCATGGCGATACGGAGGGCGAGGTCGTGAGGGAGGCCGGCGATGACGGCTTCCCAGTCGCCTACGCCGATGATGCCGGAGAAGAGGAAGTAGCCGGCGCCGTCCATGAGATTGAAGCTGCCGAGGAGCCAAAGGAAATAGCGGAGGTTGGGGCGGCGGGTGGAGAGCGCGGCGGCGGCCATGGCGAGGGCGCCGGCGATGAGGTTGACGAGGGTGCCGGCGGCGTCGACGAGGCGATCGGGGCGGATGTCAGAGAGGTGATTGCTGGTGAGGGCGGTGGGGATGTCGCCGCGGAGATAGGCGGTGAGGCCGTGGCCGAGGCCTTCGTGGAGGAGGGAGGAAGCGGCGATGGCGAGGACCGCCATGCTGATGATGGTGAGGTTGCTGTTGTGCGCGTGGGTTGGGATCGCTTCTGGCATCAGGCTGCCAGTGTAGCCGACTGGTTGGTGATACGAGGGCGGGCGGGCGCGGTGGTTAGGGACGCGAATGGCGTTGACCCTTGATTATGAGCGAGGAGGAATTGCCTGTCGCTGGCGTTTCTGGGTAAGCTTACGCAGCAGGATCAAATTCGCAAGGGATTCGGAAGGATGAGGAGAGATATGACGCGTAATGGGATTGCATGTGCGGCGTTCGGTTTGATGGTTTCTTCCGTGCTGTGCTTGGCGCAGGCACCTGCTGCGGCTCCGGCGCCGGTTGGGCCTGCG
>Ga0302315_10004510_pt1 | contig 12112 bp, 9 predicted proteins | sample III_Palsa_N3_1_FD_200532 | JGI IMG/M metagenome (GOLD analysis project Ga0302315, IMG submission 200532) | Peat permafrost microbial communities from Stordalen Mire near Abisko, Sweden - III_Palsa_N3_1 | ecosystem: Environmental > Terrestrial > Soil > Palsa > Peat permafrost | place: Sweden... | reverse complement strand
AGGTCTTGCTGCACGTCATAGCCGGTATTGTTTCCTGCCAGGTAATTGATAGCCTTATAACTATCCTTAAACATCATGGCATTCAAATCCACGTCGTAATTGCCCGGTTCGCCGGCACCTATGCTCTCCTGGCCAATCAAATGCAGCTTTGCACCTTTTTTAATGGTGAGGTTCAGCGCTACATCATCGCTCATCACCTTGTTTTGCAATACTTTTACGGGCTGGTTATTCTGAATAACCTGCACCTGGTTAACTGCCACCTGCGGAATGCTGTTGGTAGCAATGCTGTATTTATCGTCGAGCAGGTTATCGCCACCGATATACAAAGCGGAGATCGGCTTATTGTTGTAGCTGATGGTGCCATCGGCAGCTACAGATATGCCCGGCATCTTTTTGATCACTTCGCCTATTGTCCGGTCCTGCGGGTTAGCGAAATCAGATACTTTGTAACTCAGCGTATCGCCGTTGACGCGCAAAACGGGCCTGCTGCTTTTGATGTTGACCGTTTGCAACTGGTTTACCGACCGCGACAATGTAAAATCTAACGGCGTATCAAAACCGGCAACCGCTTTTGCCTGGTTTTTAAACCCGATGCTGCGCACCTCCACAGCCAGGCTGTTTGGCGCTGTGCCGGCCGGTACCTGCAACAAATAGGCGCCTTTATTATCAGTTACCGCGTAACCGACGATGGAATTGCTTGCGCTGTTTTTTAAGTTGACGCTGGCATATGGCACGGCGCTGCCCGTACTGTCTTTAACCGTACCTTTTATGGTTTGGCCAAACACAGCAACAGAAAGCAACATGGCGATAGCCAGCAGCCCTGCAAACCTGGTTATTTGTTTCATTTTTTCTCAGGTAATTCTATAGGATTGTTGATCCCGGGGAGGCCAGCCGATTTAAACCTGACGTGGTCCGCTTTTACGCCATTGGCATTCTGCTGCGCCATTTGCATTTGCGCAAAGGCATCAGGATCTTTGTGCATGGTCATCTCCAGTTTGGCAAAAGCCTCCGGCGTGGTTTTGATGGCTTTTGTTGGCGGTTCAATCAGGTTCGGGTCGTTATTTAAATCCTGGAACATTGGAGGAATATGTTCTGGAGCAAGTGCGGTTCCCGGCCGCGATGGTATTGCTTTCTCCATCCCGTCGAACTTGAATATCACTTCGTTTTTTGCATCACGGGCATCTACAATTACGCCCGGCAGCCCATTTAATTTCCAGGGGCCGGTGTGCACGGGCAGATCGGGACAAAACCATGCGATATAATCGCGTCCTTTAAAATGGCAGGTGGCTTTCTGGCAATGCAGGCGGCCAAAACTTGCCGTGTCGCGACTGATCTTCCAGCGAATAACCGGCATCGGTTCTTCAAACTGGTAACTGTTCATTGCCAGCTTGTCCTTTGTGAAAAACTTCTGCTCATTCGGAAATTGGTAATATTCGGTGCGTGAACCTGCATCTACCGTTCTAACTTCTACGTGCCCGTCCGGGCTGCTGGCTAACGCATCTGCATAGGCTTTTTTAAATTTGGTGTACGCCAATAAAGCGTCGTAACTCCTGTAAGCGCTTGCGCTTTTGCCAACAAATAACACCATGTTTTCCATGTAGGGGTGCGCACGGTTTGTAGTATCCCTTACATAAATGAATTTATAATGCACCAGTAATCGCGCTGTATCGGGTTTTTGCGCGACAGCAATTTGAAGTGTAACTGCGAGCAATACGTATATCATTATATACTTTTTCATAGCTAATCAGAATTTAGTGGTACATCATTATTTTTCGGGTAATTCTATTGGGTTATTCTCTCCCGCATGGTGGCCGGGAGCCTTTTTAACAATGATCTTATCATCTCCCGCACCACCGGTCGCGTTCATACCTTGCAAAAGGGCATTGGGGTTCTTCCGCATGCCTGCTTGTAGTTTATCAAAATCCTTTTGCGTGGCTTTTATCGCTCTCGCAGGGGGCGCTATAATATTGGGATTATCGTCCAAACCCCGCAATATCGGGGGGACATCCTTTTCGGCCACTCCAGCGCCAGCTATGGGCTTTAATTCCGTAAAAACCGCCTTCTCTACACCGTCGAACTTAAATATCACTTCGTTTTTTGTATCATGGGCATCTACAATCACACCGGGCAAGCCATTTAGTTTCCACGGGCCGGTATGCACCGGCAGATCAGGACAAAACCATGCTATGTAATCCCGTCCTTTAAAATGGCCCGTGGCTTCCTGGCAATGCAGGCCTCCGAAAGTTGCCGTGTCGCCGCTGATCTTCCAGTCGATGGCAGGCATAGGCCCCGCTATCAAATATTCAGTTACAAGGATATAATCCTCCGTTAACAATTTTTGCACATTCGGGTACTGGTAATATTTGGGGCGCATGCCGGCGCCGCTCCTGTCCACCATTACCTGCCCACCCGGGTTGTTGGCTTTCGCCTCGAGATACGCTTTTCTGAACTGCGCATCAGATGCCATCCCGTCGTAGCTCTTATAAACACTCGCGGTTTTGCCTACCAATAATGCCATGTTTTCCGTGTAAGGATGCGCCCGGTCGGTAGTGTCCGTTACATGGGTAAATTTGTAGTGGACCAGCACCCGTGCCGTATCGGGCTTTTGGGCAACGGCAGCGTGGAGTGTAACCACCAGCAGTGCATATATCATTAAATACTTTTTCATGTCAAATCAGGGCTTTAGATTAGGAAATTGCTTTTAAAAAGAGCTGTCTTAAAAGTTCCCCTCTCGAGAGGGGGTGTGTAAGCCTTGAGCGATGGCAGGGGTGTGTTTATGCATCATGCAATCCTATGCCTTTGTTATAACACACCCCCTACAGCCGCACATTTCCCAGCGCGCCCCCTCTCGAGAGGGGAACTAAAGCCAGCTACAGCTAAAGCAAATTTTTAAAAGCGATTTCCCTCGATTTTAGATACTTTATTATTTTGTTTCGGGTAGTTCTATGGGATTATTCTCTACAGGCGGCGGGCCGAGTTTAATCCTGATATGGTCCGGTGGCGGCCCGCCGGCAGGCATATTCGCGCGCTGGTTGGCCATCATGGCTTCCGCGAAAGCATCCGGGTCTTTTCGCATGGCATCCTGTAATTTGGTAAATGCCGCATCGGTGGTTTTAATAACATGTGCAGGTAGCTGGATAATAGCCGGGTCGGCATCGGAATCATCACCACCAATGATGAACATCTTTTGGCCGCCATCCGGCTGCGCCGATGGACCTGATGCTATTGCGACAGGTTGGGGCGGGGCCACTTTTTCAATTCCGTCGAACTTAAACACTACTTCATTTTTGGCATCATGGGCGTCAAGTATCACGCCGGGCAAACCGTTCAGTTTCCACGGCCCGGCATGAAAAGGCATATCCGGGCAAAACCACGCGGTGTAATCCCTTCCTTTAAAATGTGCAGTAGCCTTTTGGCAATGCAAGCCGCCAAAGCTGGCTGTATCGCTGCTTATCTTCCAGTTAATAAGGGGCAGGTCACTTTCTATGAGGTAATTATTAATAAAGAGCGATTCTTTTCTATCCAGTTTTTGCTCAGCCGGAAATTGAAAATATTGCACAGGCGAGCCCATATTGTCCCTGTGAATTTGAATGTGCCCATCGGGCGAGTTGGCCATTGCTGCCTGCACCTGCTTTTTAAACAGGGCATCCTGTAGCTGTTTGTCGTAACTTTTGTAAACGCTTGAATTTTTGCCGAGGAACAGGGCCATGTTTTCGGTGTAGGGATGTGCACGGTTGTTGGTGTCCCTCAAATGCGAAAACTTGTAATGCACCATGTACGCGGCAGTGTCGGGTTGTTGCGCGCTGGCTGCAAATATTGCGAACAGTAAGGTCGCGGTTATCAGTAATTGCTTTTTCATAATTGTAATAATTTTAAGCAATACTATGTTCCACATTCAACCCACTAAAAACTTTGGTACGAATGGTGGTTTAGGGTGGTTGAAGATGGGTTATTTGTTATCCGCGGGAATTTTGAATAAGGGTGGTTGAAGCAACATAGATTCTGAAACTGCTATATTGAAACCTAACGTATGGACATACATTTTGGTTATGTAGCAACCATACGACCCCGTTAGACTCACCCCGACTACTCCGCCTATTGGCAGACGGTCGCCCCTCTATTCGCTGCGCGGAAAGAGGGGAAGCCATCATTGATTACAAAATATTCCCGTGTAACCCTGAAGTTACCCTCTTTCCGCACAGCGAAGAGAGGGTGGTCAAGCGCCAGCGATGACCGGTCCGAAGGACTCCTGCGGAGTGAGTCTACCGGGTCGCTTTGATGAACATCCCGATGATTTCAAATATGGGTGCTTGAAAGATTGAGTAGTATCTTAATTCGAATTCTTTTGAAGAGATATTTAAGTCACGCGTTCGTACTTTTTATATCTTGAATCTGTTATCAACACATATCTTGTTTTTAAGCACTTAGCACAAAAAAACTTTTTATATGGAATCATAAACAGCAAATTTCTTCCAATCCAGTATCTTGACTTCGGAAAATGGTAAGGCTGACCACACTTCCGGCACTTCAAGGATGGTTTTACATTGGTGGTCATATTTAATTGGTGCGGCTATAATGATTGTCAATTATAAACAACCCCTTTCTTAATACCAAATTAACATTAAAACCCTACAGAGTAAAAAAGCCAATGCAAAAACGGAGGTAGTCCGGGATAAAGAGGCGCTAAAACATCCGGGATTTCAAATACACCGCGTTCGGCTATCAATTTATCCGGTTAATAACCTAATATTTTGATGACAACTGCGATATTTTACCTTTGCTTTATATGATTTCCATTAAGAAAAAAGATTGGATTGAGGTATTGCTCCACATAGCTTTTTGGTGCGGTGTTTTTTATACGCTGCTGTCGTTAACCGTGCCGCATATCAGGATGCGGTTGGATAATAATGGCACTATTGTGGAAAAGGACATCAGGCATCCCTTGTCGACCGGTATTTTTATTAAATTTAGTTTACTTATCCTATTGTTCTATTGCAATATACTCTGGCTATTAAAAAGAGCGCTTTATTACAAGAACATATTGATACGGGTGCTGCTGCCACTTGTTTGGTTTTTTATTATTTGCCTGGCAAATAACTACCTGGATACATTGCTGCCACCACATATTGAGCGGGATCCTGTTATAAACATCGAACAGCAGACAAAAAATAAAGGCCAGCTTACCGTCCGCGCCTTTGCGCCTGACTCGGTGAAGATTGCGTTGCCTTCTCCTGATGATAAAAGGGCCCGGTTCATGGTGAGAGACCATGCTTCTTTTTTTGCTGAAGATGGTTTTTCAAATACGGCGTTTTTGATATTCATTATCGTATTCGGCCTTTCCATAGCTTATTTCTTTTTAAAGGAATGGGCCAGAACGGAAAAGTTTCGCTCACAACTGGAGGCGGTCCAATTGGATACAGAGATCAAGTTCCTCAAGTCGCAGGTGAACCCGCATTTCCTGTTCAATACGCTCAATAACCTGTTCTCGATGGCGCAAGGCAAAGGGAACGATGAACTGGCCGATGGTATTTCAAAGCTTTCGGGGATGATGCGCTACATGATCTATGAAAGCAATGAAGAAAATGTGCCCCTGAAAAAGGAGATCGAATACCTGGAGAACTGTATCCTGCTCAACGAATTGCGCTATGCGGATAATGAAGTAAAAGTGCTGTTCGAATACCCGGCGCAAACCGAAGGTGTTTTGGTAGCGCCGATGCTATTTATCCCCTTCGTTGAAAATGCTTTTAAGCACGGTGTTGCGATAGGCCAGTCGTCCGAAATTGACATTTCGATTTCGGTAGCGAACAAGCAGCTGGTCTTTACCTGTGAAAACACGATCTATAGTGTTAAAAAGATGGAAGATGAGAAGAGCGGGATTGGTTTGGAAAATGTGAAAAGAAGGCTCAAGCTGGTTTATCCCGGCAAACATGAGCTTGCTATAAAAGATAGCGACGGTAAATTTACAATAGAGTTGAAAATTAACCTGGAACAATGAATTGCATAGCTATTGACGACGAGCCCAGGGCACTGGAAGTGATTGAACGGTATTGCCAGAAAAGCGACCTGCTCGATCTTAAAGCCACGTTTCGCGAACCGGTGAAAGCCATCGAGTTTCTCAACAAGGAAAAGGTGGACCTGATCTTCCTCGACATCAATATGCCCGATATCACCGGCATGCAGCTGATACAAACGCTGGCTGCAAAACCGATGGTAATTTTTACAACGGCTTACAGTAATTACGCGGTTGAAAGCTACAACCTGAATGCCATTGATTACCTGTTGAAGCCGATTACTTTCGAACGGTTTTTAGCAGCGGTTAATAAGGCCTCGAACCAGTTTTCGCTGCAAAATAAACCACTAGCAAAAGGGGATGATGCCGGAACTGTTTTTATCAAAAGCGGCCCGCATACCTACCAGGTTAAAGTAGGCGAAATATTGTACCTGGAAAAAGACGGCAACTACATCACCATTCATCTAAAGGATAAAAACATCCTGATCCGCGAAAATATGGGGGATGTTTTTGATTTGGTACCAGCGGCGGATTTTGTGCGGGTACATAAATCATACGTGGTTGCCATTAAACATATTGCTATGATAGAAGTGCACCAGCTGGTGATCAACGGCGAAAAAATCCCTGTCGGGAGTACTTATAGGGACGCTTTGCATGGTAGGTTGGGGTTGAAATAATGTCCATTGCTTTATTTTGTTTGGTTGTAAAACGCGGCAGCATCAGCTTCTGCGACCACCAGCAGGTGAAGAAGAACTACTAAACGAAAAAGCGCTTTCTATTAACTGATCTTATAAAGAACGTGACATAAATCTATTTCTTCTTCAAAGATTAAACAGTACCTTGAGTAGTATAATCCTTCCAGGCAGCGTGTACGAACTGGCCGTAAGCGTATTGGCTGATAGGTAGAGCGCATTATAAGTTTTTACATTTAAAAAGTTGTCTGCGCTTAGCTGCAACTCGGTTTTCCATTTGCTGATCCGGTATTTTACCGAAGCATCTGCAAAAAAGTATTTCAGATCGGGGTTGCCTTGCTGGTAGGTGAAATAATGTTCACCTGAAAGATTGAATTGCACAGCTTCGACGGGCTCATAATTAACTGATGCCTGCTGCTGCAATTGGTCTACCTGGAAAGCAGAGGCCTCAACCGGCGAATGGCTGCTGGTTTGCGTTAAGGTGGCCTTGTAGCTAAAATTTACATCGTCGGTCACTTTGGTATCCGCATTCACATTAACTATTTCGGATGTGGTGTTGAACGGCAACAGCGCATTATTCTGTATCTGCACCGAACTGGTATTTTGCCAGGTTATGGCCCCGCTAAAGGTGGTACGCAGCGCAAATGAATATTTGCTGATGGTACCCTTGAGTATCCACGAATCGGTGCTGTTGGCAAAGGGCAGCACAATGCCTTCCTGTATATTATTTGTAATCACGCTCGATGCGATGTTATTGGCTTCGGTGCGGGTATAAAGCGCATTGATGCTCCAAAAAAACAATGTCAGTGCCTTGCGGTAGCTAAAACCGCCGCCCGCCTGCTGTATCTGCTGCTGGGTGAGGCCCGCATTATTGGCATAGAGCGTGCGGTAATCGGTCAGGATCTCTCCCGGATAAACATTTTCGATAGTACCAATCTGATCGCGGTAACTGTAGAAAAAGTTCAGGTAATTCTCCGCACCCACCTGGTATTTTACCCTCAACTGCGGATTAAAATAAAACCGCGTCAGGCTCTTATTCAGCGCATACGCGCTATCGGAATAGTTGATTTGCTGTAGCGTAAGGGGCAGGGTGAGGTTTGCTTTAAGCATATCACCAGGCAGATCGTAAGCCGCTTCAGCATACAGCTTTTTCTTTGTCCAGTTGACATGGTTCAATGCGCTGTCCGATTCCGGGTTGTTGCTTTTATTATTTTGTACGACATCGAGACCGGACGTAAGCGTTTGCGATTGAACGCTAAAGCCAGTCCTGAAGCTCTGCGTTATGAGGTTTGATGGTATCTTGAACGAAAAATAATTGTTGGTGTACCAACTGGGGACATTCACATTTTGAACCAGCTCCGAATAAGGCACATTATTATTAAATAGCGCCGCATTATATTCAGGGCCGATTGTCAGGTTCTGCGGCTCGGCGGAGTGGCTGACATATGAATAGGCCTGGATAATATCATTCGACTTTAACGCTTTGATCAAATTAAATTCGTTCGAGAAGTTTAGTGTATTATTTTTCAATACCTGGTTAACTGCGGAGCCGTTGGTTTTCAATCCAGAAAAATTGCTTGTGTCTTTATCATCCATCAGCAAGGCATCGTTCAGATAATATTGAGGCCGGTTAATGTTCAGCGTAAACTGGGCATGAAAAATATCGGGGACTATACGGTTATGCTGTATCTCATTGTATTTTACCGTGTCGCCAGGCAAAAAAACGATGGTTTGCTGGCTGTAATCCTGTCGCTGCGTGTCGTGCACATAGTAAGCATTGATCCTGAGCTGTACATTATTTTTCAGATTGATGAGGTTGTTCAGGTTGAGGGCACCCGCCTGGTCGAACAAATACCTGTTTTCCGCCAGCGCCGGGGTATTTGCCGCACCCAATGAAAGCACCGTCGCGGGCAAAGCATTGTCTATCCGCTCGTTGTAGTCGGTTAAGTTATGTGATACCAGGTCCTGCTGCACATCGTAGCCGGTATTGTTGCCTGCCAGGTAATTGATGGCCTTGTAACTGTCCTTAAACATCATGGCGTTCAAATCGATGTCGTAATTACCCGGCAGCCCGGCACCGATACTTTCTAGCCCCATCAAGTGCAGCTTTGCGCCCTGTTTGATGTCCAGGTTCAACGCTACATTATCGCTCATAGCCTTGTTTTGCAATGCTTTTATTGGCTGGTCATTTTGAATTACCTGCACCTGGTCAACAGCCACCTGCGGAATGCTGTTGGTGGCAATGCTGTATTTATCGTCGAGCAGGTTATCGCCGCCGATATACAGGGCTGAAATCGGCTTATTGTTATAACTGATCGTCCCGTCAACGGCGACAGTTATGCCCGGCAGCTTTTTGATCACCTCGCCTATCGTCCTATCCTGCGGATTAGCGAAATCGGACACTTTGTAACTCAGCGTATCGCCGTGGGTGCGTAATACCGGCCGGCTGCTTTTAATTACCACTTCCTGCAACTTGTTCGACGCCGTTGCCAGGGTAAAATCAAGAGGCGCATCAAAGCTTGCTATGCTTTTCACAGCGGTTTTGTAACCGAGGCTACGCGCCTCTACCGTCAGGCTGTTTGCAGCAGTATTGGCAGGAACCTGCAATGCGAAGCTGCCCTTGCTATCAGTAACCGTATAGGCCACAATGGTACCAGCGGCACTTTTCTTCAGGCTAATGGTGGCATACGGCACCGCCCTCCCGATGCTATCTTTAACCGTCCCCTTTACTGTTTGGGAATAGCCCGAGGCAGCAAATAAAACGCATAAAAGCGCCAACATTGCAACTTTCAGCAGCCGCGTCATTTGTTTTCCGGTAATTCTATAGGGTTATTGATCACAGGGCCACGGGGAGCATGACCTTTTGGTACCATGACGGCACCCGTTTTAACGCCGTCGCCCGAGGGATTGCCCGCCATAGCGGCTGGTGCAAACGCACCAGGGTCTTTCTTCATGGTTTCCTTCAGTTTATCAAATTCCTTTTGCGTGGTTTTGATCGTCTCAGCCGGTGGTGCTATCAAATTCATATCATCATCCAAACCGCGTAATATCGGGGATTGATCCTTTTCAGCAACTGCCGTCTCGTTCTTTGGTGGCGTAGGGACCGCTTTTTCTATCCCGTCAAACTTAAATATCACTTCATTTTTTGCATCATGAGCGTCTACGATCACGCCGGGCAAGCCGTTTAATTTCCAGGGGCCGGTATGCACCGGCAAAACGGGGCAAAACCACGCGATGTAATTCCTGCCTTTAAAATGGCAGGTGGCTTTCTGGCAGTGCAAGCCGCCAAAAGTTGCCGTATCACCACTGATCTTCCAGTCGATAGCGGGCATCGGGCCTTCAATGAGGTAGCTGTTAAATATCAGCTGATCTTTCGTGAACAATTTTTGCTCGTTCGGGTACTGGTAATATTCGACGGGCGTACCTACACCCCTTCTGCTTATCCTGACATTTCCGTCAGGGCTGCTGGATGCTGCTTCGGCATACGCTTTCTTAAACTGCGCGTTATATACGATCCCATCGTAACTCCTGTAAGCGCCCGCGCTTTTGCCGACATATAATACCATGTTTTCCGTATAGGGATTCGCCCGGTTTGTGGTGTCCCTCAGCCAGGTAAACTTGTAATGTACCAGCACCCGCGCGGTATCGGGTTTTTGGGCCTTAGCAGTTAAAGCCAGCAGTATGAGCGCTGCGCCTGAAAAGATCAATCGTTTCATGATTTTAAATGTTTTTTCAGGCAATAGTAGGAGGTCATCCCCGGCTACTCAAATTTTTGTGACGAACGCCCCGGATTTTTTATCCGGGCAGGAGACTCCGCCGCTTCATCACAAAAATTGCCCGTTCATCACATTCTTTGCCACAAATTGGCTATGGGTATTACCTTTGCTGCCATGGAACGTATTAAAACCCGTTACTTCATTGAGTTCTTCGCCCACGCCCTGTTTTGGCTCGTGATGTATTATGCATTGAAAGGGCTTGCCGTTTCTTCCTTCGAGTTGATCGACCGCTCTGCTGCCGGGAACACAATGAGAAGGACCGGGCACACGCAATTCCCGTACACAGGCGTGGTGCTTGGTTTTCTGGTACTGTTGTTTTACAGCAGCGCTTTTTGGTTGTTCAAAAAGATCATCCGGTACAAAAACAGTTATGCGCGGGCGGCAGTCCTGACTGGTTGGTTACTGCTGGTTTATAGTGCGAACTACCTTTCGGTCCGCATGCTGATCGGTACCGGTTCGAATCTGCCTGTTTGGGTGCAGTACAAACCGGCCCTGCCGGCCCCACCAGGCCCCCGGGACCTTCTTGCCACGTTTTTTCCAGAAAACTGGTCACAGATGCAGATTGTCATGTCCCTCGCCTTCCTGGCGGTATTGGGCGCCGCCGCAGCTTATTTTTTCATTAAGGAATGGATACGGAACGAGTTGATGCGCAGCAAGGTCGAGACACTGCAGCTCAATACTGAACTGCGGTTCCTGCGTGCCCAGGTCAACCCGCATTTCCTGTTTAACACGCTCAACAACCTGTACTCGATGGCCTTAAAAGAAGGGAAAAGCAGCCTGGCCGATAGGATCGCAAAATTATCGAACATGATGCGCTATATGCTTTATGAAAGCAATACCGACAACGTTTCCCTTGAGAAAGAGGTCCGGTGTCTGGAAGACTATCTTGCGCTTCACGGTATGCGTTATGCCGGCGGCGAGGTCAATATTAGTTTTCGGCACCCGGAACCGGCTACCCTCGCGGCTATACAGGTCGCACCCATGCTGTTCATTCCTTTCTTAGAGAATGTTTTTAAGCATGGCGTCGCTATCGGCAGTCGGTCCTATATCGATCTGGCTATTTCCGTTAGCCCGCAAAAGCTGGTTTTTACCTGCGAAAACATCGATCACAGCGCTGTTAAAAAGCCGGAAGAAGAAAAAGGGGGCATTGGCCTGGAAAATGTTAAACGCCGGCTGGAACTGATCTATCCCGGCAAGTATGCGCTGCGCGCCGGGCCGCAAAACGGCAAGTATGTAGTGAACCTTCAAATTGACTTGTCATGATGATTTGTGTTGCCATTGATGATGAGCCGATGGCGCTGGATGTTATCGCGCAGCATTGTGCGGATACCGACCTTGTGGAGCTGAAAGCTACTTTTCGCGACCCGCTAAAGGCCGCCGCTTATCTGGAGCAGGAGAAAGTCGATCTGATCTTCCTTGATATTAATATGCCCGGGATCAGCGGGATGCAGTTGGCGCAGTCACTGTCACCAGCACCCATGATCATCTTTACCACCGCCTATAGCCATTACGCCGTGGAAAGCTATAACGTCGGTGCGGTCGATTACCTGCTGAAGCCGATCATTTTCGAGCGTTTCCTCACGGCCATAAATAAAGCTGCAAAAGCCATTTTTCTCCAAAATAGCGCCGGCGAT
>Ga0302315_10004505_pt1 | contig 12118 bp, 6 predicted proteins | sample III_Palsa_N3_1_FD_200532 | JGI IMG/M metagenome (GOLD analysis project Ga0302315, IMG submission 200532) | Peat permafrost microbial communities from Stordalen Mire near Abisko, Sweden - III_Palsa_N3_1 | ecosystem: Environmental > Terrestrial > Soil > Palsa > Peat permafrost | place: Sweden... | reverse complement strand
CCTTTGCACATTGGTCGTTGTAGTCATTTGTCCGCTTCCGTATGACGAAGCACTCGCCAAGACTCACAACCACGGGGATGAACGTCCACGAAAAGAGGACATAAGCAATACCCCAGCCCATCTGTCCGAGGTAAAATCTATGCCCTCCAACCCCTCCTAACAGGAGGCACAATACCAAAGCGGTGGAGGGATTGCGAATTTGCTTGTCATATTCCTGCTGAAAATACAGTTTCTGTTGTGGCGTCATTGTGGTTTCATACTTCTCAGGTGGGGTCATCGTAGGTGGGGTTCCTTTTTCTCGGAAAATGACAGCTCGATTCATTGTTCGGTATACCGAACAATGAAGACCACAATAACGGAAAACATGGCGCATGGCAATTTCTTTCCCTGTGCGTCTTGGGCGGCGACTTAGTTCGCTTCGTGAGAAGCGAGGACTGTCTCAAACTCAGCTTGCAGATATGGCCGACATTGGGCGCGCACACTTATCTCAGATTGAAAATGGGGCGGTCGCAGCAAGGATTGACACCCTCTATGCCATCGCTGGGGCATTGGAGCTACCCCTTAGCGATCTATTGAAAGATATATAGTGGAGTTTGACGGGGGTGACCTAGGTCAAAGGGATAGTTCTATCTTAAGTTGGAGGACAGCGATGATCTGCTTCCGGGTGTGAACAATATCCTTGAATTTTCTTGCATATTTCTATCGCTCTATTTCTAGCGGCAGCTGTGACCGGAAGTGATTTGTCACTCTGACCTCAGGTCCGTCTATATAGGGGATACGAAGGTTTGGTTAGAAGAATGCATTTCAAACGTCATTTTTGAAGGCACGTGCACACCTGGCATCACGCGACGGTCCGAAGGGTTAGCCATTCAGCGATCGCGTTTCCGTCGAAACGAATTCTCGACCCAACGCGAAGGTAAGGAATTCTCCCCTCGCGGCATGCCACATAAAGCGTCTGGCGGTGCGAATTGAGGAGCTGTGCAAGCTCGGTTACGGTTATCAGCCCGATATGTTGGCGTAAGGTATGTTCGATATTCATAGGAGATCCTTAAGGGTGGCAATTTCACCTCTCTGTTGGATTAATACGGTGGGTCGACCACCTAACGGCTTTATTGATCGAGAAAATTCTTCCTCGTATCGCGAGGTCTCGTTGGAGAAACGCGAAGAACACTGATCAACTTGCGCCCTGGTTCTGGCTGACTGAATATCTGCCGTCGCCAGATACTTCTGCGTAGTTTCAAGATTGCTGTGACCTAAGATCAGGGAAATCGTCTGAAGCGACATCCCGGCTTCTGACAGCAGGGTCGCAAATGTCTTGCGCGCCTTATGGAGTGTGGCCCTTCGGCACACCGGATGATCGACACAACTTTTTCCACCTTTGGATACACACCTGCCGCAGTTGAGCCCAGCTTTATGATGAAGAGCTTTCAACCTCCTGAGAAGGTGCCCATCAGGTTGGCCGTTTGCCGCGGGGAAGATGAGGTGGTTGGACGGTTTGCCGGACTTCCGCATAAGAAGACTCGCGGTGAGCGAGGTAGAAATCGGCACCGCGCGCTCCTCCCGGTCTTTCACCTTGAACTGGTATTGTGGCTTGTCCTGTACCGTAATGAGTCGCCTGTCGAAGTCGATGTCGGCAAAGCAGGCGTGCACGACTTCACCTTCCCGAAGTCCGGTACCTACGAGGAATTCAAGCAAGATTGCTTCCTCGCCGGTCGCTACCTTGAGCATCTGGCGGATCTCTCGCTCCCCATACGCGGTCACGACCTTCTCCGTATACCTTGGCAGGTCGCTACCGGTAATGATCTGGACACGTCCTGCCCAGCGCAGATAGGAGCGAAGATAAGTGACTCGATTGAAGCTGGTCCTCGGCGCTACCCCCGTGCTGCGTAGATGGTCGAGGAAGACAGTAATATCGCTGGGTTCCAGGTCTTCGACAAACTCCTTCTTGCATGACTCCGCAAAGAGGACGGCCATCTTCCGGTAGGCGGCTGTGGTCTTAGCCGCTCGCCGTACCGCGACCTCTGCAAGCCATAGGTCAAGAGACGATCGCAAAGGTGTGCGATGGTCAATCGGTAAGGTTGTTGGCTTCACACTGGGTGCTTCCTCAGTTCCTGGAAAAACAAGGCGAGCCCTCTCCAGAGCGTTTTCGCGTCTAAGCTTCGCCGTGTACGCGTATGCGGGGTCACGGCCTACGGCTTCCCACAAACGACGTCCATCCGCGCCGGTGAATCGCAGGCTGTAGACTCCCTCAGGATGTACCTCGGCTGACCCGTTGACGATGGCCATTTGGGCTTTAGGGATGCCGTTCCTGTTGAAAACAGGGATACAGTATCGTCGTTTGCGGTTCCGGTCGGTGATTCGGATCAAAATTCGTACTGACGGCGTCTTGCGTTGCATACGTACCCTCTATTGATTGGGATACGCAGTTCCAAAGCGAGAAATCACTTATGTTCCGAAGCGGTAGCCGCTTTTGGTAGCCAGCTCATAAACCCTCTTGAATGAATGGCGGAGAAGAGTCCCTCACTCTCCGCCATTTTTCTAAGTCTTTTGAAATCAACACCGGCTGGCATCGTCACAGCTCTTTTTCGCTTCGATTGTGTTGCTACCGAAAGATGATAGTTTGTGTATCTCCAGGGCTCGGAATGGTTGCGGAATACCCCAGCGACGTCTTCTCAAGAGATATGGTGCGGCGCTCGGTCACCAGTTGCAGTGACCTTGGCTGAAGGCCTACAACCTCGATTTGGATGTCTTTCCACCATGGCTGAAAGCTGCCCTCGCGTCTGGCAAGGGTCACTGTGAGCGATCCATTGGTGGCGACGTTGCAGGTGACCCTTATGCGTAGAAAGACTCCTTTGCGGAAGTCAAAGGATTTTCCGTCGTCCTGATAGATTTCCCCAGCGCATGGCTTTCCTGGCAGGTTGGGGAAGATCCGTAACGTCAGCGGCCCATTGGGTGTTTCTTCTGTGGATTGCGTAATGGGCTGCATGGGGATGATGCTGCCCGCGTGCACGTATACCGGCAGTTCATCCAACTTCGGCTGGACCATGATCGGCTTCAGTGCGGATGCGACCGGATCGCGAATCTCCTTGTCCTGGGCGATGATGGGGGCGGTGCGATCCAGCTTTGCGCCTGTCCAGTAGTCGTACCAGAGTCCGGGAGGTAGGTGAACTTCATAAGGCGCCACTTCTTCCGGCGAAGGCGATGCGGCGACGAGAATGTCCGGGCCAAACATGAATTCGCCGCCGGCGTCGAGGTCGAGTGGGTGTCCGTCCGATGTTGCGTGTGGAAACTCCAGGAACAAGGGACGGAGGATCGGCATGCCATCGCGAGATGTCTCCTCCGCCGTGGTGTAGAGGTAGGGCAGCAGCTTATAACGCTCTTCGATGTACCGGCGGCGGATATCTTCCTGGTCTGCTCCGTCGGCCCACGGCTCATGAGGCCGCGTTCCTTTGGCGGCGTGGTCGCGATCGATTGGTTGGAAGGCGGCGAGCATCAGCCATCGCGTTAGAAGATCAGGCGGAGGCGATCCGGCAAAGCCGCCGACATCGGTGCCAGCCATTGAAAATCCGCTTAACCCCAGATTGAGAAGCTGTGGTGTTGTCTGACGGAGATGGTTCCATGTTGAAGAGTTGTCCCCGGTCCATGTGACGGCATATCGTTGGCCACCGGCGTAGGTGGCGCGGGTCATCACGAAGGGGCGAATGTTGGGTTCAAGCGATAGCAGGCCGTCATGTGTTGCGCGTGAGTTTTCCATGCCGTAGATGTTGTGTATCTCTGGATGCATGGCGGTGCGGGCAATGAAGCCCGGCTCGTCGATGCGATGCATAACGTCGTCAGGCATCGTTTTGCTGGGGTAGGTGAATACTGCCGGCTCGTTCATGTCGTTCCAAAACCCCGCTACACCAGCGTCGACAAAAGGCTTGTACAGCGTGCCCCACCAAGTGCGGGTTTGCTGGCGGGTGAAGTCTGGAAACACAGAGGCCCCGGGCCATGCGGTGCCGACGTAATCTTTTCCGTGCTCCTTCACAAAGTGATCGCCTGCTTCGCCGGTATCGTAGGGCGCGTAGTCCTGGTTTGGCAGGTCGGCGATGTGTAGATCGGTGATGACAACAGTACGAAAGTGTTCCATGGCGAGCTTGTGAATCATGCTTGGAAAATCGGGAAAGCTTGCTGTATCCACGGTGAAGGGACGGTTCTTGTACTGGAAATCGATATCGAGCCAGATCACATCGCATGGAATGTGATCGGCGCGCAGCCGTGATGCAATCTCCTCTACCTGCGAACGTGGCGTGTAACTGTAGCGCGATTGTTGATATCCAAACGCCCACAATGGCGGCAATGGGGTTGGACCAGTGAGCCATGCGTAGGCAGCTACAACCTGCTTCGGTTCGGGACCATACAGCAGGTAATAGTCCAACGGCCCATTGGGAGCGCTGAAGCTGAACTGGTCTGTGCGCTCGCGGCCGAAGTCGAAGAATGTTCGATAGGTATTGTCGAAGAGCACGCCGAGCGCATGTCCATCGCGCATCTCGATGAAGAATGGAATCGACTTGTAGATGGGATCGGTAGATTCCTGCCAACCGAAGGTGTCGCTGTTCCACATGACGAAGGCTTCGTCGGCGCGGTCTAATGGGCCGGGCTTGTCGCCAAGTCCGAAGAAATGGTCGTTGGCATTCTTCTCTTCGCTCACCTTGAATCCGCTGCCGGCCCAGGAGACGGGTGCAGCATCCTGTTGCAGGATGTTTCCTGCGAGATCGGTCACCGTCAGGCGCAGATCTGGCGCCACTGTTACGCGCAACGACGGTGTACTAAAGCCAAGGCTATCCGGCGTAACGCTTACACGTGCGTTAAGGGCTTCGGGCAAGACGGCCCATGAGGCGTCTTCGGAAGGATGCCCATTGGGCGCCATTCTTACCCGCAAGACATCCGGGCGCAGCGCATCCACACGGAGCGTGGAGGTAGGACCTACTACTTCGATTCCGCTTGCGGTATGTACCAGGCCAGGAGCCTGTGGCACGGTCTGTGCAAGTGCCATGCCACTAAGGAACAGCGAGAATAGTCCGAGAACTGGCCGAAGATGTGTTCTTAAAAGAGATGGGATGCGGACGCCTGGCAACATAGAGGATAAGAGTCTTTCAAGTCATGCGGTCATCGCAAGGCAGAGCGAAACCTCTCGGTCTCATTTGTTTATCAACAAGAAAGATATTTTATTTCAATCGTTTACGAGGTTTATTGGATTGCACGGCGGGGACAAGTTACTTCACTTCTTCGGAGTAGACGTTGCCGGTAAAGATGCGGGCTCGAACTAGCGGCACGTTGTCTGACGTCAGGCCGCCGAAAACATAGTCCACCGCGTCGCTCTCCGACGAATTGGAGAGCCGCACGATCTCCTGAACATGACCGTCGGGGATAGAGATACGGTCAATCGGTTGAGCCGGATCAAGCGACGCATGGACGTATAGGTAATGGCTGTCCGATGACCATACCGGATCCGCGCCTGACGGAATGTTCAGCGTTCTCCAAGTGTGCGCTGCTACATCGAAGAGGCGAACCTGCCGCTGATCGAGTGAAAGTGCTGCGATATACCGGCCATCGGGTGACCATCGCGGACTGAACAAGCCATCCGATCCCGGCACCTCACTCACCTGGTTCGTTTCCAGATTGAGTACCTGTAGCGTTCGCGCCGCGCTCTCTTTTCCAAACACGTCATTGAGCCGGCCGAAGACGAGAGATTTTCCGTCTGGTCCCCATGATGGATCGGCGGCATTTCTCGTCTCGTTCAGCAATGGTTGAATGTCGCCGCCATTGGCCGGAACAATGTAGTTCTTCCACGCTTTGCCCGGCTCGCGTCCCATGAAGGCGAGTCGCGATCCGTCCGGCGACCACGATGCGAGAAAGACATACAGTGCATCCGGCGTGAGTTGCAGCTTCTGCGTTCCATCCGGGGCTGCGCGCCAAAGCCGGCCCGAGCTGTCAGTCCACGCGACCCATTTTTTATCGCGAGAGAACTCAACGCGCACGGCGTAGGAGAGAAAACCCTTCTCCGGAATAAGGCCGCCGGTTGCGCTTACGCGCTCCAGTTGCGAGCGGCTGTCCGCGCCCAGAAAAAATATGCGCTTGCCATTTCGCGCTGCGATAGGTGATTCAAACTGAAGCGGGCCATCGGTCAGGCGTACAGGGTTGGCAGTCGTGTCGCCTTTCAATTTCCAGAGATCGAGGTTTCCGCTGCGGGTCGATTGAAATACAAACGAGCTTCCATCGGACGTCCAAACCCCGCAGCATTCTGTGTCGGGACTCATGAAGTCGCTTAATATCTGTTGAGGCTTGCGGTCGGTGAGGGAAAGTTGCCAGAGCGCTTCGGTGTGAGCGATGGGATCGACGATTGTGAAGCGAAGGAGCTTTCCGGCCGGGTTCCATCGCAGCCAGAAAGCGCGGCCAGGAAGCGTCGCGAAGACATGAGGATTTTCTCCCGATGCATCCACGATGTATAGCTCGTTCCCGGCGGCGTATAGGATGTCCGATCCATTGGGCATCCACGTCGCGTCATGCGCCAGAACATGGCCGAGCCGCAAAGCTGATCCGCCGCTGGTCGGCACAACCCAGAGAGGCTGCTCGGATTCAGGAGATAGATGGTTCCGCAGCAAAAGCTGCGAGCCGTCAGGAGAGATATCGCTGAGGAGCGGACTCGCTACCTCTTCTGGAATATTCAGATTCACCGTGCTGCCGCCGGAGATAGGCACGCTGGCAATTGTTGAACTTCCACCATCAATTACCGAGACAAAAAGGTGGAAGCCGTCCGTTGCACCTGCGGGGAATGTCTCCGTGTTTCCCGGCCCCACTGCCAGATGACCATCGTGGGTTAGCTGTGTGATGTGCGGAGGAACAACGCTGGAACTGCGATTCCTTGTAAAGATCACAGCAAGCGTAAGGCCGGCGCAAAAAGCCAACGCTAATGCCGCATATGTTCCGTACCGGTTTGTAGTCGGCGTGACCAACGTTGCAGGATTCGGAATTGCTGGATCTGTAGTTGTTCCTGCGGGTTGTGGTGCGGTCAGGTTGCCAGGGATCGCCTCGCTGACAACCTCAGCAGTTTCAGTGGCTGCTGGAATGCTGACCGGCGCAATAAAACGGTAGCCTCGCCGGGCGAGCGTCTCGACAAAACGCGGATTATCGGCGGAGTCGCCTAGCGCCTCGCGAATCTTATTAATAGCCGCAGCCAGGGAATGTTCAAAATCGACCGTTGTGCCTTTATCCCACAGGCGGCTCTGTAGCTCTTCGCGTGTCACGATCCGGCCGGGCCGCTCCAACAAGGCGATCAGGATCTTGAATGGCTGGCTCTGCAGCTTTACCCGAAACCCATTTTTCCAGAGTTCCTCGGACTGAATATCCACCTCGTAGAGGCCGAAAGCTATCCTCGAATTGCTGCTCGTAGTCACCGTGTAACACCCGCTTTCGTACTTTACACCAAGAACGGCTCTGCTATCGAAGAGAATATGACTCTGGAAATTGCTCAATCAGAACGACTTAGCTGATGACATGATCTTCAAATAGAAAAGAGGGGCAGGGCATTGCGTTGATGGACTCCTTTCCGGGAAAGTTTGGCGTCGCTCAGAAATCTGGCTGCACGTTTTGAACTGGATTTCTGCGCATTCTTGGAGGCATAAAAATGATGCAAATAATGGATAGCAAAAACAGGACCGCACACCTAGGACGTTTGATAGGCCGCTTGCTTGTGGCGCTCTGCATTCTCACAGCCGCGCCTATGCTCTTCGCACAGACGGACACCGCGCGCGTCGAAGGAACTGTAACGGACCCCACCGGGGCTGCAATACCAGACGCTACCGTCATCATAACCAACCTGCAGAACAATGCGGTGATGACCTTGAAGTCGGATGGCGGAGGAGACTTTACGGCGTCTGCCTTGCAGCCTGGAACCTACCACTCGGCAGTCACTGCGCCCGGCTTCTCGTCGCAGGTACAGGACTTCAAGCTCGATGTCTCCCAGGTGCAGGCGCTTAATTTCAAACTGTCAGTCGGCTCCACTGCCACCACGATCGAAGTTACCGATGCCGCACCCATAGTGCAGACAGAGTCCTCCAACACCGGTCTGGTTATCAATGACCGTCAGCTTACGGACCTCCCGCTCAACGGCCGCAACTTCACCCAACTTGCTTTGCTTACTCCTGGCGTCACTCGCGGCCAGTATGGGAACCAAGCCTCCGGGGCTGGCGGCAATGTCGAGACCCTCCGCTACAACGACACGGGCGGCGCTTCACTCTCTGCCAACGGTCTTCGTCCGCAGGCCAACAACTTCCTGCTCGACGGTCTGGATAACAACGAAGCTATGGTTAACACCATCAATTTCTTTCCGCCGGTTGAAGCGATGAGCGAGTTCCGCGTTACGAACTCGTTGGCTCCGGCCGAGTTCGGTCGTGCCGGCGGCGTCATCACCCAGGCAGCTATCAAGAGCGGCACCAACCAGATTCATGGATCGGCTTTTGCCTTCTATCGCGATAGCGGTCTAGGTGGCGCCAACGAGAACTACTTTACCTCCAATGTTCCCGAGGCCAACTATCATCGCAACCAGTTCGGTGCGACTATCGGTGGCCCGATCATCAAAGATAAGCTGTTCCTCTTCTTCGACTACCAAGGGCTGCGCCAGGTTATCCCCAATGGCGGGGCTACTATCAACACCGTGCCCACGGCGTTGATGCGTACTGGAAACTTCACTGAGCTGCTCGGTACAAGTCTGACCAGCGTTCCTTACAACGGTCTCGGCAGCTTCGCTCCGGACGGATGCTCGACGTTTACCACCGTGCATGGTTCTACGGTATCCAGCACCGCGCAGCTCAACGGCACGCCTGACAACGGCGCTATCTTCGATCCGCTCACCTGCGCCCAGTTCGATTACAACGGCCAGCCTAACGTCATCGACCCCGCGCGCCTGAATAAGGTTGCCGTGAACTATCTGAATGTCTTCCCACTACCCAATCGTCCGGGAAGCAGCGTCATCAATAACTATGACAACCAACAATACATCGAAAGCAAATATAACGACTTCGATGCCCGCCTCGATTGGCACTTCAAGTCTCGCGATGTCCTCTTCGCGCGTTACAGCTATGGGCAGGACAACGAAGACACCACCATCTCCGTTGCCGGTACGCCCTCCGGCTACGGAGCCGGTAGCAACAATACTCACCCGCGCGGCATAGCAGCAGGTGAAACCCACATCTTCTCGTCCAATATTGTTAACGAATTCCGCTTCGGTTACACGCGCCCGTTCTATGGCTACATCAACCCATTTGAAGGTGAGCCATTCTCTGCGAACCTTGGCATTGTCAATGCCAACCGCAACTCGCTGTTGGGTGGCGGCGCGTTGATCGGCGGCAACAACACCAACCTTTCCTACACCGGCGACGGTGGTCCGTACGAAGCCCCGCAGCACTCCTATGAGTATGTCGATAGCCTTAGCTATAACCACGGCAAGCATGCCTTAAAGTTCGGCGGCCAGGTACTCTTCCGGCATGTTGATTTTGCCCAGGAGAACGACGCTAAGGGCTTCTTTGAATACCAGGGCACGGGCAGCGATTACACCGGGTGGGACACCGCGGAAGATCTGGTCGGCTTCGTCAATACCTACCAACTCGCCAATGCCACTGCGCTTTATCACACGCGCACGTACGAGATGGGCTTCTTCGCCGAAGATGACTGGAAGGTCACGCATCGCCTCACGCTGAACCTCGGCCTGCGTTACGACCTCTATAACTTTCCCTATGAGACTAACAACGAGCAATCCAACTTCAATCTCACAACGGGTCTGCTGGAAGTAGCCGGTCAGGATGGCAACTCGCGCTCTTTGATCAATACGCCCAAGACAAACTTCGGTCCTCGCGTCGGTTTTGCCTATGACATGTTTGGCGACGGCAAGACGGCGCTTCGCGGCGGTTTTGGCATGTACTACTTCCTCGATCGCGGCGGCGTCAGCAATGAGTTGAACAACAACCCTGACTTCAACGGCGTTGCGAGTTACAGCGATTACTCCGGCTATCGCATCGCGCTCTCCGGACAGACCGCAACCATGCAACCGAACACCTCGACGCCTGGACCGTATGCTGTCAACAACTCCAGCGGCACGTTGGCAACGACTCCACTTCCGGCGCCTCTGGGCATCAACACTACTAATAACTATGCTCCCAGCAACGCGGTCGTGATTGCATATTCTCCCAACAGCCACATCCCGACCATTGAGCAATACAATCTCTCACTGCAACAGCAGATCGAAAAAAATACCTCGGTAACGATCTCGTATGTTGGCACCAAGGCTGACCATTTGCTTACCAGTGCTGCTTACGCCAATCCGCAACTCGTCACCGGCGCCAAGTTCTTTCCGACGCAGGGACTTACGATAAACGACAATCTGTTTGAGGGCACATCGCATTACAACGCGCTGCAAACCAGCCTCAATCATCGCCTGGCGAATGGATTGCAGGTTACCGCAGCCTACACCTGGTCGCACAATACAGACGACAGCGCCAGCCCGCTCTCACAGAATCAAGCTGCCATTCCAATGACGGCGGCTGGGCCGCAGCTTAGTCTCAACCGCGGAAATGCAGACGACGATCAGCGCCACGCAGCGACGTTCTCTGCACTAATCGAGGTACCCTACGGTCGTGGCCGCCGTTACGGCGCGAACATCAACAAGGGTCTGGATTATGTTGTCGGCGGCTGGCAGTTGAGCCCATTCGTCAGCATGGGCTCCGGAACTCCGTTCGATCTCACGGTTGCCAGCAGCCCCGATGGCGTACCCAACCGGCCTGACCTTGTCGGTAATCCGCAGATCGGCATCAATAAAAACTACGCAAACATGATTGCGGATGGAGGTTTCTCCTACCTAAACCCGGCAGCCTTCGCAGCGCCGCCTATCAACGCCGCAGGCGCCTACACTCGCGTTGGCACTGTCCATCGCAATGAGTTTTACGGTCCCGGCTACAACACTACCGGCATCTCCGTCTTCAAGGACATTCCCATCACTCACCGTGTAACCTCCCAGTTCCGCGGCCAAAGCTACAATCTCTTCAATCACCCGCAGTTTGGCAACCCCAGCAATGGAACCAGCACTGGCGCGAACAACCTCAACGAGGGTAACCCTGTGGCGCCCATTGTGATCTCCGGGGAACGCTTCCGCAGCGCGCGCGAAGTGGAGCTGGCTTACCGCGTCACCTTCTAACGCCGTCAACCATTCCAGCGCCGCATGGCTTGTCTCGCATGCGGCGCTGTCTTTCCTCTCGACAGGTTCGTGCGTTTCATCAAGGCCATCATTATGCACCGACACGCCTTCAAAGCATTCGTCCACGTCGCGCGTTCGTTCTCCGCGATCCTTCTTCTCGGCTCACTTACCTGCATCGCACAGAGCGCCAGGCCGGTCATTACCAAGATCGATCCGCCCGACTGGTTTACGCAGTTGCCCAACTCTCTGCTGCTCGTCCATGGAGAGCATCTGGAGAACACGACCTTCAGCCTTCGCGATACCGCAGCCCGTATCTCTGAAACCAGCATCTCGCCTAACGGCCACTGGGCTTTCCTTGGCTTTGAAACCTCAACTGCCAAACCTGGCCCACTGCAGATTGTCGCTACGAACTCCCACGGCAGCACTACTGCAACCTACATGCTTTCCACGATGCGACCCGTCTCTGAGCAGCCGCGTGGATTCAACTCCGCCGACGTCATGTACCTCATCATGCCGGACCGCTTCGCCGATGGCGATCCTGCTAACGACAAGGTCCCCGGCTTCCGCGCGCCGGATGACCGTTCCCTCGCGCGTGCCTATCACGGTGGCGATCTCCGCGGCATTCAGGATCATCTCGATTATCTCCAGCAGCTTGGCGTTACCACTCTCTGGACCACTCCGCTCTATGACAATAGCGCCGCCCAGTCTGGCGATACCTACCACGGCTACAGCGCTACTGACATGTACGCCGTCGATCCGCACTTTGGCACCATGGCCGACTACCGAGCTCTTGTTGCCGCTGCTCATGCTCACGGCATAAAGATTGTTCTCGACACTGTGCCTAACCACGTCGGCCCGGCACATCCCTGGGCCAGCGATCCTCCATCTCCC
>Ga0302315_10004504_pt1 | contig 12118 bp, 11 predicted proteins | sample III_Palsa_N3_1_FD_200532 | JGI IMG/M metagenome (GOLD analysis project Ga0302315, IMG submission 200532) | Peat permafrost microbial communities from Stordalen Mire near Abisko, Sweden - III_Palsa_N3_1 | ecosystem: Environmental > Terrestrial > Soil > Palsa > Peat permafrost | place: Sweden... | reverse complement strand
TTGATCTTAATGTGCCGTTCTTCCATTATCCAGCCGGATATAGCCAGTAAATAAAACCCAATCTGCGCTAATAATAACAATTGATAAGTTAATTCTATACTTCCTGAAAATACAATATATAGATTGATAATCAGCGCTAATATCATCAGGAAAGGTACGATAGTCCACCTTAACACACGGTGACTTACATATTGAAAAGTTAAAACCGGGTAAGGAATTGGATTAAGCAGCGCTTTTAACCTGATGATGGATTGAATTCCTCCGGCGGCTATCCTGATCTTTCTTTTTAGTTCTTCGGTTACATTTTGCGATGCGGTTTCGGTAGCGAATGCAGCGGGTTCATAAATTACACGATAACCTTTTTGAGCCACAATCAGTGAGATCATGAAATCATCTAAAATGGTATCAGGTGCAACCGGCTGGTATAGCTTGGTACGTATACTGAATAACTCTCCCGCCGCGCCAACTACTGAGTATAGCTCGGAATCCCATGCCTTTAGCTTAGATTCATATTTCCAATAGAAACCCTCACCAGCCGTTGCATTAGCTCCTGCGGAATACACACGCTTCTCGCCCGCTACGGCACCAACTTTTGCATCATTGTAATGGCGGCAAATATTTATGAGTGCTTCAGCATTTAAAAAAGTATTGGCATCGGTAAAAACTACCACTTCGGTATTTACAGTTTCCATAGCACGATGAACAGCTGCAATTTTACCTTTACGTTCATCGCTATGCATTGCCCGTATTTGCGGATATGCTTTAACTATAGCTACTGAACCATCATTTGAGCCATCGGTAATAAAAACAAACTCTAATTTTTCGGCAGGGTAAACAAGCGCGAGGGTATTTTTGATCTTTTCATCGATAACGCCTTCCTCGTTGTAAGCTGCTACAACTATGGTGCAGGTTGGAAGGGTATCGAAATTAACTTCGGGAACTATTACCTCTCCCTTTACCACTCGTTTTATTTTGACAATGATAAATAGCAATATACCATAGCCAAAAAAAGCATAGAAAGCGATAAACAGGCTTAACCAAAGGAGTATTATCATGCTTTTAAATTAATTGGATAGCCCAGTTTTTTACTATCAGTGGGTTGGGTCATATTCCACCAGATCGCTTTGAGTAATAAAGTGCAAAATCCTTTATATCCTTTTGTTATATACGATAGCATATTGCGTGGTGTTACCATACATACAAAGTAAACATAAAAAAACAATCGAGCCTGTACAGTCGCATTTCTGCGGATAAATAAGATACGGTTGCGGTTCATGAAATATTCCTTTAAACCGCTTGCTTTGCCTACTGAGATGGATTCTTTATGGTAGATCATCGCCCGTGTATCAACCCAGATTTCATAACCTGCTTTTTTTATGCGGTCGCAGCAATCAAACTCTTCATAATACAAAAAGAAGTTTTCTGCCATTAAGCCTGCTTTTTCGATGGCTTCGCGTCTTACCATCATGGCTGCGCCGTGGATATAACCTGTTGGTGCAGTTATATTATCATACTGCCCATTATCTGTTTCAAACTGACCTATACAGTGGTTTCGGCATGCATAATAATTCATGGGGGTATAACCTGCGTATTGGATCATATCGGGTTTGTCGAAGTACATGATTTTTGGAGAAATCATTCCAATTTGAGGAAAATAATCCAATGTATTAGCAAGCGTAGCTATTAATCCGGGAGTAAACTCTGTATCGTTATTAACAAAAAAAAGATATTCTCCAGTAGCTTGTTGGATGCCTAAATTATTACCGCCTGCAAAACCAAGATTTATTTCAGACCGGATAAACTTGATGCCGGGATACTTAATTTGCCATTTTGGTATATCATTTGTTTTACTTCCGTTATCAATCACAATAATCTCTATATTCGGATAGGTATTGGTGGTGCTGATGGATGACAATAGTTCTTCGGTAACGAAACTTTGATTGAAGTTTACCGTAATGATGGAAACACTGTTCATCTAAAAGGAAATTTGAATTTAGCAGTTTAATTTATTGAAAAGTAGAGATTAGAATCCATTATCAAAAATAATATTACAAAAGAGCATACGGCGTTTCCTTATATGGCTGAGAATAAAGCGGAAATTGATGAAAAAATGAATGAACTGGTAGCCTTACTGGCTAAAAGTGACCTCAGCAGCGAAACAGCTAAAGCTATACGCGACCGATTTAACGCAGCTATAAAAAGCTCAGGCCCCAAGCTTGAGCAAATAGAGGCTTTTCATAAACTGGATACTGATAATACCCCGCGAGAGGCTTTGCTGGATGAATTCAGCATACTGTTATCAAATAACCAATTCGATAGTAAAATATCAAAGAAGCACCTGCGTGGCGATCGCTTATCAAAAATAGTTTTAGTGGTGATAGCTGTTGTGATGATAACGCTTGGCTTAGCGATGATCATTATGCCGGCCCCACCATTTTTTGAGATGTACACCATATTTTACTTCACCCGGGATGATGGAATTACGTTAATGGATTTGATCTCCTTGTTGATTGTATTGGCTGGGGTGTATTTTTTAATTAAAGGTATTTACCGTAATTCGGCCCGTAAATAGTAATGATAACAAATACGCAGGTAAAAACTATTTTATTGGTTGATGATAACCAGTTGTTTTTGAAGATGCTGTCGCAGGCGTTTAAAAAAGCAGGGATAGATTGTATTACTGCCGAATCGGGCAAGCAAGCGCTTGACAAACTAGACTCAATGTTGCCTGATGCCATATTATCGGACTATGAAATGCCGGGCATGAATGGCATGGAATTTCGGCAGCAGCTGATGGCTAATGGTACACTTAAGGATATTCCTTTTATTTTCCTGACGTATATTACCGATAATGACTTAATGGTTAAAGGGCTTGATATGCAAGCCGTTGATTATGTAATTAAAGATACACCGGTTAATGTTATTGTATCAAAAATTAACAACCTGATCTATACGGTACAAAAACAACAGGAATTATCAAAGAGTGAGCTAAAGAAAGCAGCTGAGGCGCTTAATGTAAAATCCATCCCTACAAAAAAACCTGAAATTAGTGGCTTTGAAGTAGATTTTTGGCACCGGCCTTATCAGGATATTCCGGGCGGCGATTTTATTGATTTTATACAGGCGAATGAGCGTTACACTTTTATTGTATTAGGCGACATTATGGGCAAAAAGTGGATGGCCTGGTTTTTTACCTTTAGCTTTTTAAGCTATATCAGGGCAGCTATACGTTTTTGTGTATTGAATCAGGATTATTCAGTGGGAAGCATACTGCAGAAGGTTAATGATGTGATTTGTTTGGATGATGTGCTGAAGGATATTTTATCAAGCCTGTCGTTATTGATGATAGATAATGAAACACAGATCATCACCTATTCCGGTGCCGGTGATTTGCCGTTATTGCATTTTGAAGCTAATACATCAACATTAAAACCAATAAGCGGAGATGGCCTGTTATTAGGTCTTTTCGCTGGAAATGAATATACCGAGCAGCAAATCACACTATCTAAAAACGACCATTTATTGATATTTACAGATGGCATGATTGATTTTTTGGGCGATGCAGGCAAAAAAAGCGATTACAATAACTTCGCGCATAATATTGATTTGATGCTGAGCAAAAAATATTCTTTTAAACGCATACAGGATGAATTATTTGAGCCATTGCTGGCCGTGCAGGTTGATGATTGCAGTATAATAAACATCCGCAAAACCACATGATATGATCAAGATTATAAAAGATACAGAAAACCATCTTTTAATAGAAATTGAGGTTTCCGAAGCTAATTTGAATAACTCGGATCTGTTTAAAGCACAAGTAATTCAGCTTTTAGACCGCCATGAAAAAACGGTAATTATTGATTTTAATAAGGTTGAATATATAGACAGTTCGTTTTTAGGCGCGTTGGTGGCTATATTAAAACATGCACTCGGCATGAAACTTGATATTATATTAGTGGGATTAAGAAGTGATGTGCATGACCTGTTAAAGCTTATCCGCTTGGATAAGGTTTTTAAGATTTTCGGCAATTATAACGACGCGATTAATGTTTAGCTTTCTATACAATGCACAGTAAACAGTTTGAGTTTTTAAAAAGCAGCTATCACTTAAGTTCGGATATACAACAAATTCTTGGATTCATTAATGATGAATTGCCTTCGACAGCCCCCGTGGCTGAATTGTTGTTTAAAGCTAAAATCATCGTAACGGAATTGCTTACCAACTCATTAAAACATGCAGGGATAAATAATACTATAATCGACGTAAAAATAAGCGGGCATGATTTAAGTATTTTGAAGGTTGATTTTGGTAATCCCTTATCGCTTATTCAAAAGAATTATCCTATCAACACTAAAATCCCTATCAGTAACGACATATTGCATACTTTATATGCGATACTTGATTCTGGAAAAAACATCAACTTTTTTTGTGACGAAATTAATATGGATGATATTTTAGCTGTAGAGAATATTGTTGAGCATTTTGGGTTACTCATTATAACTAAAGCCGCCGACAAATTTACCTATCATTACAACGAGCAGACCAGGGAGAACCTTTTTGAGATTACCTTAAAGTTTTAATACCGCTGTTATTTTTTAGGTCTGAATTTTTGCAGGGTGCTTGTTAATAATAATCTGCTCTCACTAAGCCCCAGGGTATAGGAATCCCAGAATGAGAATTTGTGGTATTTGTTGAGCGCAAAATACCCCATGGCCACTCCTGCTATTACCCAAACGGCTGTGGATAATGCCGCGCCGTAAATGTTTCCGAAAATATAGATTCCTAGAAAATCCATGGATATATTTATAGCCAGCATTATTAATACTTTGTAGAAGTTGACTATCGGGCGATTGATTACATCGAGTGTTAAGCCAAAAAAACGGTCGGCTGGGTAAAGGAGTGAAAATGCCAGGAATAAACGGAATACGTTAGCGGCTTCTGTGCCAATATATTTACCACCGCCAATGATATAGATCGGCAGATCGGCTAAAGCCCAGCCACAGATGATGATGGGTATAAGTACCACGGTTAGCATACCGATATACTTTTTCATGATATGGATCACTCCTATTGGGCTGTCCTGCGTAAAAGCCGCGGATAATGATGGCATAGCTGTAGCGGCAAAACTGCGGAGTAAAATTTCGACCAATTGCATCAGGCTTTGGCCGAGGTTGTAAATGGCAAGGGCGGCTTTACCCAGCATCAGGTTGATGATAAATGCGTCTGATGCGCCAAAAAGGTTGGCGCTGATGGTTGTCCCCACACTAAATTTACCAAAGTGGTACAGTTCCAGTATGGTTTTACGGCTTTTATGCCTTATGGTGTTTATACGCGCCCATCCCATTATGATAACATACACGCTGGTTATAAAATAGGATAGTAAATAAGAAAAAAGTACCCCCATTAGGCTGATCTTTCCTATTATAATCAATATTAAAATGAACAACAGGAAACCGCCCTGATTTACACCGCGTACATATAACATGCGATCAAACCGCTGTTCGCCTTGCAATACGCAGGTTGCTATAAATGTGGGGAGCATTAAAATAAAGCATAAGCCCGACCATTTGAAAAAGAGCATATAGCCGGCGTCGTGAATATCTTTAAGGAAAAACATTACCGGTATATTTACAATAACCAGTATACCGGTAATACATAGGCCTACAACCCAGGCTGAACCTGCTATTTCGGCGGTGCGCTCGGGATGGGAACCGGCATAAAATTTTATAAACGCGGTAGTTAAAAAGCCTGAACGGAATGTATCAACTAAAAGCAAGGTAGACTGAAACAACACCCATACCCCAACCACCTGTATATCCAGCGACCGGTAAATAATAGCCATGGTAAGCATACCAAGCCCCGACATAATAACGTTACCTGATAGCGAAAGAAAATATTTGTTTTTAATAGCGGAAACTATTTTTGAGGGCATACAGGGGGTAAAATATATCTTACGGCAATAATATAGTAAATGTTATGCATTATAAACGAAATTTTTGACATCTTAGCCACACCATGGAAATAAAAGAAAGTTATTTCGAAGAGATTACTTTATTGATTACCCATTATAACCGTAGCGCATCGTTAGAAAGATTACTGCAAACCTTTGTTAAACAACACATAAGCTTTGGTGATATTGTAGTATCTGACGATGGTAGCAAGCCCGAACACCTGGAAAGATTAAAGGCAATGCAACCTGTTTATAATTTTAGATTGATAACTACGCCTGTAAATAAGGGTTTAGGTAACAATATAAATAAAGGGCAGGATGCAGTGAACACCCCTTATACTTTATATGTTCAAGAGGATTTTGAACCGAAGAATGCGTTTCTAACTCATTTTGGAGATGCCCTTGATATAATGCATGCGGATCATGGTTTGGATATAATTCGTTTCTATGCTTACTTTAAGTATCCATATTTAAAATCCTATGCTAAAGGATTTTCTGAAATGATATTTAAACCAGGTATCTTCGCCAATAATCATCTTAAATTTTATGTTTATAGCGATCACCCGCATTTAAGGCGAAGCAATTTTCTTGAAAAGTTTGGCCGTTATCCCGAAGGTATAAAGGGCGATTTGACGGAATATGGAATGGCTTTATCCTTCATACAAAAAAAAGGCAGGGGTTTATTTTTTGATCATTTTAATAATCTCTTCTATCAAAAAAATTCGGAAGATGAACCAAGCACCATGGGCCGCAGCAATTGGCGCGAAAGTAAAAACCCGGCAGCACTGACCATAAGAGCTGTATACTTGCAGTTTAAGTTATTAGGTTGGACCTATGATTACTTTTTTAAACGGTAAACAATTGTTTTACATCGAACGTAGATTAATGAATATATCAGCATAATGCAGCCCGAATTTAATAAGATCACTTTATTAGTTACACATTATAACCGCAGTGCATCGTTAGAGCGGCTTTTAAAGGCGTTTGCCGATCAGGAAATTATTTTCGGGGACATTGTAGTGTCGGATGATGGAAGCAAGCCTGAACACTTAGAGCAGCTAAAATCATTGCAAAGCACCTACCCTTTCAGGCTGATCACTACGCCTGTTAACAAAGGGCTTGGCAATAATATTAATAAAGGGCAGGCTGCTGTAAATACACCTTATACTTTGTATGTTCAGGAAGATTTTGATCCATTCCCCGGTTATAAGAAACATTTGCAAGATGCTTTGAGTATCGCAGAAGAACGCGCCGATATTGATATGATCCGTTTTTATGCCTATTTCAAATATCCATACCTTAAGCCTTATCGTAATGGGTTTTCAGAAATGGTATTTAAATTCTGGTATCCCGGTTATCGCAAGTTTCATTGTTATAGCGATCATCCTCACTTAAGACGAAGTACGTTTTTCAATAAATTCGGCAGATATGCTGAAGGCTTAAAAGGCGATCGTACTGAATTCTTAATGGCGATGTCATTTTTGAAAAATAACGGTAAGGCTATGTTTTATGAGGATTTCAAGGGCTTGTTTGATCAGGTAAATTCAAATGATGAGCCCAGCACCATGAAACGCAGCGATTTAAGACAAAGCCCTAATTTTGTTATTGCTTTTGTAAGAGGCATTTATCGTAACATCAAACATAGCTACGACTATATCAACGCGAAAAAAATAAATTAAGCTTAGATAAAAAAGAAATCGTCATTGACGATAGTTTTATCATTTTTATACAGTCTATTTATCCTGGTATTTTAGCCGGAGTTCTTTTTCAATTATTTCAACAAGGCGGTTAGCGCTTGCATCCCAGGTATTTTCATTAGCTATCGCTTGACGTTCGATTTTATTTTGTTCGTTATCCGTAGCTAAAATAGTATTTATAGCAATGTTGAACGCTGTTGCATCGGCACAAAAAGCTACAACATCTTTTGTATAATCCTTTAAGTCGAGGTTAAAGTCAGTTGTTATAACTGGTTTTCCTGCTCCTAAATATTCAAAAAGCTTTAGCGGAAAAATGGTAGCACTTACCTCATCTTTTTTAAATGGAATAATGGCAATATCAAAGCCTTTAACCATTTGCGGCATTTCGCTGTAAGGTATCTGTCCTGTTAAATATAAATTTGGTGTATTGTAAAACCAATCCGGAATATGCTCCTTTATCGCAGGCCCTGCAAAAACAAAGCTTTTATCAGGATTTGCCTTCACCACATCCAACATCAAATCATAATTTATTCTTCGTTCAATACTACCAAAATAACCAATTATGGGATTTGGAATATTAGCTAATAAATGATGCACAGGCAATGCCGGATCTAAAGCCTTTGAACTGTGCGACAGATCAGCAGCATTTGGTAAAAGATGGGAATGACTGTTTATTTTTGATTTTTCAAGATACAGCGCTTTACTGGTACAAATAACCGTGTCGCTTTCCTTTACCAACTGCAACTCGGATACAAAACCATGTTTTAGATCATAGGGGGTTATCAAAGGATCAATACAATGATAAACCATCAATTCGGGTTGTAATGATTTCCCAACATTTGGGTAATGAAAATTAAAAGAATTTATAAAAATAAAATCCTCAACATATTGCTTTTGGAGTACTGCTTTTATCCTTTTAAAAATCAGTTGCTCATTAATTTTTAAAAGCATCCGGAATATTTTACCTTCCGGGATAAAGTTTATAGATCCCACAATTGGTGGAAATATTTTTTTGAGATTTGGCGTACCTGTATTAACCAAAGCATCATCAACGTTAAAAAAGCTATTTTTTACAGCTAAAAATTCCGGCGAGCTCTTATCTCTAAAATAATCTCTTATTGTTGAAGGGTATTCTATGTAAAACACCTGATGATCCCTTGCTAATGATCTGGCTAAAAAAAGCGATGTAGCTTCTATAGGGCTATTAAACCGCATGTTGCCAAAAATAAGTATAGCCTTATTTTTTAGTCTGGATTTTGAATTGAGGGTTTGGTTAATCGCCTCGTATATATTCTTTACACTGTTTTCCCATGTATGTGTCGACGCGAATTTTATACGCTGCTGTTGTAGTTCAGCTGTATTGTTTTTTAATGCATCATGAATACTGGTAATATAATCATCCGCGGTATCGCATAAATAAACATAATCTTTAAAAACATCCATTGCTAATGTTTTTGTGGCCACTACCGGCTTGCCCATAGCCAGGTATTCATCAATTTTACGCGGATAGTTACCTATAGTTATATCATTAATAACCTGTGGATTGATGCATACATCAAACGACTGCACGTAGGCAGGCATCATGTTAGTAGGCTTTGCCCCTAAAAAGTATATATTACTAATGCTATGTAAGTCACTATTCTTAAACACATCATCTTCCGGCCCTACTAACACAATACTTACATTGGGTAACTTTAGCGCGATTGATTTTATAAGATCAACATCAAGGCGAATATTTTGTATAGCACCAACATAACCTATTATTGGTGATTTGATATTAGCAATATCGGATGGCTCTGGCCCTTCAAATTGAGTAAACTCTTCAATATCACAGCCCTGACCTACGTAAAATGAATTTGGATTATACTTTCTACAATAATCAGCCAAATAGATAGAGTTTGCTACGCAAATGTCGCTTTTTACAATTAGCTCGGGTTCTTTTTTCTTTCCATGTAATTTCCAATAATCTACAGTCAATAAAAAATCCCTTGAATAGTAGATACTCAACTTCGGCTTTAATAACTCCTTTAAATAGAAGCTGCTTAAAATGTCATTATCATTAAATAATATGTAATTTTTAAACCCCAGCTTTTTAATTGCCTTATCAATTGACCGGGCAAAACGTTTGTTGTTAAGTTTATTTAAACGCGAGTACAGGAATTTGTTACTGATCCAATTAATGGATTCTATCATTTCATCGGGATAATATACCCAAAGGTTCGGCTGTATTTCGGTTAAGCCATCCTCTTTATGATTTATAACGTTAAGTCTTTTTTTTACCTGCGGATCTGACCTATGTTTAATAGCTGTTATCCTGCTTATGGCAGAGTTTACATATAATACCCTGTTATTTTTGCTGAACTGAACTGCAATGTTTTTATTATTACTACCGATCTCTACATCCCAGGGCTGCTGCCCTACCATTATAATATCGCAATTATTTAAGATGCTTTTATCAATCATTGCGTTATATAATATTGGGAGCCATCATTAACCTGCCTCTTTCTTCTCTTTGCGCTACATCCAATCTAAGCGTTATGTTTATTAAGGCAGCTTCCAGGTAAAATAAAATATTGGATGGAAATTGCACCAATGCTTCCTGTGGGAAATTCGCGAGATTATAGGCAAATATAATCAGTGTCATGGCTAGGCAATAGGTTTTCAGTTCCTTGTCTTCAATTAAATAGTAATTATTTATGCCCGTTTTTATAATCACGAACATAAAAAAGCAGAAAACAAGCAAGCCCGCCCACCCATCTTCAACCGCGACACGGATATAACCGCTATCAGGTGGGAACTGGGCCAGATATGAATAAGGTGCAAAACGCTGGCCCCATAGTCCTGTTGAACCTAAGCCACCACCCATTATATGCGATAAAATGTAGGGTTGAATTTCTTTCTGATTCCTCTTCCGGAGATTATAAGAATCATCGTTATTAGGTTTAAATGCGGTTTGAAAACGCATTAAATTAGCATTTGATGTTGGAACGTTTATTAAAAAAATAAGAAACAGAGCAGCCAGTACCGTACCAATTAATATTTTCCGGTTAAATTTAAGTACTGCAAGCAGAATCAGGGCCGCAGGGATCAGTACGTTAGCGCCACGGGTACCTGAAAATAACATGGCATCTAAAAAAAACGCTATCATGCAACCCAGGGCTATCTTCTTCCATGGCTTAATATCTAACATAAACACACAAATACAAAAAATACTTGGCATAACCATATTGTACGCGAATGCTACAGGATCAGAAAATATGGAGAATTTACGCCAGTGCCCGTTTATAAATAACAGGGACGAAACCCCCGGTGTATCAAGGAAAGCTTGTTCATGGTCACTAAAACCAATATATTCCTGCTTAAACGCATAAGCAGCGGCAATACAGGTTAAAACCAACCAAATTTTAAATAAGAGCCTGATATATTTAACAGACTTGATATTGAACATAAAAACAAAATATGTTAATATGGTTATTGCTATAGGCCTTATGGTATAAAGCCATGCTACACGCGAACCTGCTTGTGGATTAGCAAATTCGGCCAAATTATAGCCAAGCCATATTAAAGCAACCCATGTTATAGGGTTTTTGAATATGGCCCAGTTTTTATCCTTTTTCATTTGGATAAACATGCCAAATACAAGCAATATTTGTAAACCATCCATTATGGTGCCTATTGGCCCACTCAAACCTAGTTGCGTAAGTACAAATAACATGTACGACATGATGAGCAATAGGATAATGCCGAATTTGGGATAGGCTATTATAGCATATAACAATGGCAATGCAACAATTCCCACTATTAACAATACACCGAACTCAACTCCTGCATAAGCAGTACCCACGGCAATTATTATTGCCAGGGCTGATAACAGAATGAAACCGGTGGTATTATACAGTTTTTCGACAAAGAAAATTTTATTAAAGGTTTGTGAAAACCTTTTGGACGATTTGTGTGATACAGGCTTTATATTTTGCGTGGTATTTTCCATTAAAAAAATAATATTTTAAAGAAAAACGCGAACGTGCTTATGAAGGCTATTACAATAGCTATAATGCGGGTAATGTGATCAATCTTTTTCTGTGTGAAGATTTTTTCTTCTTCGGGTGATAATGCTAATCTTTCCCTTATTTCTTTAGCCGGTTCAACTCTCATCACTTTTTAGTTTATCGTTTTCAACAGAATCAGTATTATAGTAATGGGTAGTGGCTACTGAATGCTTGTTCGCTTTCCTGACCTTTAACAGCGACAATACCTGGTAAAAAATAAATTTAGGGATATTTATTAACGATTGCCAGATGCGTTTGTCGGTATCGGATTTGGCTAAGGCGATATAAAAACCGAGTACGAACACAATTAATCCAACCAACCATATAAACACAGCTGTTATGCTTATAAACACGTTAACCAACATACAGATCACCGATAATATCAGGAAGATGAATAATGGTGGCCTTAACAGTATAAAGC
>Ga0302315_10004500_pt1 | contig 12126 bp, 10 predicted proteins | sample III_Palsa_N3_1_FD_200532 | JGI IMG/M metagenome (GOLD analysis project Ga0302315, IMG submission 200532) | Peat permafrost microbial communities from Stordalen Mire near Abisko, Sweden - III_Palsa_N3_1 | ecosystem: Environmental > Terrestrial > Soil > Palsa > Peat permafrost | place: Sweden... | reverse complement strand
GGCTGGTGCGCCTATCGCCCTTTAACGCGAATAATAAAAGACAGACATCGTTTGCCGGGGTGGACGTCACACCGGAAGTCGCGGAGATCAAAGGGATTGAGATCCCTGAAAAGGATTTGCGGACCGACTATTACCGCGCTTCGGGCGCCGGCGGACAGCATGTCAATAAAACATCGTCCGCAGTGCGCATAACGCATTTGCCGACCAATATCGTGGTGTCGTGCCAGAACGAACGCAGTCAGCACCAGAACCGTGAAGTGGCTATGAACGTGCTGAAGGCCAAACTTCTCGCACGCGCCCAGATCGAGAACAAGGCCAGCATCGATGAACTGCGCGGAGAACGGTCTGGAATTGAGTTCGGGCATCAGGATCGGAATTACGTCTTTCAACCGTATACGCTGGTGAAGGACACGCGCACAACCCATGAAACAGGCGATATCGTGCGGGTTATGGATGGAGAAATCGATGACTTTATCGACGCCTACCTTCGGTGGCAGCGGACCCAAAAGGAAGAAATCGCGGCAAACCAGGCCTAATTTTGCGCCGCTCTTTTTACTCTCGATCGGGTTCTATGGTATCTGCCCGGCCTTGCTTCAGATACCAGCCCGTGCTTTGACCGCAGCCGCCGACGTGCGTGTTTTGACGGCGCTGGACGGCACAAACAGCGGGGTTAAGGAAACCAATCTTGGCGACCTTGTTGCCGATGCCGCGGCCACTGCGGGGCAGGCGCAAATCGCATTGATTCCCGCCGATGAAATCTCGTCCACGGTTGTACAGCCTGGAAGCGTGGACCCCGAGCAGATCGTGCTTGCGTTGAGCTACTACGGCGACGCCACAGATACCGTTCAGGTCATGGACCTCTCCGGCGATCAAATCATAAAAGCGCTTACCCGGTCCATATCACGCAAACCGCAGGCCTATCCCGGCTTTTTGCAGGTGTCGGGACTGAGAGTGAAAGTGGATAAAGAAGTGGTTACGGCTACACTGGCCAATGGAACTGCCCTGGACCCCGCCGCTCACTACAAAGTAGCCATGTCCGCACCCCTTGCTGCAGGCGAACTGGGCTATTTTAATATCTGGGGTAGCGACATAAAACTAAAGGACACTAGTGTTTCCATGGCCCAGGCACTTCGCAATTACCTGGCCAACAACCGTCAAATTACAGGAAACGTCGACAACAGGATCACCGAGCATTGATAACCTATTCCGCTAAGAGCATGCGCGCGCGCGCCAGTCTGGCCGTGGCGTTTGGGCTTTGTACGTTTGTAGTTTCAGGATGTCACAGTCAATCCGCGCCGCCAGCGGCGGAGTCTGCATCTCCTCCAGCCTTTGTGTCCCATTTTGATGGAGCTCTGGCCTATGGTCTTCTAAAGGACCAGTGTGACTTCGGGCCAAGGACTCCTGGAACGGCGGCGCACGAACGCTGTAAGAAGTATATTTTGGACAAGCTGGCCGGGAACGTGGACAGCTGGACTTTGCAGCCGTTTTCCTATTACGACCCGGACCGCCATGTGACCCTGCATCTGACTAATATTATCGCAGAGATCAACCCGCAGGCGAGGAAGAAGGTCCTGCTCTTTACGCACTGGGATACAAGACCCACTGCCGACCAGGAAGTGGACGACGCGAAGAAGAAACAACCGATCATGGGCGCCGACGACGGAGCCAGCGGCACAGCCGTGCTGCTGGAACTGGCGCACACGCTGCATCAATACAAGCCTTCGGTGGGCGTTATCCTTCTCTTCGTAGACGGGGAGGACTGGGGCCCCAACGACAATCACATGTATCTGGGGGCAAAGTATTACGCGGCCCACTTGCCTGTGGTTAAGCCTGCCTACGGCATTTTACTCGATATGATCGGCCAGTCCAATCTGCAGGTCTACCGCGAGATCACTTCTGAAAACCTCCATCCTGAACTCAATGATAAAGTCTGGTCCGCAGCCGCTTCCATCGGCGATGGCAGCTTTTTCCCAGACACGACGAAATATCAGATCAGCGACGACCATGATTCTCTGAATGCGGCGGGTGTACCCTCGATCGATCTGATCGATTTTGATTATCCCTACTGGCATACTCTGGATGACACGGCGGATAAGTGTTCGGCACAGAGTTTGCAGGTGACGGGGGATGTTATGGTTAAGGTGCTGTCTGAAGAGCATTAGAGCTTGCGCCTAAATTATTCGCCTGGAGCTGCGCCCTCTTGTCTCGCAAAGCAAATTAGATACGTTCGCTCCTTATGTCCTCTATATGACTTGACAATATTTCTCAGGCTATGCTATTATAGCAGCGCAGGTTCTCTAGAGGGCCTGTAAGATTGGATTGCAATAACTCCTATAAGGCACTAACTCCATGGCCATCGAGCAAAAAATAGCCGTAGATGAGAAGAGAGCGCCCGTTCCAACCCTCCCTTCCGAACCGGCCCGTCCTCAGCCAGTTACGGTCCGCGCCGTTCTTACCGGACTAGCCTGCGCTATGCTGGTTTGCGGCATTACGCCGTACAACGATTATGACGTGGGTGCGACCTATCTTTCAGGCAATTTTTTCCCCATAGGGGCGCTTGCCGCTATCCTTCTGCTCGTGCTTCTGGTCAATCCTGTTCTTATTGCTTCAGGACGTCAACATCGCGTATTTAGTCCGGGCGAGATCATCACGGTTTGGGCCATGGTGATCACAGCGGCAGGTGTCCCTTCCAGCGGTCTGATGCGCTACTTGCTGCCGCATATCGTTGCCCCTTACTACTACGCGTCCAATCTGAACCGGTGGAACGATCTTTTTCTGTCTCATTTGCCGCGCTACTTGTTCGTTACGGATCCGATGGCCGTACGGACCTTTTTTGAAGGACTGCAGCGCGGTCAGGCGGTTCCGTGGGGCGCGTGGGCCGTGCCGCTGGCGTGCTGGTCTCTGTTTGTTGCATGCCTGTTTCTTTCGTTCTTTTGTCTGTCGGCGCTGCTGCGCAAGCCCTGGGTTGAGAACGAACGCCTGGCCTTTCCTTTAGTCAAGCTGCCCATGCTTCTGGCCGAGGAGCCCGCGCCGGGCCAGAAATTTAATGCGCTTCTGCGTAATCCTTTGCTTTGGGTTGGTTTCGGACTGGTGAGTGTCGTGCATACGACCAAGGGACTGCATCAGATCTACCCAACAATTCCAGACATAATGCTGGCATGGCACACGTCGACATATCTGCACGGCAGGATTTGGGACGGTCTTGGGGATACGGCCATATTTGTCTGGCCGCTCGTGATCGGCTTTTCCTATCTTATGTCGAGTGAGGTCTGCCTCTCCCTGTGGCTGTTTTATCTGGTGTTCAAGGCGCAGGTGCTCGCCGGCATCCTCTACGATTGGAATATGGACGGCATCCCCGGATACGCTCAAGGGCCGGCATTTACGGTCTATCCGGAGGTTGGCGGCGCTGTTATGCTGGTTCTGTGGTGTCTATGGACCATGCGCGCCCATCTGTCTGATGTTTGGAGGAAGGCGATCGGAAAGGCTCCCGAGATCGACGATTCGCGGGAGGCGCAGTCTTACCGTTTTGCGTTCTTTGGACTGATCTTCGGCTACCTTGGCATGTTTTTGTGGCTCGTCATTGCGGCTAAGATGCAGGCAGTTATGGCGTTCGGCATTCTGACTGGCAGTCTCGTTGTGTTTATCATGCTGTCCTGGCTCGTGGCGCAGGCTGGTCTGCTGTTTGTGACGCAGGCTTTTGCTCCCTCTCAAATTACGACGGTATTTATGGGGTCGGCGGCCTTTGATGCCAGATCTCTGGTTATGTCGTCGTTGACCGAACATATCGGATGGCAGGATTCGCGTGAGTTTATGATGCCTCCGCTGCTGAACTCACTCAAGGGCGCTGCGGAAACGGGGCTGAGCGCTCGCTCTTTAAGCCGCGCGCTCGCACTGTGCGTCGTGTTGGCGGTTGTGCTTTCCGGAGCGGTCTCGATCTGGCTTCCCTACACGCATGGAGGAGCCCTGGGGCTCAACAATCCGTGGATGTACAACTGGGCGCCCTGTATGTCGTTCCAATGGGCGAACTCTCAGGTAGCCGCTCCTCAGCCGCCGCAAACACCGGCAATGCTGCAAATGCTTGGCGGCGCGGTGTTTGTGCTGATGCTCTTTGTATGCCGATCCTATGCTCCCGCTCTGGGACTGCACCCAGCAGGTTTTCTTGTCGCAGCGTCTTATGCTCTTTATGAGCTATGGTTCTCCCTGTTTCTTGGCTGGGCAATTAAGACACCCATCGTTCGTTACGGCGGCATGCGTGGGTATCGAGCCGCCATGCCATTTTTTCTGGGATTGATCCTTGGGGACTGCGTTAATGCCCTGGTGTGGGTAGTGATTGGACTGACTACCGGTAAAGGATATCAGTTGATGCCGGGTTAAGTTTACGTTGTATAATTGGGTGGTCTGTGCTTGAAATGTCTGTAATATAACTTAGGAAATCTATATGTCCCATATGTTTGATGAGATTCGCGAGCAGCCGTCGGTTGTGCGGACGCTGGTGAACGATCTGGATATTGTGCGGCCTGTGTGCGACGCCATACGCGGCCGCGACATCCGGCTGGTTTACCTGGTGGCGCGGGGCACGAGCGATCATGCGGCGCAGTACGCCAAATATCTTTTTGAAATCGAGCACGGGTTTGCCGTGGCTCTGGCTGCGCCGTCCACATTGACGCTCTATCATAGCGGACCGAAATTCGATGAGCATTCGCTGGTTATCAGCATCTCCCAGTCCGGAGCTGGGGCCGATGTCTGCTCCTACGTAGAGCATGCCAGGCAGAATGGGGCGCTTACTCTAGCGATTACCAATACCGCGGATTCTCCGCTGGCTCAGCACTCGGAGTTTACCATTGTTACTCCCGCCGGCGTGGAGCTGAGTGTGGCCGCCACAAAGACCTACACAAGCGCTTTGGCAACGATCGCCATGATCTCCGCCTCGTTATCCCAGGATTCGGAGCGACTAACGGAGCTAAGAGCCCTTCCCGATCTTTTGGATCAAACCCTGAACGTGTCTGAAGCGGCGAGAGCTCTGGCTGCAAAGTACCAGGGACTGGAAAATTGTGTCGTGCTTGGACGCGGCTACAACTACGCCACAGCCCTCGAATTAGGCCTGAAGCTTACAGAAACAAGCTCGATCGGGGCCCAAGCCTTCTCGGCGGCAGACTTCCAGCACGGCCCAATAGCACGCGTCGTTCCCGGATTTCCGTGCATTTTGATTGCCCCCGAGGGAGCCGCGTTTGCCGGAATGCTGGAGATAGGACAGAAGCTGGCGGCCCGAAAGGCATCGCTGATAGTGCTTACGAGCAACGCCCAGGCATTCGTTGAAGAGGCTTCATTCCTGGCGATCCCATCCGGAATTCCGGAATGGCTTTCTCCGATTGCCTGCATCATTGCCGGCCAGTTGTTTGCGTATGAGCTGTCTATCGCTAAGGGGAAGTCTCCCGATAGTCCTGTTGGACTGAATAAGGTGACTTCGACGATGTAGGAGGCTGTGTAAAACGGATGATCGCCTGATAAGGCTCCGGACTAAAGTCCTGCGCTGAGCGGCCTTTGGCCACAAAGTCCGCAAGCGGACTGCGGATTTGGCTGTGCTGTTGAGTCCGCCTTGTGCGGACTTAGTGGGCGACTTCGCCCGTTCAGCGCAGGACTTTAGTCCGGAGTGATGCAAGGGTGCCCAATGATAGGATTCAGACATCTAGATGCGTTCGTCTGCATTTGTATATGTTGACAAGTGTTGTTCTCAGATGATACTATTGGATGTAGCAATACATCTAGTAAGAGTCTTAATTTGCAACCTACTACAAAGTCTTCACAGGCGAAGCACCGTCTTGTCGCTCGCGAGCTCCGCAGCCGAATAGAAGCGGGAGTGTGGCAGCCGGGCGAAAGCATCCCTTCCGAGCAAGAGCTCACCAAACTGTTTGGTGTGGCGCTTATGACCGTTCGTCAGGCCATCGCGCTGCTCGCCGAAGATGGGATTCTTCGTAGAGTCCACGGCAAGGGAACGTTTGTAAAAGATCTTCCGCGGGATGCGGCGAGGACGAAAACGCGCCATCCTATGGTCTTTTTGATCCCGGCGGAGCTGCGCTACAGCGATTCCTACTACTTCCCAGAAGTGATGTCGGGTTTTCGGCTGGTTATGGATCAAAAGGGATACCGGTTTGCGCTGCAAAGCGACGATCTGGCGAATGCGGCAAGTGGACTGGAACCTGGGACGGCCGTTGCTTGTCTGCTTATTTCACGGGAGAACTCTTCGTTCGTGGAAAGATTGAGAGACCACGGGTTAAACGTCCTGGCGATCAACCATTATGGAGGGCGGCGATCGATCCCCTGCGTGAGGGGCGACGACGCCAGCGGCACAGAGCGCGCGCTGGATTACCTGGTTACGTTGGGGCACCAGCGTATTGGTTTTGTTCTGGGCCATCCGGACAACCTCGATGCGGAGCAGAGATTGGTGGGTTTTCGCCGGGGCGCGAAGAAGCACGGCCTGCAGGATGTTTCTGAGGCGGGATCGGGCTTTTCTGAAGAGTCCGGGTATTTCGCTGGGAAGCAACTTTTGTCCGGCCCCGAGCGGCCTACGGCATTAATCTGTGCCAGCGACCTGGCGGCAGTCGGCGCAATGAAGGCTGCGGTCGATTGCGGGTTGTCCATTCCAAGAGATGTCTCTATCGTTGGATACGGTGACTTTTCGGTCGCGCGGTACTTGACCCCCAGTCTTACAACCGTACGCCAGGACCGCCTTTCTCTGGGGCGTACTGCTGCTGAATCGCTTATTCTGCTAGCGAATGACGACGACGCACCCAGTGTCGTTCTCCCAACTGAACTTATTGTTCGAGATACCTCCACCATCGCTCCCACAAATAATTGACGCACCTCCGATGCTGCCGCGAAGCGGCTCTTGCCTCTTCTCCCCATTCCTATGTGGGAGAAGATTAGAGATGAGGGGGCGGCCTGTCGGTTACGTACGGCGTAATGGTTCTCGTTAGGCACTTATCTTTAGCGGCTCTTGGAAGTGCAGTGATGTATTCGTTATGCCGCCCCCTCACCTCAATCCTCTCCCACATAAGAATGGGGAGAGGAGGCCGGAGGTCCGCTTCGCGGACGGGGTGCCGGGTATAGTAGTGTTCCCTCTCATCTATATGTCTTGACAAACTGGTGAGCGCGTGATATCATGTTCTTGCCGGGTTTAGCGCTGTTTCAGGAGGCATGATATAGATTTGTTTGCTATTTATGCAATATAGTGACGCAGTGCAGTTTGTAGGATGCCTGTCTGAATAGAATCTGGTCATCTATATTTACACTGCGTGACCAAAGGCTTGATCGGCTGTTTTCCTGGTATGTGATCCTATAGAATTGGGGGATATGATGACAGTACAACGATTGACCGTATGGCTGAGTGCTTTGCTTGCAGTGAGCGCCTTTATGCTTTTGGGAAGACCGGTACAGGCGCAGAATCCGTATACCCAGCCGGGGCTTTTTCTGAACTATGGATTCTCAGTGAATTCCATGACAAATGCGCAAATAGAGACGGTCGTGGAGTGGCTCCAGGTGCGTGGTATTCAGAAACAGTTCCTCAATGTTGGTGCGTTTAACAGCAATGGAACGCTCAGCGCGTCTAATTACACGCAACTGGCGCACTGGATTACCGTGTCGCGTGAAACGGAACCAGGGCAGCAGATTATCGTCTATATCAGCGGCACGCTCTCGAACGTAAACAGTTCCGCGAAGGACTGGCAGAATATTGCGAATGTGTGCCAGACGTTCCTGACGACCTATGGCGTCGATGGCGTTAACCTCGATTTTGAGCCCTATTCGACCTCGGCCAGCAACTATATTGGAATGTTGACCACGATTAGAAATACGATAGGGTGGACCGCAAATCTTTCGCTGGACTACACGGCCGATTCATCGGCATTCTGGTCGGGGAATGACTTCAACACCATTTCTGGATATATAAACTATATCATGCTGATGATCTACGATTCGGGATCCACCACGGTTGCCCAGTACGATTCGTTCATCGCGACCGCCATGGAATACGCCTACAACTGGAAGGTTCATGGGTGCGCTATTGTCCCGATTGTTCCGGTGTATGCCTCTTCCTCGGTGCACAATCCCAGTATTGAAAATATTGAGACAAGCACCAACGAGATCTGGTACTTAACGCAGACCGATCCCACCGTGGAAATTAACGATATCGCCGTCTGGTGGTATGACGGTTGGAACGGCTCGAACATTGGGAATAATTCGATGAGCGCCCCGACTGATGCGATGTGGACGACGTACTGGCTGGATCGGTAGAAGTCCTCTTTACACCATCAGCCGCGTTGTGACACAGTCTACCGTGTTATGACGCGGCTTTTTAACGTCAGTGTTACTGTATCCTCTATATGTCTGAACTGTACTCCGGATGTCGCTGGGGATGAGGGCAGCGGTGGAAAGTACGCTCTGAGTACCAAATTCACTGTTTTTCCGTCTATTAAAAATAAATTAATTTATGTCCTCTATATGACTTGACAGGCGGTTTGGTGCGTGATGATAATTACATTATCATCTTGCTGGAGGTTCTAAGTACATGAGAAGAATACGAACTGGTTTTACTTTGATTGAGCTCCTCGTCGTGATAGCGATAATAGCGATTCTGGCAGCTATCCTTTTCCCTGTTTTTGCCAAGGTCCGCGAAAAAGCGCGGGCTATTTCCTGTCTCTCAAATGAGAAGCAGCTTGGGCTCGCTCTCCTTCAATACAATGAGGACTATGACGAAACCTTTCCCTTTGGAGTTACCGCGGATTCGTCGGGCAACGCGGTCGTTTGGAATCAAGTGATCGAGCCCTATGTGGTAAGCGGCAGTGGCGGAGTGGGAGGCGTATGGAGCTGCCCTTCGGATCCGGCGACATTTCAGGATTTTCAGTATGGCGCGTCTCTGGGCCTGATGTGGGACCGCAGGACCGAGCCTACATTTCCACCCGCGCAGCTCAGTCAGCTAGACACTCCGGGCGACACGATCTGGCTGCTTGAAAAAGGCGAGAATGACGGGAACGCGAGCTGGGCGTTCTTTGATGCCTATGAATGGGAGTGGCTGCCCAGCGGCGGGGTTGTTGCAGCGCCCGGAGGCTCAAGCGCCGCGTATATTCCATCGGCGGACGGCATGCAGGGGGCTCTGATGTACGGTGACTGCGACCTTGCAGCGAACGCGAATGCCACTCCCTCGTGGCTCAACTTCGATACCGGGAGCACGAGCCCCAGGCAGGACTGCAGCTCGCTTCCGCGCTTCCGCCATACAGGGACCTGTAATGTAGCGTTTACTGACGGGCACGTCAAGGCCATGGTCAGCGGCAGTATTGATTGGTACAAGAATATCTATACCAACACTGGGTATTCCCAGGCCAACGCAAGCTGGTACCCCTATTAGGGCCTGATATGTGAGCCGGTCGAGCGTAAGCCCGACCGGTCTCCATCAATACAGAAATACAGTGTAAGAAGCCATGAGAAGGTTTAGAGTGGGGATTATCGTGGGCGCATGTTGCATTGCCAGTATGCTTACCGGGTGTTCGCACAGCAACGAGGCGGTCCGCATAGCCAGTCCGCAGGAGCGGGAGCAATCCGTTGCCTCCAATGTCCAGCGCATTGAGAATAATCCAAGCATCAGCCCGCAAGCCAAGGCCAATGTCATAGCCCATTTGCAGGGAAACGCACCGAAAATGCCTCCTCCATAGTGCACCCGCACGCGGGCCAAACTTAAATACCAGGATTTTTTATCGATGAAACGCTTCAGTGGACGAAGAATTAGTAATTACGTATGGGGGCTTGTCCTTACAGCGGCGTGCGCGGCGACTCCGCTAGCCGTCGCTTCTCCTCCTCCAGGATACTCCCTGGTTTGGCAGGACGAGTTTACAAAAATCGACCCAGCCGTATGGCATATCGAGACCTTTAAAGGATCGGGACCTCAGACACAGACCTATGTTAATGATGGGCAGCATCTGAGCATCGTCAACGATAACGACGCCACCGACGGCCGGGCTCTGCAGATCCTAGCGACGCCCGACCTTAAATCGGGAAGGCTCAATACCTACAACCATGTAAACGTACAGTACGGCTATATCGAGGCCCGAATCAAGCTGCCCTATGGCAAGGGCATGTGGCCCGCATTCTGGCTGCTTGGGTCCAATTTTTTCACCGTCGACGATCCCGCCTGCGGTGAGATGGATGTCATGGAGAACATCGGTATGCGCCAGTGGTGGGGGACCAACGAGGCGAGCCTGCATTGCCCCGGACACTACGAGACCGGGTCGCTGCATGCGGACTACCACCTTCCCGCCGGCCAGCATTTCCAGGACGGCTACCATCTATTCCAGTTGCTCTGGCAGCCGGATTCGGTCTCGTTTTATGTGGACGGCAATCTGTATCAGACACGCTATCGGTCCGATGTCGCGCCCAGTGATTGGGTGTTTGACCACCCGTTTTTCTATATCATTAACCTAGCCATTGGCGGAGACTGGGCCGGACCTCCGGATACTACCACGGTTTGGCCGCAGCGCATGCTGGTGGACTATGTGCGACTGTACAAGGGAACACCAGGCATTATGGCGCCTCCCTCCGGATTGACCGCGGCGCCCGGCGACAGCGGCAGCGTTAAGCTTGCCTGGAGAGGCGAGACCGGAGCGATGTCGTACACCATCGACAGAAAAGACATCGACGGGAGCTGGACAACGCTGGCGCGCAATATCACGGCAACGAACTATATCGACCGGGAACTCTCAAATGGGACGCGCTATGCCTATCGAGTAACGGCGGTTGATGCCGCAGGCCTGTCGCTACCAAGCGGCGTGGTGTCGGCAACGCCGAATATGCCGACCGAATCCCCATTCGGAGGTGCGCCATGGCCGATCCCCGGTACGATTGCAGCTTGCGACTACGACCTGGGCGGCGAAGGTATTGCCTATCATGATACAAGCCTGACTAACCGCGGAGGCTACTACCGTCTGGACGAAACCGTGGGTGTGGAAGACACCGAGGATACAGTCGGCCTGTACGATGTCGCCTACACCACAGACGGAGAGTGGCTGAAGTACACGGTGGACGCTGCAATATCCGGCACGTACACCGTAGGGCTGCGCATCGCGACCACCGAGGCCGGAGGCTTGTGCCATCTGGAAGATGGATCGGGCAATGTGTTAACAGGTTCGATAGCTGTTCCCGCGACCGGCGGATGGCAAAAGTGGGGGACAGTATATGCCAGTGCCCCTCTGCATGCCGGAAGACAGACCATCAAGCTGGTTTTCGACAACCCGACATTCAATGTCAATACCATGACCTTTATTTTGACAGAAGTACCGTCTACGGCTGCGCGCATCAAGTAAGCTGCGCACAGCCATTAAAGCGTGAGGAAATTATTCATGACCGTACTTCCCGGACTGGAGCGTCACGAATCGACGCTCCAAACCATACAGGTCGGCCTCGTGCCCGCCCCGTATTCTATAGTGCCATTGCCTGGGGAATTTCGGATCTCGTCGTATGTCCTGATTTCGGCCCCTCCCGAGCAGCTCGACCAGGCTGAAATGCTCTCGGACTTATTACTTGAAGCGACCGGCATTCGCTGCCTCGTGACCCCCAGTCCTGGGTCCGCGTCCCACTCCGGTAGAAAAGTGAATACACTAGCGTGTAGCCTCAAATCGCAATCAGAATCGCAAGCGATTCGGCGATTTGGAGCGGAGTGTCCTACCATCGTAATGGAACTCGCAAAGGAAATGAACGGACTGGGGCACGAAGGATATACGCTGGATATTACGCCAAAGCAAATCACCCTTTGTGCATCAAGCAACGCCGGACTTTACTACGGCGCGCAAACCCTAGCGCAAATGGCCGCTGTGTCGGAGGCTCCGTCCCTTGGAGTGGCAGCAATTCCGTGTGTTGAAATTACAGACTACCCTCGCTTTGCCTGGCGGGGAGCCATGCTCGACCTTGCCCGGTGGTTTGTACCGCCCGCGTTTATCTACAAGTTTATCGATCTTCTCGGCCTGCACAAGATGAACGTCCTCCATCTGCACCTTAACGACGATCAGGGTTGGCGGGTGGAGATTAAGAAGTATCCCAAGCTCACATCCGTGGGCGGCTATCGCAAGCAGTCGCTCGTGGGAC
>Ga0302315_10004496_pt1 | contig 12133 bp, 7 predicted proteins | sample III_Palsa_N3_1_FD_200532 | JGI IMG/M metagenome (GOLD analysis project Ga0302315, IMG submission 200532) | Peat permafrost microbial communities from Stordalen Mire near Abisko, Sweden - III_Palsa_N3_1 | ecosystem: Environmental > Terrestrial > Soil > Palsa > Peat permafrost | place: Sweden... | reverse complement strand
AATGTCAAAGGCAAGTGAATGGTGAAATGGGCACCTTTCCCCATCTCTGACACGACTGCCACGCGGCCGCCGAGAGCAGCGGCTTCGGAGCGCACCACATCCATCCCGACGCCGCGACCGGCCAGTTCGGTTATGTGCTCTGCAGTGGAAAAACCCGGATGGAAAATCAAATCCGTCACTTCGGCGTCGGATATCACATCATCGTTTTCCAGAAGGCCGGTAGTTCGGGCCTTTTCGCGAATGCGATCAAGATTCAGGCCTTGGCCATCATCCGAGAACTGAATCACGACTTCGTTACCTTCTTGCCGGATTTCAACCAGCAATTCGCCGGTTTCATTCTTGCCGGCAGCCTGGCGCCGCTCGCGGCTCTCGATGCCATGCACGATCGCATTACGCAGCAAGTGCTCAAACGGTCCGGCCATTTTTTCCAGCACGCTACGGTCGATTTCCACTGCGCTGCCGCGAATATCGAGGTTCACGCGCTTGTCGAGTTCCTTGGAGGCTTGCCGTGTAACGCGAAACAGCCGCTCTGAAATACTGGCAAACTGCACCATCCGGACCCGCATCAAGTCTTGTTGCAAATCGCGAGTCAGACGGCCTTGCACGGTCAAGTCGGTGCTGGCGTTGTCGACGGTTCTAGCCAAGTTTTGCTGCACCGAGCCGACGTCGTTGACACTCTCGGCCATCATGCGTGTCAGTTCCTGCAAACGCGTGAAACGGTCGAATTCAAGCGGGTCGAATTCCCGATCGCCGGAAAGCGCCATGCGTGACGTGATTTGCGTTTCCGCCTGCATTTCAATTTCACGCAATTGATCGCGCAAGCGCGACACGTTTTCCGTCATTTCCGTCAGGGACTGTCTAAGCGTTCCCACTTCAGTTTCAAGCTTGGAACGCGAAATGGACACTTCACCAGCTTGGTTAACCAGACGGTCAAGAATATCGGCGCGTACGCGAACCAGAGGAACCGGTGCCGCTGGCGCTGCCGGCGCTGCCGGTTTCGCCGGCGAGACCGCGCGCTGGGTAACAAAATTAGACGCAGGAACCGGCATCAGCGACTTCAACTCAACCAAGCCTTGAGACGCAGCAGGTGTCGTTGCAGGCGCACTCGCGTGATGTTGCTCCTGCGGAACCGCTACCGCCTTGGGCGCCGCGACTGGTGCTGGTTTTGCCGCTTGCGGATTCTGCAACTCCTCGAATAACTGCAAACCCTCGTCATGCCGCGCCAGCATTTCATCCAAAGCGGCAGCACTTGGGTGGCCGGAACGCGTCAATTGCTCGATGCGGGTTTCCAATTCATGCATGTGCTGCCCAAGGCTCATCGCACCGGCCATCCGGGCGCTACCCTTGAGCGTATGCAATAGTCGCAAGGTAGCCTGCGGTGCCGCTGTATCCGCCGGATTTTTCTGCCAGGTACGCAGCTCCTGCCCCAATTGCGGCAGCATGTCCCTGCCCTCTTCCAGGAACACTGGCAGAAGGTCGGCATCCAGTTCGTCCTTGATCAGCAACATGACGGCAGGATCGACAGCCGCATCGTCCTCATGCGTAAATACTGGCTCAACAAACGGCGTTGCCGCAGAAAGACCTTCGCGCAAGGTAGCCAGCGATTGATCTTCGATCGTCGACGGAACTTGTTCCGGCTCCGGCTCAGCAGCAACTGGCTCCGGTTCTGCAACGGCGTGAAGCTGCACAGGAGCGTCGAATTCCGGTTCTACAGGCTCCACCATGACCGGCGGCTCTGTCAATTCGGGCAAGGCATGCTGCGTTTCCGCAATCACGTTTTCCGCAACGACTTCCGGTTCAGATATCGCCGGTAATAACGGTTCAAGCCCGGGCTCAGGTTCCACCTCGGGCGCAGCTTCAAATTCATGCGCAGCAGGCAATTCATGCTCTGCTTCGCTGGCCACCGGGTGTATCTGCTCAATCGACTCAGTCAATCCCTCGGTCAATTCAGGCTCAATCCGTTCAGGCTCAGCTTGCGCAACGGGTTCGAGTTGATGCAGAACTGTTTCCGGCAAATCGACCAGTTCCGGCGCTGCTACCGGCTCCAGCTCCTCGACGACAGGCTCGCTCCGTGCTTCGCTGAATCCAGCCGGCAATGGCGCAAGTTCAGGAACGATATGCAGGCGTGTTTCGATTTCCGACTGCATGCGCTCCAGGATTTGAACCTGCTCTGGCTCGTGCTCCGGCATTTCGCCCAGGGCAAACATCTGCAGCATGAAGCGGATACGCTCAACGCCATGTTCCAGGGTATCGTACTCACCGTTGGTCAGGCGCACCGGTTTGCGCGCCAGATATTGCAGAACCATTTCCAGTGCGTGCGCAATTTCCTGCAAGGGCTTGAATCCCACCGTGGCGGAACTACCGGCCAGTGAGTGCGCGGCGTGCACTACGTGGACGTTGACTTGCCGATCCGGTTCATGACGCCACTCAGCAATATCCTGAGACAAGAGTCGTACCAGCTCATCGGTTTCCGCCAAATAAATATTATGCAAGGGAAGACTGATTTCCAGATCGCCGATCCGTTTGACGCTATCGTCTTGCGTCGTTTCGGATTTCGACAACCCAGGAAAATCAAGGATCTCCGCAACCGGCAATGCTTCCGCTTCCGCGTAGAGCAACTCCAAGTCGAAATCCACCGGTTCGATGGATTTTGGCTCGGTGATATCGAATTTCTCGTGTTGCAATGAAGTCAAAGCGTCTTCAGGTAAGGCAATTTCTTCCGCGGCGTGGTCAGGCAGTGCCGCTGCGGCGGCGACTTCTTCCACGTGCGGCATGTCCAATATCGTCGGTGTCGCAATGACCTCAAGCGGATCATGTGCGGCAAAAATAGGTTCCGGCACTAGGGCAATCGCCTCGGGTACGATTGATGGCGCAGTTACGACGGGTGTTTCTGCGGCAGGACTGTCGAACGAAAACGAAGCACCGGATTTAATACGTTCCGCAGCTTGAACCAAGGCATGGGGAGTGCGCGCAGATTTGCCGAATTGCATCAAATCCTTGACCCACGCGCTCAGCACTTCCACCGCCTTATCGAGCAGCAAATATAGGTCCGCATCGCCGGCGCGGGTTTCCGACAAGCGCAGATTGAGAACCTGTTCAATGCTCCAGGCCGCTTCGCCGAACGCCATCAAACCCACCATGCGTCCACTACCCTTCAAGGTGTGGAACGAACGGCGCAAGGTCGTCAAATGGTCTTGGTTGTAGGGTTCATTGCGTGATTGCGGCACGGTTTCAGAAACGCATGCCAGCACTTCCTCTGCTTCTGACAGGAAAATTTCCAGCAGTTCGGCATCGACTTCTTCATCGGTTTCCGGCGTCGCTGGTGCGACCGGCAAAATCACCGGTTCGGGCGTCGCTTGAAGCGGTGCCGTGGCCGTCATGATTTCAGCCAGTTCCTCCTGTGAAGGCGCAGCTTCGAGGTGGTTCAGTATTTTGATGGCGGCTTGCGCGCGATCATTGGCTTCGGGATTATCCACCAGGGTGGCATCCCTGCGCACCTGCTCCAAAGACTCCTTCAATTGCTCTTGCAGAGCAGAATTATCGGGCTCGGCGGTCAGCGATTTCGCCAACTCGATCGAGTGCTGTTGATGTAAAACGAGTTCATCCTCGACAGTCGGCAAATCGGCGACGGCAACAGATGGTTCGATAGAATCGGTTTTCTCGTGGGCAGGCGCGGATACCGATTCTTCTACAACATCAACATCAATCCGCGTTACCGTGTTTTTTTCTAACAAATTAGCGTGAAATACGCCAGATTCCTGATCAAATGAGAAGCGCTTTTTCACACCTTCCGAGTGCAATTGCAGCGTTTCGATGAAAAAACTCAATGCCCCGACATTGCGGGCGACATGTTGAAATTCCGCCAGATCCGGCGCTGCATCGACTTCCGCTTCGGCGAACCGTCGCACCGCATTTTGCGTATGCTGAATCGCCAGCATCGCATCGTCCTGATCCAGGATCGCCAGTGCACCGCCAATCTGGTGCAGGGTCGTTTCGATCTGGGCAAGTGACGCGCGTTGAGTCGGATCGTTGAAATATTCGTCCAGCATTTTTTCGACCTGCCGCAAGCTGGTTTGCAACTCGCCGGTCAGCACCTGCATGGTCTGCCGTTGTTGCGCTTCGCGCGACATGTCGTCCAGCCATTCGGCGGCATCGACAGGTTGCTCGCCCGACACGACGCTCAACAATCTGGCTGTCATTGCATCGGCGCGTTCCGCGAAATTGTCCGGCAGGTGCCCGATATGATTCAAGGCATTTTCGATAAACAGCAAGCTGGTTGCCATCTCCAGGCCCAGGCGCTCACCTGCCCTGCCATGCGCTGCGTGACGCGCAATGCCACCCAGCTCACGCAACAATTTCAACAATGGCGGTGAATTGAGTTTGACTCCGGCTTCGGCCAGCGCACTCAACTCGGTTTCAAATACGTTGACCACCGACGCGTCGCCGCCGGCGATCCGATTCCAGGCGTTTTTCGCATGCGACAAGCGCTCTTTCGCGAATGCCAATGCATCGGGATCGACCTGCCCGTAACGCTTTTTCTCGTAATCGACCGGTACCGCGCCATCCAGCTGATAGGCGCGACGGATTTGCTGCACCCGCGGCGTTGGATTCTCGCCCCGCGCGACGAAGAACAGCGCATCGCGCAATAAACGTTCGGCGATACTGGAAGAGCCTTCGCTCAAACGCCTGATTTGCAGATTGATCCGCGCAAACAGTTGTTTTACGTAGAGCTCGTTCTTAACCTGGCCGGCCGCGACTGCTTCGGCAAAACCATGCAGCACCCACCAGAATACCCGCGATTGCTGATTGCCTTGAGCGCGCTCGACTTCGTCAACCAGATCGCGCATCACCGTCGCATTGGCAAGCTCGGCGGCATGGTCGGTGCTTTTAATGAAGGGCAGCAGAGCGCGTTCGAAGCGCTTGCGCAGTGCCGGATAATCGACCGGTTTGTCCAGCGGCTTTGGCGCCGGGAGTTGCGGCCGATTGGCCAGATTCGGGAAAAACAGATCGGCAGGATGAATCCGCTCGGCGCCGCGCACTTCGAGCAGGGAACGATAATAGGGGAACAGCCTTACCGGTTGATGCTGCACGCCGGAAAGCAATTCTTCAAGATATTCAAGCAACGCCTGATAGGCATTGGCGATTGCCAGCGCAATATCTTCGGTCAGGGTCAACTGCCCTGATTCTGCACGATCAAGCAAATCCTCAACGGTCTCGGTAATGATGGCGACGCCGTCGACGTCGACAATTTGCAATGCACCATGCGCTTGATGCAAAAAGGTCTTGGCGTGCCGTAACGCCGTAGTCTGGGTTTCGGCATCCTGACTAAGAGCTTCGTACAGTGCCGTTTTAGAGCGGTTTAACGCTTCGCGGATTTCAACCATGACCCAGGACAACGGCCCGGTATCAAAGTTGTCCCGCGTACCCTGCGGCGTATTGGAAGTAGGGGTGGTCATGACTGCCTCGCGGAGGTTCATTAGGAGACCAGCCGAGCTTCCGGCCGGCCTCCCTGCATTTCATAATGGCCACAAAGCCAATGCCGGAAAATCGAATTACTATCGGATCAAGCCGCCACGCGGAAGCGAGACACTGAATTCTTGAGTTCCTCGGCCAATCGGGACAGTTCGCGAATCGAATGCGCGGTTTGTTGCGTACCCTCTTGCGTCTGCTCGGTTACCGTCAGAATGTTTTGAATATTCTGCGCCACGCCGTTTGCCGAAGTCGCTTGCAATTCCGTTGCAGACGAAATGCTTTGAATCAGGTCCGCCAAGCGGTTCGAAACGCGTCGGATGTCTAACAGAGCGGCACCGGCAGCATCGGAAAGTTTCGCACCTTCGACCACACCCTGGGTTGACTTTTCCATAGCGGCGACCGCATCGTGGGTATCGGTTTGAATCGTCCGCACCAGCGCACCAATCTGCTTGGTTGCCTCTCCGGACCGTTCCGCTAGTCGCTGAACTTCTTCCGCAACCACCGAGAATCCGCGGCCTGCTTCACCGGCCGATGCGGCCTGAATAGCAGCGTTCAAAGCCAGCACGTTGGTTTGTTCGGTAATGTCGGAAATCAGCTCGGTGATTTCACCAATTTCCTGGGACGACTCACCGAGTCGCTTGATTCGTTTCGAGGTTTCCTGGATCTGCTCGCGAATTTCGTTCATGCCCTTGATCGCGTTTTCCACCGCCTTCGAACCTTGCTCTGCCGCCGTCACCGACTGGCGCGCCACTTCAGCTGATTCGTTGGCTGACTTGGAAACGTCGGTAATCTGCACCGCCATTTCCAATACCGCCTGGCCGGTTTCCTGAATCTCGCGTGATTGCTTTTGCGACGCCGTCAGGAGTTCGGTGGAAATATTTTGCGCCTGATTGGACGCCGAAGTAACTTGCTGTGCGGTGTTGGTAACCCGTTCCACCAGTCCGCGCAATTCCTCAACCGTGTAGTTAACCGAGTCGGCGATCGCCCCGGTAATGTCTTCCGAAACCGTCGCTTGCACCGTCAAGTCACCATCCGCAACTTCCTGCAATTCGTTCATCAAGCGCAAAATAGCGGCCTGATTCTGGTCATTTGCGCCCTTGGCTTCTTCCTCTTGCTGTTGCGCTTGTTGCCGCTGAACTTCCGCCTCTTGGCGGCGCAATTCCGCTTCTTTGGTACGATTACGACCATCTTGCAAGAACACCAATGCAGTTCCAACCGCCGCCAACAACGCCAAGATAGCGGACACCATCATCGCCCAGAAAGTCCAGCTGAACGAATCTTGCTCTTCGCGATATTTCTTTTGCAGGGTCGTCAAACTGCTTTTGAGTTTTTCATTGTCAGTAAAAATCAACAATTCGGATTGCTTTGCAGCGATAAAATTCTGGAGATTGTCGAGAATGGATTTAACCGACAGTTGATAGTCGCCGAATAGCGTTTGCAATTCGGTCAATTTATCGCGGGTGTCCTGGTCCTTGGTGACCGGCAAACGCAGCACATCACTACCGTTCAAGAAACCTTCGGTAATGTCGCGAAACGTGTTGGTATCCTTGCCCAGCAAGAACGCCGTTTCCGGGTTCACGCCTTCGGAGGTCATAAACTCACTCGCGCTACGTCCCAAGCGCTGCGTCAACATCATCAACTGACCTGCAGCAGAAACTTCTCGCGGAGTTCCCTGGTTTTGCGCTTTCAAGGTGTTGATTTGTTCGGCCAATTCCAGCAGTTGCGGTGAAAGACCATTCAGTTTTTGCAGGGTTGCGCCAAAACCTGTCAATTCTTTTTTCAGGTGCAAAATGGTATCTGCTGCCTTTTCAGAGTTAGCCCAGTCCTTTTGCGTTTCTTTCAAACTGTCTGTCATCTTGGAGCTTGCCGCGCCGACCTGGGTGCCCTGGTAATTCCCACCGCCAGCCAGCACCGTCAAATCCTTGCTCAATTCCTTGCGGCTCTCTTCAAGCTGCTTGAACGCCTCCAAGTTGCCTTGAATCGCATTCGGTGTCGCTTTACCGATACGTTGCGAGTGCATCAGCGCATCACCGGCAATTTGCGACTGGAGGGAAAGCTGAATCGCGTGATTGGCATTCAGGACAACGAACAACACGCCCAAGGCCAGCGCGCCGACCAACATGAACAGCAGGATACGCACCTGTTGTGGCAACGGCAATTTGCCGATCAACGGCAATTTGATATCGCCGGATCGCTGCATTGCCTCGCCGATCAGCGTCACATTCGGATTGGGCCCCGAACTCTGCGTAGCAGCATTAGCCGAAATCGACGCCAAATGCGCGACTGCGTCAGGTTCGTTTTGCACCAAGACAGTATTGGCTGTCTCAAGCTGATCGCCATTCAGGCCGAATTCGCCTGCAGCCAGATCACCATCTGCATAGTCTTCTTTTTTGCCTTTGGAAGCGAACGGGTTTCTTAACGCCATTACTGAGTCTCCTAATTCCAATTACGTGCTACATACTGCCGGGACGAATACCCAAGCGGCTCACAAACCAACGTGCAGGAACAGTGGATCTTGCACGACCAAAGACAAATTAAGTTCAGTCCAGACCTGCTCGTCGCGGTCGACATAATGCTGGGTCGACCATTGCGTGGCGTTGCTTTCCGGGCTGGCCCGCAACTCCATGTCGGCGACATTGCGCAAGCCGAGAACGCGGGTCACCAACAACCCGCAATTAAACGACAGCGATGGTGCAAACGCGACGATACGGCTCTCTTTATCGATCACTGCCGCGCCCTGCCCCTGGAACTGAGCAAAATCAATGACGCTGATCAAATTACCGCGAATATTGGACAAGCCGAGAAACCAGCCATGCGTCAGCGGCACCTTGGTGATGGCGCCAACCGAGACGATTTCGCCGGCTTCCTGAAGGCTTAACAGCCAGCGGCGCTGGCCGATCATCACGCCAAGCTGGCTAACCCGTGTATCGACCCCGGTCTTGGCGGCTTGCATCCGCTCGACCAACTGCGTTTGAAATTCGCGCAGACGGGTACGGCGAGCAACCGCATCTGGCCTGCCATAAGGTTTTACCGCTTTGAGATCCGGCGTCGATTGGGTCATGTGATAGTGATTATCCTAGCGCAGCGATTTTAGCCAGCAACTCCTGAGGATCCACCGGTTTTACAATATAGTCGCGGGCGCCTTGGCGCAGGCCCCAGATCCGGTCGGTCTCCTGCCCCTTGCTGGTGCAGATAATAATAGGCACGTCCTGCGTTTCAGGATCCTTCGTGATTGCGCGCGTCACCTGGAAACCATTCTGGCCCGGCATCACGATATCCATCAGTATCAATTGCGGCTTGTCTGCCTTGATCTTCAGCATAGCTTCCTCACCGTTCTCGGCGGTGGACACTGAAAATCCGTTTTTAATCAGGATGTCCGTCAGAAAATAACGTTCTGTCGGAGAATCATCCACTACGAGAATTTTTTGAATAGCCATCTTGAAACCTTCACCTGAAAAAAATTACTTTGCAACTGCTTGCGCGGTATGCTCGCGTACCGTCTTGAGCAGACTGTCTTTTGTAAACGGCTTGGTAAGATAGGCGTCGGAACCAACCATGGCCCCTCTCGCCCGATCAAACAGGCCATCTTTTGACGACAACATAATAACTGGCGTGGCATGAAACTTGGCGCTCTTCTTGATCAGCGCGCAGGTTTGATAGCCATCCAGCCTTGGCATGAGGATGTCGCAGAAAATCAGCGCAGGCCGGTGGTCGTTCATTTTTGCGAGTGCGTCAAAACCGTCGTCCGCGAGTACGACCTGATATCCAGCCTGCCCAAGGAAAATTTCAGCCGATCGTCGAATCGTACTGCTATCGTCGATCACCATAATTTTGAGGCTCGGTTTCTCCGTTGGTGTTGTCATGACGTCATCTCAATTAAACTCCGTTCAATATAAGGCGCAACAGTAATAAAAAGCAAGATGCTTTCTAACAACATCGAGCCCAATATTGGCATCCACATGCGTTTTATACCAAAAAATACCACAAATACCTGCGATATTGACTTTCTGGAGCGATTAAATAGTAACCATCTCAAAATCCTCCTTGCGGGCACCGCATTCCGGGCAAGTCCAGTTCATCGGCACATCGGCCCAACGCGTACCTGCCGCGATACCCTCTTCCGGCAATCCCGCTGCCTCATCATAGACCCAACCGCATATCAAGCACATCCAAGTCTTGAATTCTTCATCCATTGTTTCATTAGTGCTCACGACCGATTGCCCTTCAAGTAAAATGCAAAGTCAGATATCTTAATCTACTCAACGTGCAAAACCAAACTTCTCCGCTTATTTTAACCTTTGGAGCCACCGATCCGGTCGGCGCCGTTGGTATACAGGCAGATCTGGCCTCCTTTGCAGCGATGGGATGCCACGGCTTGTCCATTATTACGGCCATTTTGATCGGCGACACTGCCCGAATCGAGGATATGCAGGTGATTGACGCCGACTGGGTCGCCGACCAGGCCCGCGTGGTATTGGAAGACATGCCGGTCGCCGCTTTCAAGGTGGGCGCGGTCGGTAGCATTGAAAATGTCTCTGTTATTGCCGAAATAGTCTCGGATTACCCGGATATTCCACTGATACTCGATCCATTCGTCTCCGCCATGCCGGATCAGGGGCTTGATAGCGAGGATATGCTGATTGCCATGCGCGAATTGCTGATTCCGCAAACGACGGTCCTGGTGGCGTCCGCAGTGGAATTGGCGCGTTTTGCCGAAACCTGGCGCGAACCGTCGGCCGAAGATACGCTGGCAGTCGATGCCATCAAAGTCATCGAAATGGGTTGCGAATACCTGTTCGTTACCGGCACGCCGTGCGATGTCCATGAAGTCGCCAATACTCTGTTCAACGAGTCGGGCGTGGTGCGGCACGACAATTGGCAACGCGTCTCAGGCTCCTTTTCCGGTGCCGGCGCGACTTTGTCGGCCACCATCGCCGCCTTGCTGGCCAATGGCCTGGCAGCCCCCGAAGCCATTCTGGAGGCGCAGGAATTTACGATTGCCGCCATCGCCAATGCCCAACGCCTCGGCATGGGTAGATTGGTGCTGGACCGCTATTTCTGGGCTCGCGAGTCCGAATCCCCCAATTAACTTTTGATTCTCGAATGACAACTTCTTCACATAACGACACCTTGTTCGCCCGCGCCCAAATTTCCACACCGGGCGGCGTTAATTCACCAGTGCGCGCCTTTCGCTCGGTTGGCGGCACCCCGCGTTTCATTACCCGCGCGCTCGGCCCGCATTTTTGGGATGCCGACGGCAAGCGCTATATCGACTATATCGGCTCCTGGGGGCCGGCCATCGTCGGCCACGCCCATCCGCAAGTGATACAAGCGGTCCAAGAAGCCGCCGCCCGAGGACTCAGCTTCGGCGCACCGACCGAAGGTGAAATCGAGATGGCGGAAGAAATCTGCCGCCTGGTTCCTTCGATCCAGCAGGTACGCCTGGTGTCGAGCGGCACCGAGGCTGCCATGAGCGCGCTGCGCCTGGCCCGAGGCGCAACCGGACGCGACACCATCATCAAATTCGAAGGTTGTTATCACGGCCATGCCGATTCCCTGCTGGTCAAGGCCGGCAGCGGCTTGCTGACCTTCGGCAATCCGACCTCAGCCGGCATTCCGGAAGACTTTGCCAAGCACACTCTGGTGCTCGACTACAACAATCCGCAGCAGCTTGAAGACGTATTCAAGAGCAAGGGTGACAGCATCGCCTGTGTGATCGTCGAACCGGTAGCGGGAAACATGAATCTGTTGCCGGCAACGGCGGAATTCCTGCAAACCATGCGCAAATTATGCAGCCGGCACGGCGCAGTGTTGATATTCGATGAAGTCATGTGCGGTTTCCGGGTTGCATTGGGCGGCGCGCAGGCTTTGTACGGCATCGCGCCAGATTTGACCGTATTGGGAAAAGTGATCGGCGGCGGGTTGCCAGTGGCGGCATTCGGCGGACGGGCTGACCTGATGGCGCATCTGGCGCCTTTGGGCGGCGTGTACCAGGCTGGCACCTTGTCCGGCAATCCAGTGGCCGTGGCGGCCGGCATGATGACACTCAAACTGATCCAGGCGCCTGGCTTCTATGAGACGCTGACCACACAAACCGCCAAATTGATACGAGGCTTAAGCGCCGCTGCCAGCGAGGCCGGCGTTGCCTTTTGCGCTAATTCAGTGGGCGGCATGTTTGGCCTCTACTTTGCTGAGGCCATTCCGACCACTTATACCGAAATGATGGCCGGCGACAAGGCGAAGTTCAATAAATTCTTCCATGCGATGCTGGAAAACAGCGTGTATCTGGCACCATCCGCATTTGAGGCGGGATTCGTCTCGGCTGCACATGATGACGCAATAATCGAAGAAACCGTGGCGGCGGCGCGAAAGTCGTTTGCCTTGCTTTAAGACTTGAATCGTCCTAGCGAGTGTCTTCGGTTGGTCTCTGCCCTGACGTATTTTCAGGGCAGATCAGCCGCCCCCATGCGATGCAAGATAACCCCAGTGCGCCGCTCCAAGTAAGCGGAGGAACGATTTTTGTCGAAAACCCGGGGTTCGGGCAACATCACTGCCAGTTTTGCGGCCTGGGCAGGGTTCAGGCTCGCAGCAGAAATTCCATAGTAGTGCTCGGATGCCGCTTCTGCGCCGTAGACGCCATTGCCCCACTCCACTACGTTCA
>Ga0302315_10004491_pt1 | contig 12141 bp, 7 predicted proteins | sample III_Palsa_N3_1_FD_200532 | JGI IMG/M metagenome (GOLD analysis project Ga0302315, IMG submission 200532) | Peat permafrost microbial communities from Stordalen Mire near Abisko, Sweden - III_Palsa_N3_1 | ecosystem: Environmental > Terrestrial > Soil > Palsa > Peat permafrost | place: Sweden... | reverse complement strand
TGGTGCCGTCATCAAGCGCAGCCTGCCAGACGTTGGTTGTCGTGCGATTGAGCGACAGCACACTGCGACCGCGCTCTACGCGGACTCCAGCCGCGACAGCCTCGGCAAGGAGCGCTGTATCAAGCGCCTTGCGCGTGAGCGAGGCTGCGGGAAAAGGCAACGGAGCCTCCGCGGCGCGCTTGGCGGCGGCGAGGCGAACGTAGTGGATGGGCACGGCGCCAAGCGAGGCCACGTCGATGCCGAGCGCATGAAGGTCCTCAAGGGCCTCACCGCTTAGAAACTCTCCGCAGACCTTATGGCGCGGCGTGAGCTCGCGTTCCATCAGCGTGACGCCTCGTCCCTTTCGAGCGAGCGCGATCGAAGCGGCACAGCCTGCCACTCCACCACCTAAGATCAGAACTTCATCTTGCAAAGCTTGGCTCCTGATTCACTTCGATGTTCCATCAATTTGTAGCGGGATTCCATATTTCTAATAGACGTTCAGAAAGCAGTTTGGCGTGTCATTCTGTACAAAATGTCATTTTGAAGCTGGCAATGGGCTGGCTGATGAGCGTCGTCAGAATCTTTGTTTAGTTTACGGGTTTGGAGGGCGTGCTTTCCGGACATAAGTCCCGTCTCAAAGTAGTAGGCCATTTGGCATCTCATAAAGCTAAAAGTTAGAACGAGGGGTTTGATGGAGCGAAGCAACTTCTTTGTAGCCATTTTCTTGGTGATAACGTTGGGCACTGCAGCATCAGCCGAACGAATTTCAGTGCGACATATCCAAAGCCCGATGCATCGGTTTATGGTGGCGCGCTCCGAGAATGGAAAAATTATTGCCAACGGTGAGTTTTCGCAGGTCGTGCAGGGCGATGAAGTGACGATGCGCCTGACCTATCACTTTGTGGATGGATCGATTGATGATGAGACGACGACGTACAAGCAGGGCGGCACGTTTCGGTTAATACGCAACCATCACATACAGAATGGGCCTTTCTTTGTGAAGCCCGTCGACTTTGCGGTGGAAGCCGCTACCGGCATAGCGACCACACGCACAACGGACAAGGATGGCAAGATACACGTCGAGAGCGAGCACATGGACCTCCCGGATGACCTTGCGAATGGCTTCGTTGGAACGTTGCTGCTGAATGTGCCGCACAATACGACGCCGTTTCGGGTGGGGATGCTGGCACCAGTCGGCGGCGGGCGACTGATTCATATACTGATCTCGCCGGAGGGCGAGCAGCCGTTTCACACTACAGGGCAGACCCTTAAGGCGACGGTGTTTCGCCTCCTTCGGGAGTTGGGCGGCATCGTGGGCGGGATGGCGCGGCTGATCGGCCTTCAGCCGAAAGATGTGATGGTGTGGGTACAGGAGGGTGAGGAGCCTGCGGTGGTGAGGATAGTCGGACAGCTAGGTGGGTACGGACCTGTGGTCAACTCGGAGCTGGAAGGGACCAGCTTCGGGCAATAGAACATTTTGCAAAACCCAGCTCTCAAAATCTCATAAACCCTAGCGACGATCAGTCGCGACGGGTGGTGAGTTCGTGCCAGTTGAGGCCGAGGTCCACGATCAGCAGCGAGGCAAGTGTGAACGCAATCACGCCGACGGCGGATAAGACGTCGCCCAGATGGCTCCAGTAACGTGGCCAGAGGTTGAGCACACGGCTGGAGACGAAGGTAAATGTAACTGCATAGGAGCGCGCCATCCATTGGCGGTGCTGTGTGGTTTGGCGGTTGCGCGCGGTGAGGAAGGCGGCGGTGGTGCAGACCATCCACGCCGCGGCCTGCATGCAGGTTCCGGGGAGACCCGGACGACCCCAGGCGAGAGAGATGCCTGTGAAGGAACCAACAAACACGGAGATGACGTAGATGCGGCCGAGGATGCGATGGAGTTGGAGATGACGCTGGCGGATCCGCGAGGAGAAATTGATGGGTCCGATCAAAAGAGCGAAGATTCCGGCGAGTGTATGCGGGATGAGGAGATGGCGGTCAGCAATGACCTGCAGACGGTAGGCGTGGTACATCGGATAGTCGGTGATGAGGAGCAGCTCTGAGGTAATAAAGACGAAGAGTACGGTGAGACCAAGCGAGACCCAGAGAATAGTCTTGAATCTGGAACCGGCGGACCTGGGCGCTAGCAGAGTGGAAATTGGCATGATTAGCTTCTCAGATGGTTAGACGTGATGAGGTGCGCCACGAGGGCGATCGGTTTCATATCTCTTCTAATGAAGCGCTTCAGGATCACCGACCTCACTTCCACCTCCCCACGCACAACCGTCCCGGCCGCCAATGTTCCAACGTTACCGCATCCCGTGGAATTTCAGCCGCTGCCAGCAACCGTACCCAGTCCTCCTTACGGAAGGCCTGCCGGAAGGACACCGGCCCATCATGCCGCACAAATCGGTGCCACCCCAACACCACCGCCACCCACCCAAACATTCGGCAACTCCGCTCCGACCGCTCCAAATCATTGATAAACCAACCTACCTGCGCAGTCGCTTCCATCCACCATGGAGCTTATGCGGCACTCCCACCGGAGATGACGCTAAGCACGTATGCACAGACTATAGGGGGATGAGAAGAGGAACGTTGGAGAGAAGGTGGCTTCGCTTGTCCTTCCAAAGACAAAAGCCGCCTAATGTTCCTTTATTGTTCCTTCGCGGCCCTGGGCTTTCTTATTGTTCCCAGATTTCCAAGCGAACTAATTGATTCTTTGGTGGAGCTGAGCGGGATCGAACCGCTGACCTCCTCGTTGCGAAAACGCTATACAACTTATTTTCAATAACTTAGCGCAACAAAAAGCAGCTGTTTTGAACGAAAAGGAACAGATAACAACCCTTATTGTTCCTTTATTGTTCCCGGATTGTTCCCACGCTGGCACGCAAATTAACGCGGCACGGACGGCACCTCAGCGGGGAGCGACTGGTAACGACAGGCCGGCTCTTATGAACTAATCAAAACTCACTTCAATTACGGTAAGCTTGGCTTTGCTTTTAGGAATGTCATAGCGAGAGAGCGGCTTCTCCTCGGCTTCAAGGATCTCTCCCCAATCGGCCAGTTGATCCAGAAGCGAACCTACGGTCGCCCTCATGTCGTTCGCAAAATCGTATTCGACGTGAAGAACGGTACTACTCAGATCGCGCCGCACGACGATCTCTGCTGCCTCCAATGATCTCAGGCTGGCACGCAACGCCTTCTTGGAAGCCGAAGGAATTCGGCGAGTCAGTTGGCTAAGACGGACCGGGTTCGTCCTCATGGCGCAAAGAATTTGCAGCTTCCATTTACCCCGTAGGATTTCCGTTACCTGTGACACTCGGTGGATATAGGTAGCGCATTCCTGTTCTGTCAGCGTCAGTCACCTCAAATAAGAATCAGTCCAGACCAGGAACAATATGGATATCCCGAACCGACCGCTACCACTCCAGGTGGTACAGGGACACAGCCTGCCTAGGCAGCGCAGTTGTAATCATCAGGGGCCCATCGCCCTGCTGTAGTGTCTGGGTCTCGACAGCTTCTAGTCCTGAAGTCTTCTGCATAGCAGCAATCTGCTGCCCCGTCGGCTTCTGCGGGCTACCCATCTTAAGCCATACCGCATAAGCATTCGAGTGTTCGGAATCCATTAGGTACCGCGTCAATCGAATGGTCTGTGCAGGTAAATTGGCGATCGACAGTTCAACCTTCGCCTCTGGAGCCGGCACATCCTCATCGTGGTAGTTCCACAAGATGATGTCGACGGAATTGCCGTTCCGCGTAGCAATGCCATCTACATCCGGCGCATTCGTAACGCTGTTCTGCAAAATATCCTTCACCGGCACCGCACCCGAACTCGTCAGCGAGATCAATGACCCCGATAGCTTGCCAAACATGCGAAATACGTTCAGCACCGGCTTGTCGATCCCATTCGTAGCTAGGTCGCGAAATCCTGCAAACCACGGCTGGCCCTCAAACTCGAACGCCCAGGTGACCGCTCCATCAAGATTGACGCCCCGGAGCCGACCCAACTCCGCTGATCGAGCCAGCATTTCGGCTACGCTGACGCCGTAGAGAGGCCCGTTACGGTATCCGTTCTGCGGCCCTTTACAGGCCGCACAGCCCTCGGGATCAGTCTCGGTCAGGATGATTGGCGTCTTACGGTACTCGGGGAACGACGCAATCGTCCGCATCCCGTGATCGGTGAGTGAAAGTTGACGTCCGAGACTCATCTTGACATGGCCATCCACGAACTTTGGCCCGCCCTTGGGGTGATAGCTGATGAAGTCAAGAGGAACGCCGGGCTCGTTGCTGATGGCGTTGACACCGGGGGCAACGACGTTGCGATCTGCGTTGACACCGTGTGCGCAGTGCTCTAAAAACAGCTGAAGGAAGTGTTTATTGTCGCCGCCGCCTGTTACTGCCGGACCTCCGACGATCGACTTTGGGATTGCCTGTCGAATCGCACCGGTCGTAATGTCGTAGAGCTTCTCATACTCCTCGATTGTCCCGTGGAAATAACTAATATCGGGCTCATTCCATACCTCCCACTTCCACGTATTCACCGTAGCCTCTCCGTAACGTTCACGTAGGTGGGTGGCGTAGGCAACGATCAGGGCGCGCCACTTGACGTAGTCCTTCGGCGGATAGGACGAGCCAGTCATTAGGCTGCCCTTCGGAAACGTGTGGCGATACGGCTCTGGATTTGGCGATAGCGCCTCCGGCATGAACCCGATCTCAACCAGCGGACGGATGTGCGTTGCTTGAAGGTTGTCAAAGAGCCGGTCAGTAATCGTCCAGTCGTAGACCGGCTTGCCTTCCGGTGTTTCGGTATAGGCGTTGGTCGAGCCCCACTTCAGCGACCCGCTGCCATCTCCCGTAGTCAACAGGTTGTGAGGCCGAAAGTAGACCGGAACCGAAGGGCTAATCGCGCTCAACTCATTCAGTAGCTTTGTGCCATTCGGCGCATACGTGTAGTTGGGTTCATCTGCGCCGAAGTTATTCCATATGGGCTTATATTCGCCGATAGTTGTAGCGGCATCAACGACAATCCGAATCGGTGTCTGGGCGGACACACACTCAACAGCTATCAACAAAATTACGAAGAGGAACCACAGCGAATAGCCGCGCGGATGGCTGTGAAATGGAGTTCGAGGTACCGCTGTCCAATTACGTTTCATCACTGCCTCACGGACGCATTCGGGAATACTGGTTAGGCGTACCTGGCGTGGACGCGCTGCCTGAGACCTGCACGGGAGCGCGCGGAGCGTTGGTATGCGCCTGTTTCAGTGGAGTCGTAAGGGTGATGCCGCTGCCGACGACTCCGGCTGTCCCAACCTTTGCGACGACGGAAGTCTCGATAGTCGCACCCACATCAATTGTTATCGACTGGCCAACTTCAAAGCCTGCCACGCTGGAGACTTTAATGTTGGTCGCCCCCGCAGACGAATCGGCCGACAGGACGGTGGCGAAATCCGCCAGAAAATCGTTGCAGTTGCTGCCGGTGTCATGGCCGTCCGGGAATCGACCTGCGCTCGTTCCGGCACCAGCGTTCGCAGGGGTAGGAATTACGCGGCAGCCACCGGCTCTTGGTCCGGAGGTAGCCTGATAACCCTCGGCTGCCCAAGGATCGACCACGGTGCCGTAGTTGAGGCTGTCGACCACCAGACCGACGCTATCACTCAGCACCATACTGCTCTCTTTGGGGGAGAGGACAGGACCGCCGAACCACTGGTTGGGTGTGGGCATCCCCTGATAGCCTGCGGCGGTGACCGCGACATCCTGCACAACCGTATCGATGGGATGGTCTTTATCCAGGGGGTCATCGAGCGTAATGCCTGTTCCGAGTGGCTGGATGGGTTCATCGCTCGAATGAGCAAAGGCCGTCGACGGCTGGAAGCTGATCCCTGTTCCGCGATCGCTGAACGGGAGGTTGGCTGCGTGGTTGAAACGCAGCGGAGCTGCTAGGTCGAGGCCCGTTCCCGGATCGATGACGTCCTCGCCATTGGCATGTGCCTTGGCAAGAGCCGGCGTAAAGTCCACGCCTGTACCATTTGGACCCGGCGTACCGACAGCAGTGATAGTCAACGTTTCCTGATTGGCCGGAGTTACGATGATTAACTTGTCGCCAACAGTGAGTCCCTTCACATTGCGGAGCTTAATTTTGGTTGCTCCGGCATTTGCGTTGGCCGCGAGCCCAGCGCGGTTCGCCGGTGTGCCGACATGCGTCACCGTGACCGTCTCGATTCCATGTCCTACGCTATCGATGTCCAACCTGATCTTGTCACCGACTGAGATATTCGCAACAGAAGTCACTTGGATATTGGTGGTACCAACGAACGCGTCTGCAGCAATGTAGGCTTGGGTACCTGGCTTGCCGACTGCGGTGACCGTGGCCACCTCGTACTGCTCCAGGGCTTTCCCAACGATGGGGTACCTCGCGCCGTAGCCGAGCGCGAGCTTCTCGCCGACCACGAAGCCGGCAACGCTCATGACGGGCACATTGGTCGAGCCCGCGGGCACTGTGATCACTGGGCCGTCGGGTAGGGGCTGCCATAGTGTCGTATTGCCCCTGGCAGCCGTTCCGATCTTTGCAATCTTGCGCGTCTCCACGCTCGTGCCGTTATCGACGGCGATCGAATCGCCGACAGACATGCCGGTCGTGCTCCTGACAGCGATGACGGTATCGCCCTTGAGCGCCGGAACCGCCAGTCCGGAGGTGGAAAGGCCGAGCAGATAGAAACCGCCGGCTATGAGCTTCTTTCCAGCCGGGATAGTAATGGTTGAGAAGATGGCCTGCTGAGCCGCGTGCTCGGTCAGCGTCCAGTTGGAAAGATCGATCTCGCTGGTACCGGCGTTGTAGAGTTCGATAAACGAGTTTGTCGTGTTACTCGGAGAAGCGGTGCTGACTCGGAACTCATTGATCTTGATCGGGCTGACGTTGCGCACCTTTTCAGCCGTTGTTGCTTCGAATTCCCTGCTGCCATTCTTCGAGTTCGCCCACCAGGCATGGCCGACCAAGTCGCCATTGAAGGGGTCCGGCCCTGCGGTGACCTTGAAGGTCACACTCATGCTCTCCCCCGGTGCGACCGGGTGAGATAACGTTGCCGACGTGGCAAACGTGCCCGCAACAACGGAAGTCCATTTTTTACTTGGCAAGGAAATACTTACCTTGACGTTTTCCGCAGGCACTTTCGTTGTGTTCGTAAACGTCACGGTGGTGTCTTGCAAGGACCCCGGTGAGAACGTCTGGAGTCCTGGAGGAGCGGCGATTGCCGACGCTGGGGACACGCTCACTTGCTGCACACCGTAACCAGCTGCCACTACATTGGCCTGGACAAGTTGGTCGGTGGCATCGGCTGGGAAGGTACCCGCAGCCGTCATCGCACCCTCATAGAAAGTGCCCTGTGAACTGTTGCTGTTGTCGCCTCCGTTGCCCAGTAGAATTGCACCCTGCTTACGCATCGGATCATAGGTGGCACCAATACGCGGTCCGTCGAACATGACCGACAACTTGCCTTGCTGCGCGTCGCCTCCCAAAGTGGTCCAATGGCGCGGCTCACCCTTTGCCATTGCAGTCACAAATCGCCATGTGATACTCGGTAGGTCTCGGCAGAATTTGGATCCATCCGGGTTCGCACAACCGACCAGATTATTTTCCTGATCCGTCATGATCCATGGGCCAGAGGCATTACCGTGATACCAAGTATTGCTAGTGCCAAAATAGGTAGCTTCCATGGTTCCATTGCCGTCATCGTGGCCGTCGGTCTCGGCGTTGCCGTAGTCAAAGCAACAGCCGGAGTTGTAGTGGCGGCCATTGAAGACCCAGTACTGCCCCTCCGCCTGATCGTCGACCGCAGTGCCCTTGGCGTCGTTCCAGCGAAGACCCATGCCTGGCGCGATGAAGATGCCGTAAGCCTTGTGGCCCTTGATGGAAATCGGCGCCATGTCGGCGATGGGAAGGTTGTTATACCCTCCCATGGCCGGGCCGTTGAAATTTCCGTGGGGAGCCTGGCTAAGGTCATTATGCTTGGGGGATTGATCGTAGAGAATGGATATCCAGCAATATGTGTTCGCGCAGAACGCGTCTTGCGCAGCCGCATCTGCGTACCCACCTTCATCTGGGAACGGCGACGCGACAGGCTGCACGACGCTAATATCCAGGGCCTTGCCGTCGGATTGGCGCAGCACCTGGTAAAGCGGGCCGTTATAGGAGGCATACAGCGCGCGCGTGGTACTGTGAGCGGCCACGCACGGGTCGCCGGCAGCTGCATAGATGTCGCATGGGCCTTGCGGCCTGGCCGGAGCAACATTGAGTCCCGCTTTCGCCTGTGCCACCGTTGTCGTGGTGCCAGACAGCGTGAGGGAGAGTGCAAGCATTAGTGCAGGATTAATTCTTGTTTTCATGTTTATCCATTGAGCTCTTACCGTGTATGGTTCCCGTTATGTTCACTCTTTGACGTCAAAATACCTTGAACTCCCAAAGCCCCGGTACCCCCTGCAAGATCGTAAGTTTCAGGTACCGCGCTCGAGCGGACTTCACATCGGTATGAGGCGACTGGACGATTACGTTCTCGTGGCCGCCGTAGGGGTGCCAGCTCTTTCCATCGAGTGAGAATTCAAGGCGATAAGCTTGTCCGCCCGTCGGCTTAACAAAATAGAGTTCGGTTCGTTGAATGTTGCGGATTTCGCCAAGATCGAGCCGGTACCAAGCTTCCGTATTCCCATCGGCGGCAAGCCAGCGAGTGCCATTTGAGCCATCTAGAGCGTTGTTCGGAGCATAATTTTCAACTCGGTCCAGTTGCGGGTCAGCGCGATGCGGAACTCTGTAGTCGGGGCGTATCGACGAAGCTATTGCGCTCTTATGCAATGCCAAGTTGGGTTTGTCGGAACTGAGGGCTGGACGGATCGCGCCCACACCTTCCTTATTCAATTGAACCGGCTGAATCGTACCGTCGGGATTGAAGTACATCTTGTTGGCCGAGACTTGGCGATTCGTCCCGCCACGGCCATATTCAAGATAGACAAAGTACCACTGTTCCGAGCCCTTGGGATTGAAGACACAGCCGTGTCCGGGTCCGAAGACGCCCGTCTTGTAGTCGGTCCTGGCGATGATGTCCTGCTCGGGCGCTTCCCACGGCCCAAGCGGCGAAGTTCGGCTCATCATATAGGCGTACTTGTAGTTCTCAGCTCCTTCGAGCGTGTAGAGGTAGTAATAGATACCGTTGCGCTTGAAGAGCATCGGTCCCTCTGAGTAGCCGTCTCTTTTGGTCTGGATGAGAGTCTGTCCGCCTTCGAATCCGGAAAGATCGGATTTCAGTTTTCCGAATCCGCGCTGTGCCCAAACCATGTAGGGAGTGTTATCGTCGTCCACGAAGACATCGGCGTCGATGGGCTTGCCGATGCGGATAGGGAATGGCCGCCAGCCTGTACCACTAGCGATATCCTTGCCATCGAGCGCGTGGAAAGGTCCATCAGGAGTATCTGCGACGACTGCTGTGATCTTCCCATCCAAAGTTGGAAAGAGATAGTAATGCTTATCTCTATAGATTAGGCCGCTCGGCGCCCAGTATTTCGTGTTGAAATCGCCTGGGAAAATGGAGCCGTTGAAGCTCCAATTGAGAAAGTCCTTCGACTCCCATGTAACCGGCAGCCCGGACGTGGAAAGTCCGCCGCCCGCGCCATCGGTTGTGGCATTGAGATAGAACGTTCCATCGATTTCGGTAATAGATGGGTCTGCGATTAGGTCAGGTACAAGGGGATGTCCGAAGCCGCTGGATTGTGCCGCGGCAAATCCGCTTAATGGCGTACATGCCACGATTGCACAGAGGAAGGCCAAAGAGAAACAGCAAAAGTTTCTGCTGATCCTAGTTTCCTTTTTGGCTTTCCAGCCCTTCAAATCGATCCGCAATTGGCAAGGTCCTCATAGTGACAAGTCCAGTCGAACGCTCTAACGCGCACGAAAAGACATATTTTCTCGTCTGAGAAAACGTATTCCCAAGATTTGGTCCTGTCAATGAGTGAAGCGCCACAATTCGTTATCGCAGCCGGCCGGTCGTCCAGGAACATCGTATAGAGGCTTAGTTCTTTAGCTTGGACTTCACTTTTCCGGGGCGGGTTGGGGGAGCAGGCCTTGTCGGTTCCCCGCCGCCGGTTTGGCTTGCAAGATCAGATAGAGCTCCGTAGGGAATGCTCGTGCTGCGCCGCACTGAAAGCTGTGTCGTGATCGCGTAGTCGCGACGCCAATTTTTGTGGTCCTGCTCTACATAGGCGCGAAGGGCGTTAAAAGCAGTTTGCGCAAGGTCGCTACAGGACATCTGGATGGTGGTTAGGGGCGGAATCATATAGCTGGCGATGTGTATGTCATCAAAACCGATCACCGACATCTGCTCAGGCACCTTTATGTCCGCATCGGCTGCGGCGTGGAGGACACCGATTGCGGTCATATCGTTCGAGCACATGACGGCAGTGGGCGGCGACTCAAGTTTCAGTAGGGCCTCCATCGCTTCAGTCCCCCCCTCTAGGGTATGGTTCCCCCGGACGATGTACTGGGGAGCTGGAGGCAGACCGATCTGCGTCATCGCTGAGCGAAACGCCTCTTCGCGCAGAATGGCCGAATGAAGACCAGCGGGCCCCGCTATAAAGCCGATCCGTCGATGTCCTAAGACGGCGAGGTGTTGTACGGCCTGACCGATTCCCTTTGCGTAATCTACGGTGAGGGTGCTCATCCCCTCTGCCTGAGGGGCTATGTCAATGAAAACCAATGGCACCCCGCGCGCGGCCAGACGATCAAGAACAGTTTCTTCAATACCGAAGGTCATGACCGCAGCTCCTTCTACATTGCGCTGCAACATGCGATCGATTACACGCTCCATAAGCTTTGGGTCATGTGCGGTAGATCCGATCAGTACCTCATAACCAAAATTGACTGCAATGTCTTCGAAGCTCTGAATCAGTTCTGGGAAAAATGGGTTCATGATATCGGAGATAATCAGGCCGAACAAACGAGATCGGCCTGAAACCAAGGCTCGTGCTTGCGTATTTGGCTGATAGTTTAGTTCCTTTACAGCTGCCCACACTTTTTTGGCGATCTTCGGATCAACAGTTGGCACCCCATTGATGGTGCGGGAAACGCTAGCAATAGACACACCCGCCCGTGCTGCCACTGTCCGTATGTCGTTGCGCCGCTCCCCTGCCGGATGCGCGGTCAATTCGCTTTTTCTTCTAGCCATATAAAACGTTTACGATAGCAGATTTCTTCCGAATTTGCCTATTAACGAATACTTTTGGTTATGGGCTCGTAAATGTTTTCGAGAACTCATTGTTCGCTTGGGTGAGCCAAATCGCGAGAGAGTTGTTTCTTTCCTTTGCCTCAAAGCCCTGCTTCATGATCGCCCGAAAGAATCTCTTGACCAAATTGCATGATCCCCTATAGCCTCTTGTCTGTCTGGAAAACGTTTCCCGATAAGAAAAGGACAGCAGATTCAAGAAATGCATATCGTCGCTGGTGTAGATTTCGGAACTCTTAGCACTCGTGTCACGCTGTTAGACAGCGAGCGCGGGCCCATTGCCAATGCATCCTCTCCTTATTCGTTGAAACGCAAACGCTCTGATCCGGACTTCGCCACACAATCACACGAGGACCAAATGGCTGCGCTGACAGCCGCGATGCATGAAGTGCTTGCGAAAGCGCAAATTTCGGGCAGCGCCGTGGAGGCTATTGCGCTAGATACCACGGGCTCTAGTGTGATCCCGGTTGGCGCTCGTATGGAGCCTTTGGATGACTACTACCTATGGTGCGATCACAGGGCGCTTCGGGAAGCACAGGAGATTACGGCTCTCGCGGTCACCCACGACTTGGAGGCCATCAAGTGGTGTGGTGGGGTGTACTCACATGAATGGGGATGGGCAAAGTTACTTCACTGGCTGCGGAACAACCCAGATAAGCGTGAGAGATTTGCTTCAGCTTTCGAGCACTGTGACATGGTTGCTGCTACCCTCTGCGGTGTCACTGATCCACAGAAGGCCCGCCGCAGTATATGCGCGCTTGGCCATAAATGGCTCTGGAGCCGGAAATGGGATGGCTTTCCTTCTGAAGAGTTCCTGACGGAACTGGATCCCCTGCTCTCCGGTGTTCGCGATAAGCTTGGCACAGAAGTTCTCACTTCAGACCATCTCGCGGGCCATCTC
>Ga0302315_10004485_pt1 | contig 12150 bp, 14 predicted proteins | sample III_Palsa_N3_1_FD_200532 | JGI IMG/M metagenome (GOLD analysis project Ga0302315, IMG submission 200532) | Peat permafrost microbial communities from Stordalen Mire near Abisko, Sweden - III_Palsa_N3_1 | ecosystem: Environmental > Terrestrial > Soil > Palsa > Peat permafrost | place: Sweden... | reverse complement strand
TACTACAAAACTCGGCCGATATTAACTTTTATCTGATAAAAGAAGCTAAGGTGGCATTGGTCCCGTTCTCGGCATTTGGCACAGGTGATGACGTTAACTGGTTCCGTGCATCGGTAGGCGCTATTACTTTGCAGGATATTGAGTTAATGATCCCTCGAATTAAGGACGCATTGGCGAAGTTGAAATAAGCTTACTTTATTCAAAGTAAACACGAATTTTCACTGTCGTATTAAGGCACAAATTTTCACGGATTTTATTTAAAATATTATTCGTGAAATTTACTTTTCATTCGTGAAATTAGTGTTACTATCTTTGTTACCGTGAGCGAAAAAACCATCCTTAAGCTGCAATTGCCTACTGACCCTACCTGGGTTACTAATGTGGTGGAAAGCAATATTGAAGAAATTTTAACCGATCATGCTTTTTGTGAGCAAAAGGCAGCCAGCAATGCCATTACCCTTATCGTTCAAAACCCTAACCTGAGCGATCTGGTGCAGGAGATGATTGCCCTGGCACAGGAAGAAATGGAGCATTTTAGGCGCGTACACGAAATCATTCTTCAACGTGGCTATGTACTGGGGCGCGAGCGTAAGGACAATTATGTAGGCGAATTACAAAAGTTCATGAAAAAAGGCGGTAGCCGGACCGATCAATTAGTAGACCGCCTGTTGTTTTCAGCAATGATAGAGGCGCGAAGCTGCGAACGTTTCAAAGTACTGTCTGACAATATTAACGATGTTGCCCTTGCTAAGTTTTATTATGAGCTGATGGTAAGCGAGGCTACACATTATGCCACTTTTATCCGCCTGGCTAAAAAATACGCTGATGGTATTGATGTTGATAAGCGCTGGAAGGAATACCTGCAGTATGAGGCCATAGTGATACAAAACTATGGCAAACAGGAGCGTATACACGGTTAAACATCCTTTATCGGCACAAACTATCCGTTTAGCGATACATTAAATTATTCACCCAGAAGTATTTCCACCTTTATAAGGCAATTCAAAACTATTGTTGAATCTAATTATAAAGCGATGGAAAGAAAGAATTTTTTGAAGGCATTTGTCATGGCGGCTGCATCGGGGCCAATGCTGCTTGACGCATGCAAAAAAGACACGTCGACCAAAACCGAATCGGCCAGTACCACAACAAGCAGCGCAACCGCCACTACCAACAGTTGTGTTACCACGCCAACAGAAGAAGAAGGCCCATTTCCTTATCCCGGAGGCGAAATTAATGATCCGCTTAACAGGTCGGATGTTACTGGCGGTCAAGCGGGCGTTCCGCTCGCCCTGGATTTTGTTGTAGTTAATACCAACGATAATTGCAATACAGTTGAAAATGTGCGCGTGGATATATGGAGTTGCAATCCCGATGGCTATTATTCGGGCTATGATAACCAAACTGGCGGTTTAAGCGGCATAGCTACCAGTTATGGCGGCGAAACTTGGCTAAGGGGCTATCAGCTTAGCGACTCGGCCGGTGTAGTAAAATTCAGCACCATTTATCCGGGCTGGTATAGTGGCCGGGCAACCCATGTGCATATTGAGGTTTACATTGATAGTGTTTTGAAAAAAACAGGGCAATTTGCTTTTTCTGAAACTATTTCCGATCTGGTGTATGCCTCCACCTATTATGAGGCCCATGGTGATAATCCCACTACAAATGCAAGCGATCATGTTTTTGGTGATTCGGCTACCGATCTGACAAATGAAACTTTTTCCCTTACAGGCAGCGTTTCAGCCGGGTATGTTGCTACACATACTATCGGGCTTGCCTTATAATTTATTAAAAACCAAACAGCAACAATTAAAACTATGGCAAAGGCATTAATAAAATTAGCTTACCGGCAGGTGATTGATATAAATTCTGAAAGCGATTTTGAGAAAAATGTATTCCATGCTTCCTATCAAGAATTCCTGCTAAAGTCACAGGCGTATAATCCGGAACAAAAATTTAAAACTTTTGCTGCCTTAAAACAGCATGATGGCAGGGCTAATTCGCTGCATTATAAACTGGGTTTTGCAGTGGGTAACTTTATTGGCACATTGAATAATACTATACCCCTATTATGCGATAATGCCGGGCGTGGATTAAAGTTCGAGGTGCCCCGGTTTGAACTGATTGCTTCTGATATCACGAATAAAACGGATCACAAAATAGCTATAAATTACTGCACAGGCATATTTACATTGCTAAATATTGCGGGTGAATACCTGGTATTAGCAGCAGGCGATGCAACTGATCAGCAAACTGTAGAGACATTCACCTTAAAGATGCAACCTGAGCTTTCCATCGTGTTTTATAAGGACTTGTTATATAGTGAGCATACCCCTGTAAATAGAGATGATGCATGTGTTGCCGTTAATATAGGTAATATTTAAAATTTCTGTTTTTTTCATAGCAATGTTGGTGGGCGCCCGCAGAAATGCGGGCGTTTTTTGTAGAAGGCCGCCTGTAAACAGTTATTGAAATATATTAACAGCTATAAAATCCCCGCAACATTCCGTAAATAGCTATCCATCATGCCCATATCTGCAACATCATTCAGGTAACCTATATACATATCAGGGCGAACAATGATGGCTTTTTGCTGATGCGGGTTTGCCTCGAATGCTTCAAAAACTGCCAGGTTTTTGCCCGACGGGGGTAGATAGAAAAAGTTAAGCAGTCCCGGACATTTATCAGTTATCCATTTGGCTATGGTAAACAGGAATAGCTCATCAAATTTACCTAAAACAATCAAAGTAAAACCTGGTTTGCCGCACCACGCATGCAGGTCTGTTTCTTCCTGCCTTTTTTCATCAAAAACCTTTAAATATGGCAGCCTGTCGCCTGCTTTTATTTTTGTGCTTTTACTAAGGTGCAGGTTAATGTTGCTATCGCGATAGTTAATGTTAATTTGCGATACGCGTTCAAAAAAAGCCGACTTTATTTTTTCACTTTTCCATACAGTATTCAGTATCCTAAACAGTGCCAATTTCTTAAACAGGATAACAAAATAGTTTTTCGACATGACCATGTTAAATACCCTATCGGTACTATTCAGTAATTGCCTGGCTACCGGCATTCGTTCACCAGCATAGGTGTTCAATATTTCGGGCTTAATTTGCCCGTTAATTACACCAGCAAGTTTCCAGGCCAGGTTATAGGCATCCTGCAAGCCGGTATTCATACCCTGCCCGCCAACCGGCGAGTGGATATGTGCCGCATCGCCAATTAAAAAGCATTGTTGCGCCATAAAATTTTCGGCCATGCGATGGTGCAATTTGTAAGTGGTGAACCAGTTATTCTGTTTTATGGCAGTGTTTGTATGGGTGATGTTGTTCAGATAGGGTAAAATTTCTTCAACCGTTATGTCTGTTTTTTCGCTGTACTCATCGGGCAGGTTACCAATAATGCGATAGCTGTGTTCCTCATGCATCGGGAAAAATGCATTAAAATAATTTTTACCGAGGAAAAGGTTTACATAATCTTCGTTCAGGGAAAGGTTGTCTAAATTGGCATCGATGAGATAGAAATAATGCGAATAAGTATCGCCCTTAAACGGTATTTGTAAATTTTTTCGCACGGTACTATGTGCACCGTCTGCACCCACAATCCAATTGCAGGTTAAAATGTTTTCACTATCATCAGTTTTAAGAAGTACCTGTACACCATCAGCTTTTTGTTGCAAAGAAATTAATGTGGTATTCCAGTAAACCGGGCAACAGTTCAATGTTAAAAAATCGAGCAACAGGCGCTCGTTTTTACTTTGCGGGTACATTAATACGTAAGGAAAAAGTGTTTTACCCTCACCAATATTGAGTAATGATAAGGATGCCTGTTTTTTATCGTCCTGGCTTATTATTACGCCTTTCGCTTGTTTGCCGTTTTCGAGCGCTTTATCAACCACCCCCATTTGCCGGTATATCTCCAGCGAGCGCGCCTGCACGGCCAGTGCTTTTGAATGGCTGGTTGGCCCGTCTTTACTATCAATAATTATAGGCTGCACACCATACCGCAGCAACTGCGCTGCCATCATTAGCCCGGATGGGCCTGCGCCAACAATGAGTACCTGTGTATGTTGTGTAGTGATCTGCATAAATCAAGCATGAAATAGCAGAAAAATAGCCGGTCGTTTATGCAGTTCAGGTACCTTTTTGCGCCATTGCTCAATGGTTTTGGTTTGTACCAGCTCGGTTGCGGCGGTAATATCGCAGGCTATGCAAAGTTTTGTACCAGGATTGCAGGTTTTCAGTATTTCCTCCAGCATAGGGTTATTGCGAAAAGGTGTTTCAATAAACAACTGTGTCTGGTCGTTTTTTATAGCCAGGTTTTCCAGTTCCTTTATTTTTTTGCTGCGCTCTATCTTATCAATCGGTAAATAACCATGAAAAGTAAAGCTTTGCCCGTTAAAACCCGAAGCCATCAGCGCCAGCAAAATAGAGCTCGGCCCTACTAATGGTACCACTTTTATACCCATACGGTGCGCTTTATCTACAATTTCAGCGCCGGGATCGGCAATACCGGGGCAACCGGCCTCGCTCATAAGGCCTACATCTTTACCAGCCTGCAAGCCTTTAAAATATTCGTTCGCATTGGTATCACGGTTATGTTTGCCATAGTCATGAATAACAAGTTCGTTTTGCGGGGTCTTCAACCCGGCCTCTTTTAAAAATTTGCGTGCGGTTTTTTCATTCTCCACAATGTATTCCTTAATACGGTTTATTGTATCGGTTAAATAAGGGGTGAATGATTTTGCAGCCGCATCATCGGCAAGGGGGACGGGGATTAAATACAGGGTTCCGTAAGGCATATTGCAAAATTGCTTTTTTTTATTTAATTTAAGCTACTGAAAAGGAGGTTGAACTATTGAAATCATTAGGCTTAAACTGGTTTATTGAAGGAACGCTCGATTTTGAGTATAAAAAATATATCCTGTTAGATTATTTGCAGGAAATAAACCGCCATTTCGACAAAAGCAAACTCTATCCAAATCTTACCGACCTGGTGTTCCATTACAACAATTTGCTCGATTTTAAACAGAATAAAACTGTGCTGCAAAAAGCCTTTCCGCAGCGTTTAACGCAGGCTGATATTGCTGCTGTGAAGCTGATTTACAAGAAAATTGTGGATGATGACAGCTCTATGATACAGATTGAGCGGATAATCAGCTACGCCCTGGCCAAAATGGACCCGGCTATACAAATCGGAAAAGAAATTTATGATTTTGTTGAAAGCCGGTTAAATATTGATCCGGTAGGATTGGTACCGTTAATGCCCCATCACGGCTATTTCTCTCTTCGTAACGGCGGTGAGCGCACCAATTGGATCTATGAATACCAGATAACCATTTTTGAAAGTAAGGATGATAAATACCGGGGCATTAACGTACAATTTGTTGATACCTGGGAGCAAAGCATCACCAAAACACCCGAAACTATTAAGCTCGACCTGATAAAACAACGCAGGCATCTGCCCAACCCCGCAGTGTATTATGTACAAAGCGATATTACTTTCCCTTTAGAACAAACGCTGTTGCCTGTGGCCAAGCGGAGTTTGGTAAAGTATATTATGAAAGCAGCGTAGGTAAAAATAATGGTAATGCCTGAAAATGATGGCGTAACGCAGGCGCAAAACTGATGCCTATTTAACCTTTCCGTACAAATTCTTGCTTTCAATAAAATGCAGTACACGGTCGGGTACAAAATAGCGCACATCCTTTTTTTCGGATAATGATTTGCGTATAAAGGTAGCCGATAGTTCCATCAACGGCGTCATGGTGATGGTTACGGATGGATGAGATGCATATTCGGCGTTTTCATAACCGGGGCGCGGGTAAACATAAACGCGGTAATCGCGCAGTATCAGCTTAAAATTTTTCCATTTAGGCAACGATACCAGGTTATCGGAACCCATAATGAGTGCAAACTCATGTTCGGGATATTTTTCTTTTAAATGAGTAAGGGTATCTATGGTATATGATGGCTGCGGTAGCTTTAGCTCCACATCGCTTACCGAAATATTGCGCGATTCATCGGTAGCTAATTTGGCCATCTCCAGCCTGTCGTAAGTATTTATCAGGTCGCCATACTTTTTGAGGGGGTTTTGGGGCGATACTACCAGCCATACCTTATCCAGATCGGTATAATTGGCCATATAATTAGCTATAATTAAATGGCCAATATGTATAGGATTATAAGAACCGAACAGTAAGCCTATTTTCATTAGTTCATGGTTGAGCACCCCTAACCCCTAAGGGGGAGCAATTTGTTAATTCCCCTTAGGGGTTAGGGGGTTATAAAATCCCGCACTAGTTTCTCCGCCTCTTTGCATGCGGTATCAAGATCGTAATTTTTAAGGATAATATCAAATTGCGGGGCATAATTCAATTCTTTTTCTGCTTTGGCAAAGCGTTCCTTCAGTTTTTCGCTGCTATCGGTTCCGCGGCCTGTTAAACGCTCAATTAATACCGCTAATGATGGTGGTTGTACAAATATGGCCATAGCCTGCCCATCATATTTACGTTTAAGGTGCAATCCGCCTTCTACATCAATATCAAAAATTACGGTTTTGCCTTTTTTCCATATACGCTCAATTTCGGTACGTAATGTGCCATAAAAAGTACCTGAATATACTTCTTCAAACTCAACAAATTGTTTTTTGGCAATGCGGTGCAAAAAATCTTCTTTACTTATAAAATAGTAATCCTTACCGTTTTGCTCATCGCCGCGCGGCGGCCTGGTGGTGGCCGATATGGAAAATTCCAGCTCAGGTATTTCCCCCAGCAGGTGATGTACAATAGTAGTTTTACCGGCCCCTGATGGTGCAGAGAATATAATGAGTTTACCTTGTTGGGTCATACTTGATGGTTAATGGTTCATAGTTGATGGTTCATGGCTTTTTAAGAAGCGTATATATATAATTCTGCTATGAACCATCAACCATAAGCTAACTACAATACATTTAATAATTGCTCCTTAATTTTTTCCAGCTCTTCTTTCATGCCTACCACCAGTTTTTGTATGTTGGCATCATTAGCTTTTGAGCCGAGCGTGTTTACCTCACGGCCAATTTCCTGCGCTATAAAACCCAGTTTCTTGCCATTTGCATCGGCGTTTTTAAGCGTTTCAGTAAAATAATCGCAATGCGCCTTCAGCCTTATTTTTTCTTCGGTGATATCTAATTTATCTATATAATAGATCAGTTCCTGCTCAAAACGGTTTTGGTCGATAGCTTCGCGGTTGGTGGCTTCCATCAAAAACTGGTTCAGGCGTTCACGTATCAGCGGTACGCGTTTGGGCTCTTCAATCTCAACTAACTTTAAATTTTGCAGTATGATGTTTATACGATATTTCAAATCCTGCTCCAGCACATTGCCCTCATCGCCCCTGAATTTCTGAAAAGCTGCTACCGCCTGGTTAAAGGTTTTTTCAACCAGTTTCCATTCATCTTCCGATACCGTTTCCTCATCATATTTCACTACTTCGGGCAAACCGAGCGCAAGTTGCAACAGGTTAGTTGCGGGCTCGCCCAGTTCGCTGCTCACCGCCTTTAATTGTTCAAAATAGTTTTTTAGCAAGGCAGTATCTATCCCGGCTGCTTTGGTAATGCCACTTTGCTGCTCAACGGTTATGGATAGGTTTACCTTACCGCGTTCAATCTGCTTGTTACAATCGTTACGCAGCTGAAACTCCTTGTCCGAAAATATCTTGGGCAAACGAAGCGAAAGCTCCAAAAATTTGCTGTTCAGGGATTTTATCTCAACGGTATATTTTGTACTTCCTGAATCAAAAGTAGCTATTCCATACCCTGTCATGGATTTTATCATGCGCAAAGATAGTATTTTTAGAGATTAGCGGTTAATGATCCCGATAGCTACAGGGAGGGATTAGTGATTTTATGCTGATATTTAACTACGGGTAATAAGTTACCATTCCGGGCGTTTCAAAGTAATCACTGATCGCTAATCAACTAATCACTATTTTTACCCCGCATGAATTTGGCTATCGCTAAAAAATATATTCTTCTGCCTTGCTTTTATTGCCTGCCTGCTTTTGCATTAGCGCAGCAACTCACTATAAATGGTGTACTTTATAAAAAAGACGGCAGTGAAAGGATAGCCCAGGCAACCATTACCGACCTTAATAACCAGGTTATTATGATGAGCGATGAGCTTGGTGGCTTTAATATTAAGGCCACAAAAGGCGATACCCTGCTTTTTAAAAAAAACGGGTATACCGAGCAAAAACAAGTAGTAAGCGGGCCTAATGATATAGTGATATATATGCAGCCGGTTTTAGAATTGCCCGAGGTTTCCATAAAATCAAAAACAAACCAACAGGAGTTGAACGATGTAATGAATACTTACCGGAGCAAAGGCTTGTATTTTGACGGTAAACCGCCCATATGGTCTTTTATTAATTCGCCGTTAACGGGGTTATATGAGTTGTTTGGACAGGATGCAGCCAACGAACGGCGCTTTGCAAGGTTTTCAAAAAATGAAATGGAAGCAATAACGGTTGATAAGCGGTATACCAGGGAACTTGTTAAACGTGTTACCGGTTTGCCCGATGATGATGTGGTAAAATTTATGCAGCAATACACCCCATCGTACGAGGATATGAAGGAATGGAACGATTATGACCTGATCAGCCATATTAAAAAATTCCTGGTGTATTACAAAAAGAACAAGGACGGCATTAAATTACAGAAGTTATATTGAGCCTCCCAATCATCTGAAGGGTGAATATTAGGGATATGGTTTATATCCCTAACGTTTCGCAAGCTTTTTCGGCCGCCAGCTTTTCGGCGTTCTTTTTGCTGAATTCTTTGCCCATGCCTACTATTTCACCATCAACGCTGGCCTGTACGGTAAACAATTTGGTGTTTTCGCCATCCGTATTATTTACCAGGTCGAAACTAATATCCTTGCTGTGGCGCTGGCACCATTCAATCAGTTTACTTTTAAAGTTAGTTTCGGTTTGTTCCAGCTTGTGGATGTCGATATGCGATTTGATGATGTGGTTCACCAAAAAATTGCGGGTAAAATCGTAGCCTTTATCCAGATAAACGGCACCTATCAGCGCTTCAAATGCATCGCCTAATAACGACCCTTGCCTTTGGGCGTTTAATGCGCGGTTATCAAATTCAATCAGCTTATCAAAGCCGAGTTTGCGGCCAAGTGCATTCAGGTTTACACGGCTTACTATTTTTGAGCGGAGTTCAGTCAAAAAGCCTTCATCTTCGAAAGGATATAGCTTAAACAAAACTTCGGCAACAACACTGCCCAAAACGGCATCGCCTAAAAATTCCAGGCGTTCATTGCTGTTTTTTACCCCTTTTTTTATGTTTTGAGCTACTGATTTATGGCGAAAGGCCAGGCGGTATAAAGAAATATTACCCGGAACGAAACCAAGCAAATTCTTTAAGACTTTGATGTATTTTCTGTTAGGCGATAAGTAAAGTTTGTAGAAACGACTTATAGGCATCTAAAATTTAATCTTCTAACTTTTTAAAAATCACAGAAGCATTATGTCCGCCAAAACCAAAACCATTGCTTTGGGCCACCCTCACCTCTCTTTTTTGGGCAGTATTAAATGTGAAATTTATCCGCGGGTCAAAAGCCGGATCATCCGTAAAATGGTTTATTGTTGGTGGGATAATACCATTTTTCATGGCCATTAAGGTAGCAATAGCTTCAACCGCACCTGCAGCGCCCAATAAGTGCCCCGTCATTGATTTGGTCGAGCTGATGTTTATATTATAGGCATGGTCGCCAAACACTGTTTGTATGGCTTTTATCTCCTGCGGATCGCCAATAGGTGTTGATGTACCGTGCACATTTACATAATCAATGTCAGTTGCTTCAATACCGGCATCGCGTAAAGCTTCTTTCATTACTAAAGCGGCGCCAAGTCCATCAGGGTGTGGTGCTGTCATGTGGTAAGCATCGGCACTCATGCCACCGCCTATCATTTCGGCATAAATTTTCGCTCCACGTGCTTTGGCATGTCCCAGCTCTTCTAAAATAAGTGTACCTGCACCTTCACCAGCCACAAAACCATCACGGTCCAGATCGAAAGGGCGCGAGGCGGTAGCCGGGTCATTGTTACGGGTAGACAGGGCGTGCATGGCGTTAAAACCACCAATACCTGCCTCGTTTATTATAGCTTCCGATCCGCCGGTTACAAACATATTTGCCTTACCCATACGTATATAGTTAAAGGCATCAATAAGTGCATTGTTTGATGAGGCACAGGCCGAAACGGTAGTAAAGTTAGGGCCGCGCAGGCCGTACTTTATTGAAATATGGCCCGGCGCTATATCGGCAATCATTTTAGGGATGAAGAACGGATTAATATGCGGGGTACCATCACCTTTGGCGAAACTGGCAATTTCATCTAAAAATGTTTTTAACCCGCCTATGCCCGATCCCCAAATAACGCCAATACGGCTCGTATCCAGCTTACTGAAATCAAGTTCAGCATCTTTTACAGCCTCTTCGGTCGAATATAAAGCGTATTGCACAAACGGATCAAGTTTCCGGGCATCTTTCCTGCCTAAAAACCCATCAGCGTCAAAATTCTTTACTTCACAGGCAAATTTTGTTTTGAATTTGGTGATATCAAAACTCTTTATCATGGCTGCGCCACTTACCCCATTGATCAAAGCATCCCAATATTCGGGTACGCTATTGCCAATTGGAGTAAGTGCCCCAAGCCCAGTTACAACAACTCTTTTAAACTCCATTAGTTAAATTAGGAGTATTATTTAACGTTTTTTTCAAGGTAAGCAACAGCCTGGCCTACAGTACCAATAGTTTCGGCCTGATCGTCAGGGATAGCCACGTTAAATTCTTTTTCAAACTCCATGATCAGTTCCACGGTGTCCAAAGAATCTGCACCCAGGTCGTTGGTGAAGCTTGCTTCAGGTGTTACTTCGTTTTCGTCAACACCCAGTTTTTCTACGATTATAGCTTTTACTCTTGAAGCGATATCAGACATAGTCTTATAGTTTAATGATTAATAATTTCAGTGCAAAGAAAAATAAATTCTGTTAAATATCAAATCTAAAACTTTTTACAATTAGCTCAACAAAATTTTATTTGCAAAGGTTTCAATTTGTATTTTTACCGGCGCAAATGTAATGATTTTGAACAGAAAAATCTTAAAGTTTGAGATCGATCTTGATTTTGTACTAATTGCAGTTACAACATCGCTAAAAGATTACCGTATTTGTTATCTAATTAACAAGTATCTGGATTTTAATTTCTTGAAAACCACCGATCTTGCCATTGAATTAAACCCAAGCCCGGAGCCTGTTTATTTCTCGATGTATATTTATCATTGGGAAGCCAGCGCAACCGATTTTTATTTTATAGCAAATAAAGGCTCTGATGGTTATTTAATACCCGAAATGCGCAAGACGGATTATTTTTTTATGATACGTAATTATATTGATGAGGAAGACCTTGAAAACCTGGTTACCTTACTAAACCGCATACCCGAAATTGTTGCCGCCGTAAAGATTGATCCAAAAAAAATAAAATCACGTGAAAATCTCCTATTTTAGCGGCGAATTTGAGGTGTTACTTTTACACTATATAAAAAAGCAGCTATAGCCAGTTAAACTGATAATTATGAAACTATATTATAACCGTACTAAAATTGTAGCCACAATGGGCCCGGCATCATCGCCAAAAGCGACTTTATTAGCCATGATACAGGCCGGCGTAAATGTTTGCCGCCTTAATTTTTCGCACGGGAAACCTGAGGATCATAAAAAAGTTATTGATACCATCCGCGAGATAAATGAAGAATATAAAACCAATGTAGGCATACTGGCCGATTTACAGGGCCCTAAAATCCGCATCGGTTTGGTAAAAGATGGTGGTATACACCTGGTTAACGGTACACACATTAAAATTACTACCCACGAGTGTATAGGTGATGATAACCAGATTTACATTACTTACGATACGTTTCCGCAGGATGTGCAGGCCAACGAGATCATTTTGCTTGATGACGGAAAATTGCAGTTAAAAGTAATTGAAACCAACCGCAAGGATACTGTAATATGCGAGGTGATACATGGCGGCATTTTAACATCGCGCAAAGGGGTTAACCTGCCAAATACCAAAGTATCTATCCCCAGCTTAACCGAAGA
>Ga0302315_10004482_pt1 | contig 12157 bp, 6 predicted proteins | sample III_Palsa_N3_1_FD_200532 | JGI IMG/M metagenome (GOLD analysis project Ga0302315, IMG submission 200532) | Peat permafrost microbial communities from Stordalen Mire near Abisko, Sweden - III_Palsa_N3_1 | ecosystem: Environmental > Terrestrial > Soil > Palsa > Peat permafrost | place: Sweden... | reverse complement strand
TCCATGCACCGATTGAGTGGGTTGACATTCCTACGTGGTGCTTCACGCTGCCCGAGTCGGAATACCAAGCTTGCTCGCCTGCTCACTGTTCTGCAGGTTCGACGACGGCGCCTGACGGCCGTCGCATGTCGATCAATGTCGAAATCCTGGGCGGCAGTCTCATGGTGCAGCACTACATCGAGGAGATCGGGCTGCCCGATCACTTGCGACTCGTCTCCAACTCTGACGTTTTCACACCTACGGGTCGCATTAAGATCGGTGTGATCTGGGATCTTTCCGCGAAGCGAATCAATGACGAATCGTGTGAGTTTACGAATACCGTTCACAGTTCGGCTACACCAGAACTCATCGATTTCCTCGGCAAGCAAGGGATTCCGTGGGAGGTATTCCGAGCGGCACGCAAGCCGATTTCGGAGGCTCACAACCGGCAGGAGACACCGCAGTTCGCCAAAAGCATTGAGCTGCATGCCTTGAGGAACAACCGTTCGGCCAGTATGGCGAGTGCGACGAATGTTATACAGGAGGTCGGAAATGTTGAAGGAAATTGATCCGGAGCGCGCGGCACAGCAAGTGGTTTTTGAAACGATCTCTACGAATAGAGAAGGGGGCGTTCTATTCGCGGAAATTGCATGCCCACCCATGAATCTTCTGAGCCCCGAACTGGTCCGCGACCTCGTCTCCCTCATCCAACAAACCGAGGCCGATGACTCCATCCATGTGCTCGTGTTCAAGAGTGCCGATCCGGACTATTTCATCTCCCATGTCGATGTGACGCGAATCGCTGAGTATGGCGAATTCGCAACAAAGCTAAGCGGCGAGCCCTCACTAGGGATGCTATTTCGCCATCTAAGCGCAAGCCGCCTGGTGACAATTGCGCAGATCGAAGGCCGCGTACGCGGAGTGGGCAGCGAGTTTGTATTGGCGTGTGACATGCGTTTCGCTGCGCTCGAGTCGGCGATTTTCAGTCAACCCGAGGCAGGATTCGGGCTGATCCCTGGCGCAGGCGCCGCACAGCATTTAACTCATCTCATGGGACGGGGTCGGGCGCTCGAGGCGCTGATGAGCGCGGAGGATTATGATGCGCAAATGGCGGAGCGTTACGGCTGGACCAATCGTGCTTTGCCCGCCGCCGCTCTCAGCAATTTCGTCAGATCGCTAGCTCAACGGATCGATAGCTTTCCCGCTTCTGGCGTTGCAGCAATCAAGGAGCGGGTTAATGCGGCCGCGCTCGCGCCGGCGGAAGACTTTCGCCGTGATTCGAGCCTCTTCCTGGACTGTGTGCGTAACCCTGAAGCGCAGAACCGGATCAAAGTCGCGATGAAGCACGGGTTCCAGACCCGGGAGGCAGAGATGGCCTTGGCGCGGATGGTGGGTGAATTGGCGGGCTACGCCTGACAGCAACGCAGCAGTTGAGTGGAGCGGGAGGGACGCATGGCGAATTTGACGTTCGACAAAGAGATCACCGCGCTTCTCGTCATTGATCCATACAACGATTTCATCTCTGAGGGAGGAAAACTATGGGAACGCCTGAAGACAGTTGCAGAAGCGAATCGTTGCGTTCCTCATATGCTCGAAGTGTTGACTGCTGCGCGGAAAGCCAAGCTTAAAGTTTTCTTTGCACTGCACCACCGGTATCGCCCGGGCGACTACGAGACCTGGAAATACATTGCACCCATCCAGAAGGCAGCGTGGTCACGTAAGACCTTCGAAAGCGGCACGTGGGGCGGCGAGATCCGCGCCGAATTTGCGCCGCAACCAGACGAGATTGTGGCCCAGGAGCATTGGGGCTCCAGCGGTTTCGCCAACACCGATTTGGATTTGCAGTTAAAGAAGCACGGTATCCATAGGCTCATTATTATGGGGCTCATTGCACATACTTGTGTGGAGTCGACCGTTCGTTATGCCGCCGAGAATGGCTACGAGGTCACAGTCGTGAAAGATGCGACAGCCGATTACTCGGATGAAGAGATGCACGCAGCTCTCGACATCAATATCCCGAACTACGCCAACGCAGTTGTGACCACAAACGCAATCGTCGAATCACTTTCTTCTGTCTAAATCTCCGAGATCGGTTCGCGGCACGGATGCCATCACGTTAGTATGCTTTGGTAAGGGTGTTGTTCTCAATGAACCGCTCTGGACGGGTTGTAAGTTGCCTTGTAAGTTGCCGACGCGCGCATCGAACTTCGTACAATCTCAAACCTCCGTGTTGCTCCAAGGAACCGACAATTCGACCGTGATCGCCGAATTACCTGAAAAGTCGGGTTTTCGGCAAGTTCAGGGTCCCATTCGCCGACAGCTCAGCATTGTTCTCGATCTCCTCAAGCAGGTTTCTTTGCCTTCCCGGGTCACCACCAAGCTACCAAGGGTCACTTCAGAACCCATGGAGTGCGATCTGTGGCTAGCGCATGACTGCATTGATGAGCCGCGGAAGTTCAGTAAGCTTGTCCTTTAGGACATATCCGCAGGCTCCAGCATCTTGTGCGGCGGATCGAAGCTCCTCGTCTTCATAAGCTGTAACGATCAGTACCCTTGCAGCGGGGTGAAACTCTCGTATCTGCCGTGTCGCTGTTAGTCCATCCATACGGTGCATGTGAATATCCATAAGGACCAGGTCCGGCAATTGCTCTGCGTAGGCCCTTACGGCCTCATCACCATCCTCGCTTTCATGAATTTCCGTGGCTAGTCTTTCCACAACTCTTCGCAGCATCCGGCGCACTCCCGGGTTGTCCTCAACAATCAGAATCTTCACGATTCGAGCCTAGTCAGATCCAAGGTGAAAAGATATGGAGGAAGCTACGCGAAATTCCTGATGACACCGCACGATATCCCGTGTGGTTCCACACGTGAGACGGATTTTCCTTCAAAGGCTCTACGAACTTTGACACAATGAGAGAACTCGAAGTCACAGATGCGTCTGTTGCATCTCCCAAGTTAGCTTGGGATGATGTTCGGCGCAGCTTGCTCCCATTACTGAGAAGGCCAGGTGGATTGGAAATAACAAACCTCGGTATGCATTGTCGTCTCTATATACATCGCAGCTCTCCGGATCTTATACGTCGGCTGTTTGCCATGCTCTGCGTAGCTTCGGTACTTGTGCTGCTACCCCACCGATCTTTGGCCCAGGCTCAGTACCGCCTCAATGTATGGTCAGCCGATGACGGCCTGCCTCAAAACGTAGTGCGCGGGATCGCTCAAACGCCGGACGGCTACCTATGGATCGCTACCTTCGACGGGATTGCACGGTTCGATGGTTTGCGTTTCGATATTTTCAATAAGAGCAATACACCAGGTATCAACACCAACCGCTTCAGCGGGATGTATGCCGCGCCGGATGGAGATCTCTGGCTATTGATCGAAGGAAATGGTCTAACGCGATACCACCAAGGAACGTTTCATACCTTCGATATCGAGGCAGTGGCACTTGCAGGCGATGACTCCGGACGTATTTGGATCTTGTCGCGGGGCAACATCTATGAATGGAATAAGTCGTCGGAACGATTTTCTAAATTCCATGTTCCCAAACCAAATCTCTCTTATCGGGCATTCCGGTGGGGACAGGTGGGATTTTGGGCTGTTGATAAGGATCAACTCAACTGCTTCATTCGGGGTCACTTCGCCAACTATTCTCTTCCATTCGGGGTAAAGGCGGAGTCTATCTGGGGAATATACGTCGATCAGAGCGGGGCGGCGTGGCTTGAAACCATGGACGGAAAACACGGGCATTTAATTGCCGGAGAGCCGCCCCATTCACTGCTCAGTTCGTCTACGCCCATATCGGAGACCTTCAGTGATCACGAAGGCTATTCCTGGACCTTTCGCATTGGCCGGCGACTAACGCGCTACGTCGAATACCTTTCCTCTGGTCACAGCGAGGAACTTTCATTCTCGGAAATATTTGAGGATAGAGAAAAGAACCTTTGGTTGGGGACAGAAGGAGAAGGTATCTTTCAACTGGAACGGCAGTCCATTCAGGGGTTCACGAAAGAGCAGGGTCTGGTGGACCGCAACGTATACCCAATCTTTCAGGATCATTCCGGCGCCGTCTGGATTGGAGCATGGCTATCGGGGCTGAGTCGTTTCACCAACGGAACCTTTACAAGCTACACGACGGCCAATGGGCTTTCAAACGGTCTCGCAACGGCTATCTGGGAAGACAGAAACAACCAAATCTGGGTAGGCACACGCGGTGGCCTCGCTCTTTTCAAAGGGGGAAGGTTTCAGAGACCTCCCGGCCTCTCGGCGCTAAATACGGCCATAGTACAAGCGATCTATCAGGATCGCCGCGGTGTGCTCTGGTTTGGGACTGGCAATGGAATCTTTGCCTACGAGAACGGAAGCCTTCAGCGGTTTACCGTACAGAATGGACTCGCCACAGACGACGTTCGTTCCATCATCGAGGATACGCAGGGCGATCTGTGGATCGGAGGATATGGTGGTCTGACACGTTTTCACAATGGCAAATTCACACACTGGAAAGAGCACGATGGCCTGCCGGGCAATAACATTCGATCATTATTCGAAGATTCCGCTGGCACCCTCTGGATTGGGACCTATGATGGGGGGCTCGGAAGATTCAAGGACGGAACGTTTACCCGCTTCACGGTCAAAGACGGTCTCTTCAATAATGGTGCATTTCAGATCCTGGAGGACGTCCATGGAAATTTCTGGATCAGCTGCAACCGCGGTATCTACCGGGTTAGCAAGCAGGAATTGAACGAGTTTGCAGAGGGTAAACGTAGTACCGTCACCTCGGTCGCTTATGGCAAAGCAGATGGCATGCTGAACGCAGAGTGCAATGGAGGTGTTTGGCCCGCAGGCATCAAAACCGCCGATGGAAAACTCTGGTTTCCAACCCAGAACGGCGTTGCGGTGGTCGATCCCAATGCAGTTCGCTACAACCCAACACCGCCGCCAGTTGTGATCGAATCACTGACCGCAGACCGCCAGGACCTTCCGGTGAGCGGTGTCGCACGTATTCCTTCGAATAAAGAAAATCTGGAGATCAAATACACGGCGTTGAGTTTTATCAACTCGAAGGAGATTCGCTTCAAGTACCGGCTGGAGGGTCTGGATTCAAACTGGGTGGACGCCGGTACACGGCGGATCGCCGACTACTCACATCTTCCCCCCGGAAGATACAGATTTCACGTAATCGCGGAAAACAGCGATGGAGTTTGGAACACGGACGGCCGCACTCTCGCCATCACGGTGCTTGCCCCTTTCTATCGCACATGGGGCTTTTTCGTAATCGTCATGATTATCGGTGTGGCGCTTGTGGTGCTCGCCTGGAACTGGCGCATTTCACGTCTGCAGCACCTTCAACTCGCCCAACGGGCCCTTTCTCAACAACTTATCTCCTCCCAAGAAAGCGAACGAAAGCGCATCGCCGGCGATTTACACGACAGTATCGGACAGCGGTTGGTGGTGATCCAGAATTTGGCTCTTATCTTTCTTGATTCCAACAAGCAAGATACACAACCCATCCATGAAATCACCTCTGAGGCTGTATCCGCCATTGAGGAAGCTCGTGAAATTTCCTATAACTTGCGACCTATTCAGTTGGATCGGCTCGGTTTGACGAAAGCACTTGAGAGCGTCGCGCGTACTGTTTCCAGAGCTTCGGCTTTACCAATCCTTACGGATATCGACAATATCGATGATGCCTTTTCAGAAGAGCTTCGAATCAATCTTTATCGTATCGTTCAAGAGTCGCTCAATAACGTCGTAAAGCATGCACGCGCGACAAGGGTAAACATCAGTATTCGACGTACGAGTGGACGGGTGCTCACAACGATTTCGGACGATGGAGCAGGATTTATAGCGGGCATGCAGCATAGTGGCAAGGGCGGCCTTGGATTGACTGGCATGTCCGAGCGGGCACATCTTTTAGGTGGCGAGCTGCAGGTGCGTTCGACGCCGGGCCATGGAACAATAGTTGTCGTGGATATTCCGCTTCGAGGAGGAACCGAGAATGCCTGATCAGATTCGACTTCTAATCGCGGATGATCACCCAATCGTGCGGAATGGCCTCAGCTTCAAGATCAACCAAGACGCCAGATTCAAAATTGTGGCCGAAGCGGGAGATGGTGAAACGGCTCTTAGCTTGATTCAGGAGATGCGGCCGGATATCGCGATTCTCGATATCGACATGCCAAAGCTGGACGGGCTTCAGGTAGCACGCAAGATCGTAGAGTTGGATCTGAAAACGAATACCATCCTCCTCACTCTTCATAGGGATGAAGATTTCTTTCGGACAGCCATGGAGATTGGCGCCAAAGGATATTTCCTGAAAGAAAATGCCGCGGAGGAGATTGTCGCAGGTGTGCAGGCTGTTGCCGATGGAAGGACCTATGTGAGTGCCGCAATGTCTGTCTACTTACTCCGACAACAACCAATCACGCCCACTACTGCGAAGATACTTGCCGCTCAACTCACGCCCGCCGAGCGCAATATCTTGAAGCTGATCTCTCTCGGAGAGACCAGTAAAGGGATTGGACAAAAGCTTTCTCTCTCCTATCGCACGATCGAAAATCATCGAACGAACATATGCCGAAAGTTGGACATTGTAGGTACGAACGCATTACTCCGGTTCGCTCTGGAGCATAAGGCCATCCTGTAATCGAGCGAGAAGCTCCGCAGCTCCATATACCTTGGGTCGATCTCGTCGTCACAGATCGATGCGGCGGATGTGAAGATGCGTGTCGTAAGCTGTCTGGAGGTTTCGGTATTCGGATGTCGCAATCGCGTTCCCAAAAATTTATTCGCTTGGATGATGAATGGTAGAGATGACGCCAAAGCTGGCGGAGGGAGTCAGGAATATCGATCCCGAGAAATTGCTCTCGCTTGGCTATGCAGATAGAGCGGGAATCACATATTCGACACTGTGATCACGTCTGACTGTCCTGCGTTTCGATAAGAATGCATCTACACGGTACGGCATCAATTGCCGCACCGTGTAGATGCTGTTATTGAATATTCAGAACGAGCGGGGTTGTTTTTGTGATTGACCCGCTGCTGGCTGCGATCAGAATGGTCTTCGACCCGGTCTCCTGGTTAGTTTGTGGTTGGCTTCCGCCGCTGCAGCCCATCACGCAACCGATCGAGACAGCCGACAGCACGAGCAGGCTCAACAGTCTCTGGAGACGTTGACGTCCGCTGCGCATACGCCACAGGCATAGCAGCGATAGTGGAGCGAGAAGAATGCCGATTCCTCCGCCCCACATCATGCCAGCGGAGTTGGCAGTACTGGTGCTCTGAATGGTAAGTGTGGTGGACATATCACTTCCTGCGGCGAGAGTTGCCTGGGCTGGGCTGAAGTCGCAAGTCATACCAACGGGTAATCCGATGCAACTGAAAGTTATAGTGCCTTCCATTCCTGCACGCGACTTGGCCTGCACGGTAACCGGCCCAGATAAAGATCCATAACTCACCTGCAAGCTGCTTGCCGACAGCGTGAGCGATATGTCGGGAGCATTCGCGTATACCCTCAAAGCACTAACGGCGGAGTTTGATGCTTCATAGTTCGCGCTCGTGGCATAGTAAGCCGCTAAAGCGTGCTCCCCAATCGCGAGCCCTGTCGCCGTGAAGCTTGCTTTTCCTGTGGAGTCGAGCGTTGCAGTTCCGAGAACTGTCGAGCCGTCACGGAACTCGACTGTCCCGGTTGGGACCGACCCGGACCCGCTCGCGGGAACAACGGTCGCCTGCAGCGGTACTCCGTCCCCCAGGATCGCCGAGTTGGGGGCGGTCAGGGTAGTAAGCGTGGTTAGCTGAGATGGCGTAGCATTGCTTAGTCCGAGTCCGTTTACATACTGCACGGAGCATATATTCGATAGGTAGTGCCCGGTGAAATTTGTCCCATTCTGGAATGGGTATGTACCAGCACTAATAGCAGGGGCAGCGCCATCGAAGAAGACTGAAGGGCTTCCCCCCAATAGATTGTCCATAGGTCCGCTGTGGGCCACAAAAGCGTCAAATGGGAAGTTTACTGCGCCCGGCTGGCTCGAGAACAAGATTGAGGTGAGCTGTTGGCTCAGATATCCGGCATTGGAGTCCGACTGGCCGACATTCGCGAAAGGTGCGGCAAGCACATAGTAATCAATCGGGTTATTCGCCCAATCATATTGGAAGGGGTAAGTTGCCTGCGGTTGGTTATCCTGAATATTCCAGTAAGGGTAATACAGAGTACCGCCGGCGCTTGGATACCATGCGCTGGTATAAGCCGGAGGCGCGTCATAGGAGGGATAGAACGCATGGCAGCTGCCATCATCTCCGTTCGATGTATATCCCATGTCAGGAACGTTAGTCGAAGTGAGCGAGGTGCTATTTACCATTGGCCAATAGTGCACTTGGTAGAAAGCCGGAATGACGGAGAGATAAATGCTTCGCTGCGCCGCCTGGTTCATCGCGTTGACCGATAGTAACTGCAATACCTGATTTGGGAAGAAGAAGTTCGAGTTGCTCGGATTCGTGATTTGAGGTCCGATTGTATTCAGTCGTCCCCAGTCGCTGGTAATGGAGTCCAGCGCAGTATCGAATCCCGCCATCATCTGCCCTTGAAGATCTGTGCTGGCGAGCTGAGCAATCGTTGTGCTAAGCGTGTAGTCGGGACTCGGAATCGGCGCAGATCCGGCACTTCCCCCGGAAGTAAAACCACCCGCAATACCACCAACGTCACTTACGATGTCGGCCGTGAGGTCAATGGCGGACTGGGCTGCTTCAAGATCGGCATTGAATCCACTGATTGCAGCTGCGGTGGTCAGAACACCGCCAACCATATCGATGATATTCGACACCCCCAAGGTCACCTTGGTTGCCGGTATTTTTTCCGGCTGGTTTAAGCTTGCTTCGACCGCGGACTCTGCTTGCAGCAGCGCTAAGGCGGTGTTCGAATTGCCCGCAGCGACAACATCCTTCATGTTCGTGGAGCCGTTCACCATGAAGAGCAGAACATTGGTCAGATCCACAATTTCGTTGTGGAGCTGCGTTTGAACAGCCGTGAAATCGTTTTGCGTAAATATCAGGGTCGTATTGTCGACGGGATTCGTCCATGTGCAACTTGTGCCGCCTGAAATAGCACAAGAAATATTGAAAGGGCTCCCATTTTTGAATCCCGGCGTACCCGGCCAGACCGCATTCGCCGGATCAAACGTATGAATGTCCAGGTAACTATTGAGCGAGCCGGTAAAGAAATAATGAATGTCGTACGCGTAAGGCCCGGAAATGGCCTGTGTCCCGCTTTGACCAGGTATATACCAGGCGTTCAGCAGGTACCAGCTTAGATATTGGTATGCTGCCAATTGGCCGGCCGCGCTATCAGCATTAGGCAATGGAGTGGAGCTTAGCTCTGGCCACTCTACCGGCTCCTGCAACGCCACTTTCGCCATGGTGAAATTCACATAGTCTTGCGCAGCAGATGCCTGTTGCGTTCGGCCCGGACGGAAAAGACCTTGCAGGTCGTGCGTGAGTATCCCGTGCACATATCCGGACTGCCCCTGTTGCGAGTAAACGGTAGTTGAAAGTATAGATTGGCCGCTCAGGGAGTTGCCCAGACCCGGGGAGGTGATATACGTCAGAGAAGAATCAAAGTTGCCCAGTGAAAGAAAGGTAGTGTCCGGAAGACCGAGCGAACGAAAAGCACTCATAAGAGACCGGAACCCCAGATCGGTCCAGCTGCCCGCTAACGAGGAATTTGCATCGTTATTTGCCGCCTGAAAGACGTTTCCATACGCGGCATGTCCGACGGTCGTCAAAAATGCAAGCTGCCGACGATTTACCGCTTGCAAGGCCGCCGCGAGCGCCTGCATCGCAGCTCCTCGCGTAGTGGGATCATCTGCTCCGGTTGGAAAGTACGTGCCGCAGTTACTAAACTGGGTGCCACTGGACGATGCGCAAGCGGCGCTGAGACTCAACGTGGGATCCGCACGATCCAGAACCATAAGCCAAAAACCTTCTGAACCGGCCGCGGCCGGAGGAGTGAGGGTGACCGTCTGATTGGGGTAGCTCGGTGGACTGACGAGACTTATGTACGCCCCACCGGATTGGCCACCCGGCGAGACTGTATATTCAAGCGCTGTCGATGACTGAAAGTTATAGTTGCCGTACGCATCCTCCGACAGCATGCCGTAGGCATACGGCGTCACGATGCCTGTTTCATTGGGGAGGTAATAACTCTCGTACGCCTGGCCAGGGGAAGAAGAGGCGCCTCCAACGCCAATGGCAAGATAACCGAGGGGCTTATCGAGTGAAAACTTCTGTTGAGGCTGGCTGGTGCCACAACCAGGAACAACCGCTAGACAGTTGTAGACAGTACCGCCGATCGCACTTGTGTCCAGAACACCAAGACCGCTGCCGGCATCCGATGGTGAGTTTGACGTCGTTCCAACGATGACCAGGTCATCCGATGTCAGTGTGCTCAGATATGACTTCAAAGCTCCGCCAGTGGAGATACACTGCGGAGATGATTCTGGGGCGGCCGTCTTCTCAACCAGCGTCTGCCTGTCCAGGACGACGACACCGTAGAGACTAGAACAGTCGCTCGCAATTCCGTATTGGATCATGGTTCCAAGTTGGAACCATGCGGTAGTTGCGCCCACTTGCGAAATGGTATTGAACGCGATGGTTGGAGGAAGAAAGCTGCTGGCTGTAGGAAGCTGCTGCGCCGATGGACTCTGTGCCGCGGGTCGAACCATAGCAGTGACGGATTGATTTGTCGTTTGCGCATCGTCGCCGCTGAACCGCAGACGAGAGCTCACCGCTCTGCCCCCTCCGCTTTTTGCGACGGCATAGAGAACATTCTTGCCCGCGCGAAGACCGTCCGCTGATGAGAGCGTACCCGTTTCACACACCGCTGCGGCACAGGGCGTTATGTTGAATCTTGAAGTCACGTCCTTGCCGTTTAGAACGATCTTGAGCGTTTCTGTCTTCGTATCGGACGGCATGTTGAGCGTGAGGGTCTTCGCACCGGAAATTGCGCTCGAACCACTTGAAGGGGCAGCTTTGATCAACAACTTTTGCGGCGCCGTGGGACCTTGTCCTGTACTCCCCGTTCCTGCCGAAAGCGCTTGGGGAGCGTCCGTCCCGACCACACCCGGTGCTGCAACAGCGCCTCCTTCCGCAAGTGCGACGGACAGATGGCAAATAAATACAGCAGCTGCTAACCATGGCAATATTCTCATCAGTTTCATGAAATCCCTCTCTTTATTCCCAAATTCTTGGCTCTACAATGCTTTTGGCTAAACCAGGAGAGCTATGATGCTGCGAATCGAAATCGTCAACATAGATCGACTAAGCTCGCGGGCTTGTTCCCGGCACCCCGTAAGAACAAGGCGAGCGAGATCCAGAACGAGCCTATGAGAGATACCCCAGGAAAGAAATAGAGGCGGCTACGCAAATATGAGTGTGGTTCCACACTGCACAGACCCTCAGTCGGCCGAGCATGGCCGGGCACTGTGCGGGAATTACAAAACGTGATCGAACGGACTGCGACTATCTCCATCGCACGGGTTCTCAAACTGGAGATCGAGGAACTTCACCTTTGGGTCGAGTCGAAGAAGGAAATACGCACTCATACTCAGCCGTGGCCAGTCATCAATTGCGGCGACGGGAATCCGTGCCGCCGGTCTGTCTGGATTCCTCCTGATAAACGCCGTTGTGTCACACAATCGGCGCCCGTCCGCTTATCCCCAAGGTCGCGTCGCCGGAAAGCTCATCTCTGATCCCCAAGATCCCGCGCCCCGGCAGCCACCACCCCAAACGCCAAAAAGCCCCGCAACCCCAAAAGGGAATTGCAGGGCTTTCAGCTTCTGCTCAGGAACTCCAACCGCCTTAGGGGTTGAAATCCGCCACAAACCCAGGCGTCAAATCGCCCGTGCTCGGTGGCTCGTCGACCGGCTGCACCTTCGTCGGATCGTCCATCTTCAGCTGAGACACCATCATCTCCGCCAGTTCAGGATCCGTCGGATTCACCTCTTCGACCCGTACCTTGGCCAATCCCTCCACGCCCAGCTTCTGTGCCGCCGCGTAGGAGAGATCCACTATCCGGTTCAGCGGCACAGGGCCGCGATCGTTTACCCGGAGTAGCGTAGACCTGTTGTTTTTAAGATTCGTTACCCGAATCCAGCTTCCCAGCGGCAGGGTGCGGTGCGCGCAGGTCATG